>ENA-OPNH01000822-OPNH01000822.1-human-gut-metagenome-genome-assembly--contig:-NODE-822-length-21790-cov-3.865746_pt1 | contig 21790 bp, 20 predicted proteins | sample MGYA00241537_ERZ501771 | MGnify/ENA primary metagenome ERZ501771 (study PRJEB25962, sample SAMEA2042608) | human gut metagenome | biome: human gut; feature: human-associated habitat; material: faeces...
TTTCGTACGGCTGCTATGGCGCTCACAGATGATTCTATTCCTATTGATAATCCTGCCTTAGTGAATGAATCCAAATTGGCTATCGTCATGGGTAACGAAGGGGAGGGACTTTCACATGAAACGATCACTGAGGCTGATTACGTAGTCCGTATCCCTATGGTGCATGGTGTTGATTCGCTTAATGTAGCTGCTGCGGCTGTCGTAGCTTTCTGGCAACTTCGTGCTCGATAGTTCTGAGGTTTTAGCATATGTTGGTGTAATAATCTTTAATAAAAAAGATTTTATGAAGGTCCTTTTTATTGTCGGGACATGAGTTCCGCAAATTGATCGAGTGACTGGACATTATATTTCTCAATGAGATCAATGCATTGTTGAAGATAATCTTCATCCACTTTTACTCCATTCCATTGGTACCATCGTTTTACCATCTCAATACCTGCATTATGCTTCTTGGCAACATTCCAAATCGTGACGAGATCATCCTTTTGTTTTCTTGATTTTAACCGTTTCAGCTCAAGTGCCCCTTTGTAGATTTTGATTTCCTCATCATAGATGAGCTGTTTCTTTAGCGTCAGTTCATCATCTCCCAGAAAAGTGACATGGGTCATGAGTTTTAGTCCGTCGCTGAAATCGGCTACAGCGATACCATGGTCGGAAACGATGAAATAGCCGCCATTATTCTTGCGGGTATACAAGACTTGCGGATTGTTATACACAAAGTACTCGAATAAGTTTTCTCCCTTGCGGTCTATTTGATAATGGTCGATGTAACGTTCTTTATATCGTTGCATGAAATGCGCTGTGTAATGCATCACCATATCACGGGGCTTGAAGCCCGACATTTGGATATAGCCATTGCTTGAAGCGCCGATAACGGGGGCGTAAGCCTGAAATCCTACGCCTTGCATATATGAATTGTGTTTTCCCACCACTGTCCACACATTTCTTCGGGTGGTGGTGAGGGTTATACGCTGGGTCGCCAAAGGATATGGCAGCATGTTCTTTGTTTTCTTACGAACCTTATCCATGAACATATTTGCTTGGGTCGATATTTCGATGAGGTCCTTATGCACTTCGGCATACAGTTCCTCGTGAGTCATACTTGTAAGATACATACTTTGTTTTTTTGATTGTGTATAACGGTAATGGTTATCTTCGTATCTGATGTCGTCTGTAGGACAACTTTTTGTAAATGATACCGAAAACAAACGCTTTATTTTGTTTGGAACCTGTTTGAAACAAGTTCCAGCCAGCCTGCCATACTTTCTTATTTTCTATCTCTAATTTTAGCTCTCAAATATTCTTTTAAATTTTCATCACAGCAATATACATAGCAACCTTTCATTCCTCTGGACATTAAAACACGGTAGATGTTGCGGGCGTAGTTATCAAAATATGCCGCATTTCGTTTTAACATAGGATCTTTGATTTCTTTAATGTCTGTAATCAGACATTGTTGCTCTGTGTCATACCGTAAATCGGGACCGATGATGACACCTATGTAATCAAATTCAAAACCTTGCGCCGTATATATACATCCGACTTGTTTGATGCCTTCGGGTTTATATGCCCATTCATACCACTTGACATATCCCTTGGGAATATTGGCAATAGTATCTTTGGTTTCCCACGGCATTGCGAAGTTCCCGATGGCAACATCTTTTACAAAATCTCCGTTCTCATCCAGAGAACTTGACCATGGCCAGCAAAATCCTGCAGTCAGGCGTGCGCTTTGTCCGTCTATACTGTCTTTTCTCTTTATCTCATCATACAGTGTTTGAGGATCGTCGAATATTTTAAAGTCAAATTCATCTTCTTTGAAGGATGATTTTACAGGTTCATTATAGATAACTTGTTCAAGCCAGTCCAGATAGTTGTCCGAACCATTGCAACGGAACTGGGATTTTAATTCGACTTCTACAATATCGGCATTGTATTCTTTGGCACATTCCCGAATGAGTTGGGAAGATCCGATCTCGACGCTTCGGATGGCTTGTTTGTCGTCGATAAAGAATACGGATATCTTGGCTGCTTGGACGATTGTTTGAATCTGTGTAAGATTGGTTCGTTTATCAGTCGGCGTGTATTGGTTGTTTGCACTATTAGAGATGCGATGGGCTTCGTCGACCAGCAATACATCTATATTATTAGGTTCGCAGTTGGCCGGAATAAACTGAGTTACATTTGAAAATAGCAGTTTAGCCTTACTGCCACGCGGCAATCGGTCTTTTACCCCTTCCAGTAAAGGTTTTGATTTTGTGGCATAACGGATATTATAACTTTTCTTGTTTCCCGCCAATAGAGCCAGGATATGTAAGGCAATCACTGTTTTTCCGGTCCCCGGTCCTCCTTTTACGATAATGATACTTTTCTTGTTACCGATTTTGCGGATTTTATCAAGAATGACATTGCGCGCTATAATCTGCTCTTCGATTAGGGCGAATGCGGATACATTACCTTCATGAATCAGGTTGGCTGCCGATTCCAGCAGTTTTTTAGAAGGGCGTATGGGGCTGCTGATCATTTTGTGGAAGATCGTTTCGCCATCACCGTTGCCTAATGCTTGCTGCAGGTGTTGGGCGAGTTCCTGCACTTCGTCGCCGGCGTACGTTTTGTATGCTTGCAGGAGTTCGCTGTATTTCTCATCAAATAAGGTATTGGGTGTTTTGTTTTTGCGGTAATTGTAGCAGTATGCGAGTCCTTCGATATGAAGTTCTTTGCTGCTCAATACTTCGATGAATCCGGTCAGATAATCATTGTATCCTCTTACTTGTTGGGAAGGGTGGGATACCAGCCGGTGTCCTCCGCCTGTGTATGCCTGTACCTGGAATGTGGTGTCTGAATCTTCGTCGTCGACGTTGAAGTTTCCTTCGCAGTCAGTATCCCGAACCCCCTTGTTGTCCCATTGTTTTAATTCGATATGGACTACATTTCCCTGATTTTGTGAGTTCCTACCATATAAGATGCAGTCAATGCGTTTCATGTTGTATGGAACGAGGTACTCGAATGTCACATATGTATCAGTAACTCCGCTCAACTGAAGCAAGTCTTTTATTTTAGGGGCATTATTTCCCCATGACATTAGTTCTGGATTGCTTGGGTGTAAGTTATAATAGGTGGCGGCCTTTGTCATTTTGTCTGTAAACAGATTGGTCATTACATCATGAAAAAACGTAGCCTGCGGTTCTTGGTATAATACTCTTTTTCCGGTCATCGTGTTTGGTTATAATTCGTTATATTTCTTAGCAGTTCCTTTGGCTTTCTCAACCGGATACTTTTGCGCATTCTTCTCTATTTTATCCAGTATGATTTGGGCGACATCAAAATTATATTTATTAGCAATGAGTAATGCGTAATTGAGGACATCTGCCAATTCTTCTTTTATTTTTTCAACATTTGCCTCTTCCGGTGATTTCCAGAGAAAGAGTTGGTTCAGTTCTGCTGCTTCAATGGATAATGCCAATGATAAATCTTTAGCATTGTGAAATTGGGCCCAGTCCCGTTCGTCTCTGAATTTCACAATGGTTTCTGTAAGTTCTTCTATTGTTGCCATATTATGTTGTTTATTCTGTAAAGTCAAAAGATTTGCTTTAGAGTATAAAGCATAAAAACTTATTGATGCACAAAGATACTGTTCTATTTAAAATAGACCTAATCTTCTTCCAGCTATTTTAGCTGAATATTTTATAGGCTTATTGTTTAAGGATGTACTCATCTATTTAAAACAGGGTATTATTGGCATTCAGAAAAAAGTAATTGTATTAGCTTTTCTGTCTTTTTATATTTACTTTTGTCTTTGAAGGTGAGATGAGCTTTATGGAAGTCTCGGTAGTGCAGGAAAAACAACTTAAATAAATCTTTTATATGCTAAAGAAAGGTATATACGAACATGTTATCAACCAGATAACAAAGCAGCATATTCATGAAATTGAGCAGCAAGGTATGGTTTGTATGCGACAAAATATAGATGAGGCGGAGTCTCCACAAATACTAGCCAATTATTTGGGGAAGGTGATTCGCCAGAAACTTGAGGAGATCGAAAATCAGGAAGATCGCGTAAATCTTATAAATAATATCTTGAAAGAAGCTGGGATTATTGATGAAATTCAGATAGCTGAACCTTCAAAATTGTTAACGGAGGTAATGAGCAGACAACAAGCACTATTACAAGCAGAAAGTCGCATACAAACTATTCGTCCCATCTCTGGCTTTCGCGTAAGTAATCTGTTTACGGGCGGTAGTAGCTTGCTTCCTCTAGGAGAAGAAATACGTCGTGAAATAGCAAGTGCTAATGAGATAAATTTCATTGTATCTTTCTTGAAAGTATCAGGGGTCCGTATATTGCTCGATGATCTGCTTAAATTCTGCCAAAAAGAGGGAAATCGTTTGCGTATCATAACAACTACTTATTGCGGAGCTACACAAGCTAAAGCAATAGAGCAGCTTGCTGCGTTGCCTAATACTGAAATACGTATTTCTTATAATACAGATATTGAACGTCTACATGCCAAATCATATATTTTTGTGCGTAACTCCGGTATGAATACTGCTTATATCGGTTCGTCAAATCTTTCAAAATCTGCTCAAACTGAAGGTCTTGAATGGAATATACGCGTTACAAGTGTTGAAAATCCACATATAATAAAAACTGCTCTTGCTACATTTGAGATGTACTGGAATAGTTCTAATTTTGAGGATTTCCGACTTGGAGGTATAGAAAAGTTTAATAAAGAAATACATCGTAATATCTTTAGGGATACTTCGAATGAAGTGATATATCGACATTTTACTCTTCTTCCTCATCAAAAACAAATTCTTGACAAGTTACGTGTAGAACGTGAAGAGCTTAAGAATTTCAAAAATTTAGTTGTTGCGGCTACTGGTACAGGAAAGACAGTGATTTCAGCTTTTGACTATCAGGAATTTCGTCGTATACACTCCAGAAGCCGCATTTTATTTACGGCTCATCGGGAGGAAATTCTGCGCCAATCGTTGAATACTTATCGTAGTGTGCTTGGTGATGCAAATTTCGGTACTTTGTGGGTAGGCAATTGCCGTCCACAAGATGAAAGCGAATACGAAAATTTGTTTGTTTCCATCTCTATGTTAAACTCCCGTTTTGAAGATTTTTTTGAGAAACTAGGTGCTGATTTTTATGATTATATCGTGATTGACGAAGCTCACCACAGTCAGGCAGAAAGCTACCGAAAATTGTTTGCTCACTTCGTACCGCAACTCCTTATTGGACTTACTGCTACACCTGAGCGTATGGATGGACGTGATCTTCGACCAGATTTTGGTGGACGAATTAGTGCAGAAATTCGCTTGCCACAAGCTTTACAAGCAGGATTGCTCACACCATTTCAATATCTTTGTGTAACAGATTCTACTGATCTTAGTGATGATGCTCTTTGGAATGGGCAAAAATACAATATCGAGCGTCTTGCGGATAAACTTTGCAGCAAAGAACGAGCTGGGTATATTGTTGAAGCGTTGCATAAATACCTCGCTAATGAATATATGTGCCGTGCACTCTGTTTCTGTGTGAATAAACGTCATGCCGATTTTATGGCAGAACAGTTGAGTCTGTATGGATTTAATGCTCAGAGTTTAACATCGGATACACCATCTGATAAACGCAAGCAACTTGCTAAAGAACTGCGTGAAGGAGCTATTCATTATCTCTGCGTAGTAGATATTTTCAACGAAGGTGTAGATATTCCTGAAGTGGATACTGTACTTTTTCTACGTCCCACAGAGAGTTTAACGATCTTTCTTCAACAGTTAGGACGTGGTTTGCGCCTTTCTGTAGGTAAGACGGAACTCACTGTACTTGACTTCGTAGCACAATCTAATCGTAAGTATGACTTTGCTAGTCGTTTCCGGGCTTTGATGCTCAATCCTGAAAAGAATATTGTTAAGCAAATCAAAGATGGATTCACTTTGTTGCCATCAGGCTGCAGTATCGTGATGGAGAAGAAAGCAAGACAATATATTCTTGATAATATCCAAAGTGCTATTTATAACAAGAATCGCATTATCAGAGAAATCAATAGTTACCCTAATATACCTACCATTTCTCAGTTTTTAGAGAATAATGGACAAGATATTCGTACTCTTTATCAAAGTAACAATTGCTGGACATCGCTTAAGCGCGCTGCAGGTCGTATCGCGTACAAAGACGATGTTATAACCAAACGGTTGGAGAAAGGGATGGCTAACTTATTGCACCACAATACTGCATCATTCCTTCATTTTATAGAACTCTTTATCGATGGAAGTAAGCAATATCTTGATACTAAAAATTATAAGTATGCTTTGATGCTATATTACGCTCTTTTTCAGGATCGTTTGGATAAAACAGGTTTTGCCAGTATTTATGAAGCGCTTGAATTGATCCATAAGGAAATGTACAGCTATTTTAGGCAAGAGATTTCGGAAATTATTTCTTATTTGCTTGCGCATCTTCAACTAAAAACGATGCCTTTAGGAGAGGATGTTTTGCCTGGACTTGAATTATACGGTTGCTATACCCGTGAGGAAATTTTTACGCTTGCCGGTAGGCAAACGGAAGCGCGCAAGATGCAAGGTTCTGTAACGGGAGTATTTAATTTGTCCGAACATAATGCTACATTACTTTTTGTGACGCTAAACAAATCAGATAAGGATTTTTCTCCTTCAACACAGTATAATGATTATCTCATTAATGAACACTATTTCCATTGGCAGTCACAAAACACAGACTCTCATCAAAATAATGGAGGACAGCGATATACTAAGCAAGCTGATACACAAAACAAAATAATCCTCTTTGTTCGTGAAGAGAAAAAGGATGGTTATGGTAATACTTGTCCTTTCCATTGTTTTGGTCTAGTAGAGTATATGTCTTCTCATGATGATTTCCCTATGAATATCACATGGAAACTTCAACAACCAGCAATGGCACAATATGTTAAAGCAATATAAGCTATGAAACAGATAGAAGTTGTAGCAGCTATAATCTATGATAATGAAAAATACTTTGCAACCCAACGTGGTTATGGCGAGTTTGAAGGTTTGTGGGAATTTCCTGGTGGTAAAATAGAGAAAGGCGAAAGCCATGAAAATGCACTCAGACGGGAAATTCAAGAAGAGTTAGGTGTTGACATTAGTATTGATGGATTTGTATGTACTACTGATTTTGACTATCCATCTTTTCATCTTACTATGCACTGCTATCTGTGTACAATTTTAGCTGGTGAATTAGAGCTTCGTGAACATAAATCTGCACGGTGGCTAGTATTAAGCTCCCTTAATGAAGTTATGTGGCTACCGGCAGATAAAGAAATTGTTGAATATTTATTAGAAAATAGGTATGAGGAGTAATAGCCAGAAGAAATATCATTAATTATTTTCTCATGGCAATTGCTACTATAATCGATTGTTCGAAGAAGGTTGTCAATTGTGGGGGAAAACATATATTGGGATATTTAGGATGTTAATAAATATATTGGGGATTGTTATTTCCCGATGCAAAAATGCTGAAAAATATTCTGGAGTACCATATCATTCGTCACTTCCCCTGCAATATCCGAAATGAAGAAAATACACTCCCGTATATCTTGCGAAAGAAAATCTCCGGATATATGTGAATCAAGCCCATCCTGCACTCGATGGATAGCATCTAAAGCTTTACTTAAAGCTTCATAATGCCTTACGTTTGTCACAATAATATCATTTTGTGTAACCGTAGGCAGATGTGCTGCGTTAATAAGCATCTTTTGTAACTCGTCGGTCTGTTTACGTTCTTTTGCCGATATGAAGATAGATTTCGTGTATTCTTTAGGGAAGTTCTTTAATAAAGCAGATAACTCTTCTTTCTGCTTTTCCTCAATCAAATCCGCTTTGTTGAATACAACAATTAGTTGTTTCTCCTCACAACGAGGGATGATCTTTTCTGATAATTGCTTTATCTGAGAAGATGCATCAGATGAATCAACCATCCAAAGTACAATCTCCGCTTGATCCAACTTTTGGAATGTACGTTCGATACCAAGACTTTCAATGGTATCATTTGTTTCCCGGATTCCGGCAGTATCAATGAATCGGAAAGTGATGCCACCTATATTAATAGTATCTTCAATGACATCACGTGTGGTACCATGAATATCACTGACGATTGCTTTATCCTCGTTCAGTAATACATTCAGTAAAGTTGATTTCCCTGCATTCGTTTCACCGATGATAGCCACCGGAACACCATTCTTAATGGCATTCCCAACATTAAATGAATGAACCAGTCGGGAGATAACCTGCTCTATTTCATCTGCGAGTCTTCGCAATGCCGAACGATCAGCAAACTCTACATCTTCTTCGCTGAAGTCAAGTTCCAGTTCAATCATGGAAGTGAAGTTCAGCAACTTACTTCGTAGGTCTGTTAACTCTTTGCTAAAACCTCCCCGCATCTGACTCATGGCCAAACGATGAGTGGCTGCGGAAGAAGATGCAATCAAATCGGCTACAGCCTCCGCCTGACTTAAGTCCATCTTTCCGTTGAGGAACGCGCGTTGGGTATATTCTCCCGGTTGAGCCATACGGCAACCGTTCTTAATCAACAATTGCATTACTTGCTGAAGAATATAGGAAGAACCATGACACGTGATTTCTGTACTATCCTCTCCCGTATAGGAATGAGGAGCCCGGAAAAGACTCACAAGGACTTCGTCTATGATTTCTTCTCCATTATAAATACGCCCGAATGTCAGCGTATAAGGCTTTTGTTCACTAAGTAATTTGCCGGCTTTGGCTGGTTGGAAGATGCGGCTTGTAATGGAAATAGCTTCAGGACCGGAAACACGGATGCTTCCGATGGCACCTCCTTGAGCGGTAGCAATAGCGCAGATAGTATCTTGATTCATTATATTTCTTTTTGGATGATGCAAAGATAATTGTTTCTAAGTAAAAAAAATAAGATTAGACACAACTTGTGCTTTATTTGTTTATATTTGCTGCCGTTCAAACAATGCACATACAAAATATAATGATAGTCTATGGAGCCGGATACAAACTTATATTCACCGAATGAGAATAATGAAATCATACGGGAAAATTCACAAAAGAAACTTTATGTACTTGCCGCACATCAAATAGCTTTATGGGAATATGATATTCCGACAGGAAAATGTAGCTTTACGGACGATTACTTCCGCACGTTAGGCTTGAAAGAGGTTTAAAGGCATTAATGACTTTTACCATTTCGCATACCCCGGAGATATAAATGCTTATCAGACTGCTTTTGCTAAAATGCTTGCTTCGGAGTCCAAAGCATATTAGATACAGGTTCGTTGTGTCGGAGAACATGGTGAGGTGATTTGGCTGGAAGAACATAACTGTAAAATAATAGAAGCTTTACCCGAATTTATTTTCATCTTTGACGAGAATTTCTTTATAACGGATGTGCTGATGGCGCGGGTACGATTCTGCGGTATCCGGTAGAAGTTGCCGAACAGAGTCTTTCTATTAAGATTGATTCTGAATCCGTACGTCATAAAAAGATTTTGGTTGTGGAGGATATCGAATCGAACTTTGCCCAGCTGAATATCTTACTGAAGAAAGAGTATATTATCCTGTGGGTGCGTAACAGACAGGAAGCAATCAATAGCTTTATTCGGGAAAAACCGGACTTGATATTAATGGATATTCGTATGCCTGTGATGGAGATAGTATTCAAGCTGGATGCAATGCAGTTTTCTCCAAACCATATTCTTTGGAGAAACTGAAAGAAACGATTGAAATCTATATCGGATAATTAATTTTCTAAAAGGAGACCAACATTCTGAAAGTTAGATTGTTATTAAACTAATAATAACAATCTAATTTTTGTTGGAATATGGAGAAAGTGAAAAAGATGGTCCTCATCGGAGCTAGCGGCTTTGTTGGTTCCGCTCTGCTAAATGAGGCATTGAATCGTGGCTTTGAAGTGACAGCTGTAGTTCGTCATCCCGAAAAAATAAAGATAGAGAACGAACATCTGAAAGTAAAGAAAGCGGATGTCTCTTCGCTCGATGAAGTATGCGAAGTTTGCAAAGGAGCGGATGCCGTTATCAGTGCATTCAATCCGGGATGGAATAATCCTAATATATATGACGAAACCATCAAAGTATATCTGACTATCATTGATGGAGTGAAGAAAGCGGGAGTGAATCGCTTCCTGATGGTAGGTGGTGCCGGCTCACTATTTATTGCGCCGGGATTACGACTGATGGATTCGGGTGAAGTTCCTGAGAATATCCTGCCTGGAGTTAAAGCCTTGGGAGAGTTTTATTTGAATTTCCTGATGAAGGAGAAAGAGATTGACTGGGTATTTTTCTCTCCGGCAGCAGATATGAGACCAGGAGTACGCACCGGACGTTACCGTTTGGGCAAAGATGATATGATTGTGGATATCGTGGGTAACAGCCATATTTCAGTAGAAGACTATGCGGCTGCAATGATCGATGAGTTGGAACATCCCAAGCATCATCAGGAGAGATTTACGATTGGATATTAATAAAGAGGTTAATCATTATATAAATTTGCTTGTGTAAAATTTGAGTTAACAAGTAAAAATAATGGCTTGAGGCATACATTTTGACGTATGGTTCAAGCCATTTCTTATTTTATTTTCCGATATTTGCATTGTGTCGGTATTGTAACACAAAATGAAACAAAGAAGAAATACTTAATGATATTCTGAACTATGATATTCAAACAAGAAACTCAAATCTTAAAAATGTACCTTTGAGAAGGAACATTTTTCTAAAGTAAAAGCTGCCTTCAAAGATAGATGGCCTGTTGTATATATTATCGAGGATGACGAAAAGGGACAAGCCTATATAGGAGAGTCTACAAATATATGTACCAGGATTTGTGATCATTGGAATAATACCGAACGCAGAGCTTTAAAAAACATATATATTATCTTTAATAAAGTCTTTAATAAATCTGTAATTCTGGATCTTGAAGCATTTCTTATCGGATATATTGTAGCTGATGGTAAATATAGACTCCAGAATGGCAATGGTGGCCAGCATGTTCATAACTATTATTTGCGTGATGAATATCAGAGAGAGTTCAGACACATTTGGCAGCTTCTTCAAGATGAAGGTGTTGTCAGGCACGGAATTACTCTTCTTGAGAATCAAGACTTATTTAAATATTCTCCATATAAGATTTTGAATTTGGACCAATTTAATGTTGCTGTGCAAATTCTTACCGATCTGAAATCTGATTTAGGGAATAATAATCAATCCCGTTCTTTTATAATTGATGGAGGGGCAGGTACTGGTAAGTCTATTCTTGGAATTTATTTGCTGAAGCTATTGATTGATGCAAAGAGTTCACCTGCATGGACTGCGGAAGAAGAGGCGTTGGATGAGAACCTTAGTTATATAATTGGACATTTGAGCCCGAACTTAAGAGTTGGGTATGTAGTTCCTACACAAAGTTTTCGTGAGACATTGAAAAAAGTTTTTGATGGAATACAGGGACTTGATTCTAAAATGGTACTTAGCCCCGAAGATGTTGCCAACTTGGGTGAAGGTTTATATGATCTTCTGATTGTTGATGAATCACATCGTTTGAGGCGTCGTCGTGCATTATTTAATTATGGATCATATGATAAAGCTAACGAGGCATTAGAGTTAGATAAAGAAGCGACGGAATTGGGCTGGATACTGGAAAAAAGTTGGTATCAGCTATTCTTTTATGATTCCAGACAATCGGTGAAGCCTTCTGATGTGGAAGCACTAAGATTTTTCTCATTGTCTCGGCAAGAGGATACCCGGAACTATAAGCTTACTTCTCAGATGAGGTGTAAGGGTGGAAATGATTACATAGATTATATTCATAATATATTGGAGTGTCAGCAGGAAGAAATGCGCACTTTTGGGTCATCTTATGAGCTGCTGCTGTTTGAGGATGTTGAGGATATGGTATCTGCAATTAAAGATAAAAATAACAAAATGGGGCTCTGTCGGAATATGGCGGGGTATGCCTGGCCTTGGAAGACGCACAAAATGACACTGTCTAAAATTCAAAAAGAAGGGTTATATGATATTAAGATAGAAAACAAATACGAGGTAAATAATGCGCATAAGTACATTTGGAATACTACCCAGAAAGACTGGATAAACTCTGAAAATTCAATTAATGAGATAGGCTGTATACATACGACGCAGGGGTATGATTTAAATTATGCAGGTGTGATAATAGGTTGGGAGATAGACTATGATCCTATAAATAATATTATTACTGTATGTAAGGATATGTATCAAGATTCTAAAGGCAAAGAAAAGGTGGATGGAAAAATATTGCATAATTATATAAAGAATATTTATACTACTCTTTTGGAAAGAGGTATGTATGGAACCTATATCTATGTGTGCAATGAATCTTTAAGAGATTACTTCAAAAGATTCTTTACCTTTGTTCCTCATCGCACCAAAGACTAAAACCTCTCTCTTATTAGAAACTGTATATATGAATCAATAAAAAAGACCTTCACTAAAGAATTATTAATGGTTTTAGTGAAGGTCTTTCATGGTAATTGATATTATCCTATATTCTGTCGAGCACAGTCTTAATCAGTGTATCGATTGTATTCTTATATCCGGTATTAGCCTCTTTGATCAGTCGGTTGGCTATTACCATACAGACGGTCATTGCCTTATGTCCCATCAGTCGGCTAAGTCCTGCAAGTGCCGAACTTTCCATTTCGAAGTTGGTAATCTTAAAGCCTTTATATTCAAATGTTTCAATCTTATCATTTTGTTTCGGGTCTGCTAACGGAATACGGAGCTCACGTCCTTGTGGCCCAAAGAAGCCTCCTGCGGCAATCGTTACACCACGTACCATATCTTCTTTAGCAATCCGGTCAATCAGTTCTTCACTGGCATCAATAACATAAGGCGCAGGGGCACACATATTTCCCGACCAGCCCATGTGGTTAAGGAAAGCACGTTCGAAAGGAAGATCGCATACCGCATTACGTCCGGCATAAAAATTCAATAATCCGTCGAAACCGATAGATTTCTGTGAACAAACGAAGGTGCCTACCGGAGTATTTGGCTGCAAGCCGCCGCACGTACCGATACGTACTAACTCCAGTTGGCGGAACTTTTCTTTTTCTTCCCGTGTCTCAAAGTTGATGTTGGCAAGTGCATCCAGTTCGTTCATAACGATGTCGATATTGTCGCAACCAATTCCGGTAGAAACCACTGTGATTCGTTTACCTTTATATGTACCCGTGATTGTTTTGAATTCGCGGCTTTCCACTTCGCATTCTTTGTTTTCAAAGTGAGAAGCTACGAGTGCTACACGTCCTGGATCTCCTACAAGGATCACTTTATCTGCCAGCCATTCGGGCTTTACGTGAAGATGGAATACCGAGCCGTCTTCGTTGATAATCAGTTCAGAGGATGGAAAGTACTTTTTCATGTTATTGAACGGTTTTAGTTTTACAATAAGTCGTATATATAAATAGAAACGCCGGAACCGGATTTTAGTTCGGAAGAGGTATCTTTCTTTTCTTTTGCAAGTTTGTCAAAGAGAAGATACGCAGATGAACTGAATAGGAATCGGGTTCCGGCGTTTGGTAGACTATTTACTCAAAGGCTGGTTGGTGGTACCACCAGTCGTTGGTTTGGCAATGTTTTCGCGCATTGAAGTATCGGCTTCGATATTTTTCATACGGTAATAATCCATTATACCCAGATTGCCACTACGGAAGGCCTCTGCCATTGCTTTAGGTACTTCCGCTTCCGCTTCGATTACTTTGGCGCGTGCTTCCTGTGCCTTAGCTTTCATTTCCTGTTCGGAAGCGACAGCCATTGCACGGCGTTCTTCTGCTTTAGCCTGTGCGATATTCTTGTCTGCATTAGCTTGGTCAATCTGCAAAGCTGCACCAATGTTTTTACCTATATCGATATCCGCGATATCAATAGACAGAATTTCGAAAGCAGTTCCTGCATCCAATCCCTTGCGGAGTACAAGTTTAGAGATAGAATCCGGATTTTCGAGTACTGACTTGTGGTTTTCCGAAGAACCGATAGAGGAAACGATACCTTCACCTACACGGGCAAGGATGGTATCTTCTCCGGCACCACCGACCAGCTGCTTGATGCTGGCACGTACTGTTACACGAGCTTTCGCTATCAGCTGGATACCGTCTTTGGCTACTGCAGTAACAGGAGGAGTATCAATCACTTTCGGGTTTACAGACATCTGAACAGCTTCAAACACATCACGTCCGGCAAGGTCGATAGCGGTTGCCATCTGGAATGACAGCTCAATGTTGGCTTTCGATGCGGATACCAGCGCATGTACTACTTTTTCTACATGGCCTCCGGCAAGGTAGTGGGCTTCCAGTTCATCACGGGTGATGTTCTTCAATCCGGCTTTGTGGGCTTCGATCATGCCCGGAACAATGATATACGGCGGAACATTACGGATACGCATCAGGAAGAGTTGAATCAACGAGATGTTAACGCCTGATACTTTAGCCGACAACCAAAGGAAGAACGGCACATAATGGAAAAATAGTATTAGGAAAATAATACCTCCAACAATCAGAACGATAGGTAAGTACAAAGATGTTTCCATTGATAATTTATATTAAGTGAATATTATATTTTGTGTTTCTCAACCAGAATGGTACCGTCAGTAATGCGGCTCACAATGATGGGAGTTTTTTCATTGAGGAAGCCATCTATCGATCTTACTTCCACGATGTTACCGTTAATCTCAGCATAACCGATTTGTGCCAGGCGGGTAGTGCTGATTCCTGTGTCGCCTACCTTGACGCTCTTTTCCGCACTGCGGTCTACTTTCGAGTCAATATCTTTTTTCAAAGCCAGCTTATCCAGCATCTTCGAACGCATGAACCAGACAAGCGAACCGATACAGGCGACAGCCGATATCCCTAAAGTGATAAATCCTCCTGCCATACCCAGATTGGCGAAAGCGTAATAGTTGGCATAGAGAATACAAGCAAGTGCTGAAATGCCAGCCAGGCTAATCCCCGGAATGACAAACAGTTCAACCAAAAATAGTATTACTGCAGCAATGATGAGAACGGTGATAATCAGTATGTCCATAACTCTGTATTATTTTGATTTTGTTTTTTCGGCATTACGCACACTTACTCCAAGAGCATCCAGCTCTTCATTCATTTGCAGAATTCTTTTTTCCAGATCAAGGATTGCGGGAGCAAGTTTTTCTTTTCCTTGTTGATTGGCGCTTGCATATTGCTGGCGCAGACCGTTCAGTTTATCTTCCTGTTGCAGATAATCTTTTTCCAGTTGCCGGTAACTTTGGAACAGTAGCTTTGCTTTGGGTGATTTGAAGTCACTCAACTGATAATAGGTCGTGCTATCATCGATGACAAACTCGAAATCAACCACACGACGTTCCTGTGGCTTATGATTGATTGCCTCTTTCAGACGTTGCAGTGCCTCCGTTACTGTATTTTCATCTTTCCAAGTTTCCTTCAGCGAATGAATCTGTGCCAGACGGATCATCTGTTGCGGGTCCATCGCCTCATAATTATAAGTCTGTTTAGACGAATTAGGAATGAACACATAGATGCAGACCTTCTCTTCGGGCTGGAAACGGTCGGAGGCAAACCAACCCAGATTATTGTATTCGTCGATGACGTACATATAATCATTATAAGGTGAATTGAACGGCATTCCCACATTTTCCGGTGTCAGATAAGAGTCCGTATTTGTGTTGTAACGAGTGACAAAAATATCATATCCTCCCAGTCCTTCGCCATCGGTTGCATAATAAATAGTAACACCATCCGATAAAACAAACGGGTAGTTGGCGTTTCCGGATTCGTTGATGCTGCCGGGCAACGGGCGACCGTTGCTCCATTCATTCAGTAATTTATTTTTGGAGAATATATCCAGATTTCCTCTTTCTCCCTTTTCGCTATAATAGATTTTATTACCGATTTCTGTTTCATAAACTGTTCCCGGATGATCTCCTTCGGTCTGGAAGAATTCGTTGAATGTAAATAGCTTGCCAGACTCTTCACTGATCTTGTATGCGCTCAGGAAATTTGCTTTATCTACCACGAAACTGTCAATAATGCACACGTCTTCTACTCCTTTGAGCATACGCAGGTCAGCTTTGCTCTTTTCCAATAGAGCTTCAGCTTCTTCCGTCGATCTTTTGCGTTTGCTGAGGTCGGCGATATATTCTTCAAAGCAGTTGACTGCATCTTCGAAACGATAAGTATCATTGTAAGCTTGTCCCAGATAGAGTTGTCCACCGGCTACCCGTCTTTTTACAGCGGTTTCGAGATACTTCACGGCTTCTTCCGGTTCTCCGGTTTTCAGGCAGCAGACACCGTACCAATAGCTGTAGTTACCATTGGATGGTTGAGATTTGGCATATTTCTGAAATACGGGTTTGGCTTGTTCGTAGTCACCTTTTGTAAATAAGGTGCGTGCCTGTTCCAATGTTTGTGCAGATACTCCTCCGAGGAAGAAACTGCAAATTATAAATAGAATATATTTTCTTTTCATTGTTTTATTCACTAATCCATGCATCAATTGTTCAAAAGTACAAATTTATTAGAAATAAACCCTTTTTCAGAGATTCTATTATGTTAATTCTTCTTTAAATCATTCTTTTCGCTTACTTTTGCAGCCGATTTTTGAAGATATGACACAATTTACGGAAGAAGAGAAGACGATCCGCCGTATTGAACGGCGATTCAATAAAGGAGTGGTGCAGTATAGACTGATAGAAGAAGGGGACAAAATCCTTATCGGACTGTCGGGCGGGAAAGATTCGTTGGCACTTGTAGAGTTGCTGGGCAAGCGGGCGCGTATTTATAAGCCTCGGTTTTCTGTGATAGCTGTTCATGTGGTGATGAATAATATTCCTTACCAAAGTGATACTGAATATCTGAAAGCATATTGTGAATCTTTTGGAGTGCCTTTCGTACAGTACGAAACGTCCTTTGATCCTGCTACGGATACACGTAAGTCTCCCTGCTTTCTTTGTTCCTGGAATCGTCGGAAAGCTCTGTTTACGGTTGCCAAGGAGCAAGGATGCAATAAGATTGCTTTAGGACATCACATGGATGATATTTTGGAAACATTGTTGATGAACATTACTTATCAGGGGGCATTTAGCACGATGCCGCCCCGTTTGGTGATGAAGAAATTTGATATGACAATTATCCGACCGATGTGTATGGTGCACGAGGCTGATCTGGTTGAACTGGCTGCATTGCATGACTACCGGAAGCAAGTGAAGAATTGTCCTTATGAATCACAGTCCAGCCGAAGTGATATGAAGGGTATTCTGCGACAGTTGGAAGCGATGAATCCGGAAGCTCGCTACAGCTTGTGGGGGAGTATGACGAATGTGCAGGAAGAATTATTGCCGGATAAAATAGACTGATAATTACTAATTTTAGTATATAATAAGATGAAAGGTTTCTATACAATTTTATTACTCATTGTATCCAATGTTTTTATGACCTTTGCATGGTATGGGCATTTAAAGATGAAACAAGAGTATTCTTGGTTTGCTGCTCTTCCTCTAATTGGTGTTATTACTTTTAGTTGGGTCATTGCATTTTTTGAATATTCTTGTCAAATACCGGCAAATCGTATCGGCTTTGTCGGGAATGGCGGTCCATTCTCGTTGATGCAGTTGAAAGTGATTCAAGAAGTGATTACTTTGATCATATTTACTGTTTTTACCACCGTTTTCTTTAAGGGAGAAACTTTGCACTGGAACCATCTGGCAGCATTTGTTTGTCTGATTGCAGCTGTTTATTTTGTGTTTATGAAATAACTGTTTCAGCCACTCTGAAACAGAGGCTTCGTTTGGCTTCAACAGAGGTGCTGTTTTATACAAACGGAGGCTCTATTCGTATGAAATGGAGCCTCCGTTTATATGCTTATTTGCAAAGCATTTTTCTATTTGGCATCAGGCATATATCGTTTCATGCCATCCGTATAGTAAGTCTTAAACTCTCCATTCTCGCCGCTATATATAAAGTAGGCATCGATCATAGGATTTGCTTTACAGAACTTTTCAGCTTCTTCCAGTCCCATTACCATAAAAGAGGTAGCCAAAGCATCAGCCGTCATACAGTCTTCGGCAATCACAGTAGAAGACAGGATACTGTGCTGTACTGGATAACCTGTTCTGGGGTCGATGGTATGAGCATACTTTTTGCCATCCTTATAATAATAGTTGCGGTAGTTTCCCGAAGTAGCCATACCTAAATCTGTCAGGTTGAGTACTACTTGTATATCTTGCTTAACAGCTAATGAGTCGTCGTATGGCTTGTTAATTCCGATACGCCACAGATCTCCTGTCGCATTTTTACCTTTTACTACTACTTCACCACCTATATCTACCATATAGTTTTTGATTCCTTTCCGATCGAGTAGACGGGCTATTACATCTACCGAATAGCCTTTTGCAACCGCACTGCAACTTAACATTACACGCGGATCTTGCTTGACTACCTTTCCGTTTTCCAGCTTCACTTTTTCGTAACCGGTAATCTGTAGCAGGCTGTCTATCATCAATGAATCAGGGAAGGCGCCTTTCTTAAAGCCAAATCCCCAGGCATTGGCAAGAGGGGCTATCGTTATGTCAAAAGCTCCTTTTGTTTCACGGGAGATTTCCATAGAACGGTTGAAGCAAGTTTGGAAAAAGCTGTCTGTCACCAACTCTTCGTTGCGATTGACGCGACTAATGACCGAACTGTCATTGAACGGTGAGAGAGACTGGTCGAAACGTTTTAATTCCGCTTCAATCTCCGGTTTCAGATCAGCGTCATGTTGATACGCGATCTTGTATACTGTCCCAAACACAAAACCACTGGCGGTATTAAACTCTGCTTTTTGGTTACGTCTGGCTAATATCCAGATCGTTGCCAAGATGAGGAAGGCCAGCCAAAGGAAACTCTTTTTTGTTTTCATACGTTTTTCTGTTTTTTTTATTAGAGGAACCAATGCTTATTATTGTAAGAATAGATGTTCTATCAATATTTTTAATCCGATAGCGACTAGAATGATGCCGCCCCATAATTCCGCCTTTAATTTCCGTGCACATCCACAACCACATTTGATACCGAAGTAAAGGCCAATGAGCGACATGACGAATGATACGAATCCGATGATAAGGATAGGAGAGAGGATTTCGGTATAGTTGTTGATTCCGAGCAGGGCAAAGGAGATGCCTATTGCCAGTGCATCGATACTTGTCGCTATCGCCATTGTGAATACGACTTTCGGACTTGCGGGGTTAAATGTCTGACGGCAGTCCTCGTCTTTAAAAGATTCAAGAATCATACGTCCGCCCAAGAAGGCAAGGATAGCGAAGGCGATCCAGTGGTCTACACTTTCTATCAGGTGGCTGAAAGTCTTTGCAAACATCCATCCAATGAATGGCATCAGAGCCTGAAAAAGTCCGAACGCCAAAGCCATGACCAGCATCGGTCTCCATTGAGTACGTTTCAAAATAATACCGCTTGCAATTGAAACAGCGAAACAATCCATCGCTAAGCCTATTGCAAGCAGCCAAATCTCTAGTCCTGTCATTATTCTTTAAAGAGGTAATTTGTAAATGAGGGAATAGGTAATTCCCATGTTATTTGATTTAAATTTTCCGTAGCCGGGCACATACCAAGGGTTGGCGTATTCATTGGTCGAAGCATTTGTCTTATATTTCATGCGTACAGACCAGCCCATATTGAAATTCTTGTAAATGCGTACTTTGACACCTACCACTAATTCAAACCACTGCATAGACCCTTTCATCCCTAAATGACTGAAAGGAACGCTTCCTCCCCAGTAGTCGTCTTCCAGACTCGGATTTCCGATACTTCCTCCCCAAATCGGATCGTCAACCGGCAGGGTCGATACATCATACTTGAATGAACTGAACGCATAGCGGAGACCTACATATAGATAGCTGTTTTTCTCCTTTTTCTTTGCCATCGTATTATAGTCTACACCAATCCGGAAGAATGGGGCGGTCTTACTTTTGTAGTGTATTCCCGTTTCATTCCATGTATCTGTTCCTCCCATACCAAACTCGATGGTCGGGATAAACTTGTTTTTAAGGTTGACGCCTATGCTGACTTCGGAACTCATGAAGTCGCCACCTAGCATTTTACTTCCGATGCCGTATATGTCCACACCGACATACGTCCCATTATAAAACGGGATGGTATCGACTACAGTCTCTTTCTTCTTCTGGTCTCTTTTTTGTACGGGAGTCGGTCGTTGTTGTTGAGCAATTGTCGGGATTCCAATACAAAAGAGGAGTAGCACACTACTCAATCGTAGGAGGCGTGCGGTCGCGATATCTATAGAATATTTGTAAATTCTCAATTTCATTTGTATTGGCTTCTTTATTTTGTATATGTAGAGAATCTATTCTTTCCGAACTATTTTTGGTATTTCCAAATTTGGTACTGAGAATGTTCTGCTTCATCATATATCCGCATTCCATTGATTGAAAATACGGTGTGTTTTTTTGTATAATATATAATGTATCAACATCTTTTTTGTTAGTAGGACTATTCGGATTGTACCAGAGTATAAATACAGTAGTATCGCTGGTATAGCGTAACGGTAACATCAGCGTATGTACTTTTTTCTGGTTGTTGAGAATGATTGAGTCTGTTCTCAATGCTGTAATTGTTAATGAGTCCAGTGTGTCATTTACCCTGAGATCGGTTATCTCGTCAATTGTGTACAATGTGCAGTACATCATGGGGCGTCCCGCCAGCGAGCAATCATTTTCGTCCGAACACGAACTGCCGATGCTTATACCTGCACCAACAATTACTACTATTAAAAAGATACGAATTAAATTCTTCATAATCGGTTATTGGGCGTGAATTAAATTTTCTTTTCTATCTGATAATTGTTCCGTTCGGGGGCATTACGTGAGATCAGTTCTCCCAAGAATCCGGCAAGGAATAACTGTGTACCGATAATCATCGCTGTGAGCGATAGATAGAAATAAGGAGAATCGGTTACAAGCCGGTAGGGGAGACCGTTGTACATTGCGTGCAGTTTGCTGACACCTACCATGATAACGGAGATCATTCCGATAAAGAACATAAGCGATCCTAATAATCCGAAGAAATGCATCGGCTTCACTCCGAATTTAGACAGGAACCAAAGAGAAATCAAATCCAGATATCCGTTGAAGAAACGGTTGAATCCGAATTTGGTAGAGCCATATTTACGTGCCTGGTGGTGTACTACCTTTTCACCTATCTTCTGGAATCCGGCATTCTTTGCAAGGTAGGGGATATAGCGGTGCATTTCGCCATATACTTCGATGTTTTTCACGACATCTTTGCGATAGGCTTTCAGACCGCAGTTGAAGTCGTGCAGGTTTGGAATACCTGATACTTTACGTGCGGTAGCATTGAATAACTTTGTCGGCAGTGTCTTTGATAGCGGATCATATCTTTTTTGCTTCCATCCGGACACCAGATCGTATCCGTCTTCCGTAATCATCCGGTATAACTCCGGTATTTCGTCCGGGCTGTCCTGTAAGTCGGCATCCATTGTGATCACCACATCTCCTTGTGCTTCTGCAAATCCGCAGTAGAGTGCGGGTGATTTACCGTAATTGCGGCGGAACTTGATGCCTTTTACGCAGTCCGATTGGGCCTTGAGTTTTTCTATTACCTCCCATGAACGGTCTGTACTTCCGTCGTTAACGAAAATCACTTCGAATGAGAATCCGTTGGCTTGCATTACCCGTTCTA
>ENA-OPNH01000865-OPNH01000865.1-human-gut-metagenome-genome-assembly--contig:-NODE-865-length-20649-cov-1.973099_pt1 | contig 20649 bp, 19 predicted proteins | sample MGYA00241537_ERZ501771 | MGnify/ENA primary metagenome ERZ501771 (study PRJEB25962, sample SAMEA2042608) | human gut metagenome | biome: human gut; feature: human-associated habitat; material: faeces...
TACCTGCCTCCTCCGTTTTGCCGACGAGTGAGACGGCTTGGCCGTATTTGGACCAGTCGGACTTGATTTCATGGACATTGCCGGTTTTCGCTTCGAGCTTCTGTTGAAGAAAGACCGGCAGATCGACCTTGCCGACGAAACAGATGCCCTGCGAATCCTTGCGTTTGGCCGTGGCGAGCTTCATTTGCTCGGCGATGCGTCGCACCTCGGGTTTGAGCAGGTGGCCGACCGGAAACAGCGCCCGGGAAAGCTGTTCCTGCGAAAGTTGGCAGAGAAAATAACTCTGATCCTTGTTAGGATCACTTCCCGCGAGCAATTTGTAGATCGTCCGACCGTCGGGTGCCGTCTCTTCGGCCTTGCGACAGTAGTGTCCCGTAGCCACGAAATCGGCACCCAGCTTGAGGGCTTCCTTCAGAAAAACGTCGAACTTAATTTCGCGGTTGCAGAGCACGTCAGGGTTGGGTGTACGCCCTTTCGCGTATTCGGAGAACATATAGTCCACCACCCGGCGACGGTACTGGTCCGAGAGATCGACCGTATGGAACGGAATGTCGAGCCGCCGCGCGACAAGTTCGGCGAAGAGCCGGTCGTCGTGCCAGGGGCAGTCGCCTTCGAGCGTACCCGTAGTGTCGTGCCAGTTGATCATGAAGAGTCCGATAACCTCATGCCCGGCCTGTTGGAGCAGGTAGGCCGCTACCGACGAATCGACGCCGCCGGAGAGTCCGATAACCACACGTGCCATACTTTTTGCGCAAATTTTACTTTTCGACCGCACCGAAAGGCGCGTTTTGCCGGAAATATCCGGTCACGGAAGCACCGGTTTTCCACCGATTCTCGTTACAGTTCGATCAGTCCCTCGGGCAGTACCATCTTCACCGTACGGCCCTCGAAATCGATGCCTGCGATGAACTCCTCGACCGCCGGAACCAGGATCCGTTTGCCGCCGATCTCCACCTCGAAGAGGGGATTGGCCTCGCTGTCGTAATAATCCGTGATTTCGCCTTTCAACGTACCGATCCGTACCCGGAATCCGATCAAATCTTCCAGGTAGAATTCATCGTTTTCGTCGTCCTCGTGCTCGAGGTACAACTCCCGCCCGATAAACTCTTCCGCCCGACGAGCGGAGTCGATATCCGCGAATGTCGCCAATGCGTTGGTCTTGCCCCTCCGTTCGAAGCGGTCGCAAAAAAGTGCAAAGCCGTTTTCACGGCTCATTTTGACGAAAGGGCGGGCACAAAGCCCCATAAGAACATATATGAACCTACTTACAATAAAAGGATTTTCAAAAGCATACACTGACAAGATTCTGTTCGATGACGCAGACTTTTCAGTAAATTCAGGAGAAAAGATCGGTGTCATAGGCGTAAACGGCACGGGTAAATCAACACTCCTCAAGATCATAGCCGGCATAGACGAATGTGATTCAGGACAGTTGTCAAAGGGAAACAACGTGGTCATAAAATATCTTCCACAGACCCCCGACTTCGCAGAGAAGGTCAGCATATACGACTATGTCATCACTGCAAATGTCGACGAGGAGAACAAATGGAGCATAGAGGGTGATGCCAAGGCATTTCTTCACCGTCTCGGATTTGACGACACCAGCCTCATGGTGAGCACACTTTCAGGAGGTCAGCGAAAAAAGGTCGCTCTGGCTGCGGCACTGCTGTCAAGATGTGACATTCTTGTTCTGGACGAGCCCACCAACCACCTCGACAACGATATGACAGAATATCTGGAGGATTACCTTAACAACTACAAGGGCGCTCTGGTCATGGTCACCCACGACAGATACTTTCTTGACAAGGTGTGCAACCGCATAGTAGAGATCGACAAAGGCAAAACCTACAGCTACAATACCAACTACGAAGGCTATCTCATGCTGAAGGCAGAGCGTGAGAGCATCGCACTTGCCACTCAGAACAAACATCAGAATATCCTGCGCAAGGAGATCGCATGGATGCAGAGAGGTGCTAGAGCCAGAAGCACAAAGCAGAAAGCCCATATCCAGAGATATGAGAAGCTTGCAAGTGAGGAGCTTATAAAGGAAACTCAGTCGGTTACCATGAGCTCAATCGCGAGCCGGCTGGGAAACAAAACAATAGAGCTCTCCCATATAGCCAAGACCTGGCCGGGCAGACCAAGTCCGGTCATAACGGACTTCTCATACAACTTCCTGAGGACTGACAGGATAGGTGTTGTTGGCCCAAACGGCTGTGGCAAGACAACGCTCATGAAGCTCATAACCGGTGTCACCAAGCCGGACAGCGGAACCATAGAGATCGGAGACACCGTAAGGATAGGATATTTCTCTCAGGAAAATGAAGCCTTGGATCCCAACATGAAGGTACTCGACTACGTCAAAGAAACCGCAGAGTATATCCAGACCACCGAAGGTCTCATGTCAGCATCCACAATGTGTGAGAGATTTTTATTTGACGGCACTCTGCAGCACCAGCGCATAGAGAAGCTCTCAGGAGGCGAGAAGCGAAGACTGTATTTGTTGAAGGTTCTCGTATCATCGCCAAATGTACTGATCCTTGACGAGCCGACCAACGATCTGGACATTTCCACACTGTGTATACTTGAGGACTATCTTGATTCCTTCCAGGGCATATTGATAGTCGTATCACACGACAGATATTTTCTGGACAGAGTCACAAGAAAGCTTCTGGTGTTTGACGGCTGCGGCGGGATCTCACAGTTTGAGGGCGGTTATACCGATTATTATCTGACCCACGGTTCATTTGCCAACAGCGCATCGGCAGGGGCAAATACCCAGACAAAGCCGGAGCGTGTCAGCACAGCGGACAAGGAACCTGCCCAGAAAAAGAAAACGCAGAATCCATCCGTGAAGAAAAAGTTCTCCTTCAATGAGCAGAGGGAATATGACACCATAGAGGACACCATCGCCCGGAAAGAAGCTGAGATAGAGCAGACGGAGACCGATATCAACAACTCTGTGTCAGATTTCGTGAAGCTTAACGAACTCACGCAGAAAAAGGAACAGCTTGAATCAGAGCTGGATCAGCTTCTGGAGAGGTATGTGTATCTCACGGAGCTGGCGGAGTCATTTGAAAAGAACTGATCACATTGATCATTTGCCAGAAAAACGGGAGACGCGCTGCTGCACATCTCCCGTTTTTCTTCAATCGTCACATCTGATGTCTCACTATCCTGTATTCATCATCCAACTGAAAATACGGACAATTGTCGTAGCCTCTTGCCACAAATCTGGCAAAGTCATCCTCATCCATATTCACCAGGCACTCATAAAAATCATCTTCGTCATCGTACACATAGTGTGCACACATATCGCAACTGGAAGCCATGTGTTTCCTCCTTCCATCCGTTAACCATCAGGTTTTTACTATTATACACATATGCGAAGCAAAATCCAACCGCTTTAACCCATTTTCTCTGGCAATAATAACCATAATGTGTTATTATTGAAGGAAGTATATAAAGGGGCTTTGCATAAGCAAAAGAAGGAGTGTGTTCCAGTTATGAAGAAAAAATTTCTTGTACTGCTGCTTACGCTTACCATGATATTATCATTTTCTCCATATGTCGCAAAGGCGGCGGATACAGATGATACGGACAGCAGTAACAAAACCGATACCATAGATGGCAGAACTTATTTCTATGACCAGTTTGACAACAGTGCGTACAGAACCGTCTACAAACAGATCAACGATGCAGCTCAGAAATTCAACGAGTCGACATCCAATGCTTCTTATCAGGACGGCGGATATTACACAGCATTTACATTGTCGGTCAGCAACAAAGACTGGGAAGTTATCGGAAACGATGGAATGGATCAGATCGTCAACGCTGTACTCGCCGATCATCCTGAGTATTTCTGGATGTCCGACAGCTATCAGTGCAAGCAGGAATCCTCGGGAGAACTCAGATATACAGCTCTCACCATCGAGTGCTATTCACTGTATGCCAACGGAGATACACGTTCCATATACAAGAACAACTTTGACCTGACCGTCAAGAATTATGCAGCTTCTCTGGATGAGAGCGCAAAGGATTACGAGAAGGTATATCTCATACATAATTCGATCATCAACAAAGTTTATTATGCCTCAGATGCAACATCTAAGAGCAAGGACAACATATACGCATACACCGCAGACGGCGTGTTCAACTCCAAGTATCAGTCGGCAGTCACCTACGGATATGCAAAGGCTTTCAAGGCCATTATGGATTACGTCGGTGTGCCATGTCTGTACATTGAGGGACAGAATTCAGATCTTCTGGACGACTCGATGGACACACAGAAGCAGCTCAAAGAAGAGAGTTACATCAACAACTGTGCATGGAATGCCGTTTATCTCGGCGGAGAGTGGTATCTCATCAATCTCGGTCTGGACGATCCTATAACCACAACAGGTAAGGAGGCATTGTCATATACATACTTCAATGTAACCGACGAACAGGCAAGCAACCTTACAGCCATCACATCAAGACTTCCGGGTATACCAAAGTGTACCGGAACAAAGTACTGCCTCTCAAAGGTTCAGGCAGATCTTGAAGCGGATGGACTGTGGGAGAAGTCAAGCTACAACATAATCGACAAGATACTGGACAAATACGGTTTATCCGTAGTCCTCATAAGCATAGGTCTCATCCTGCTTCTGGTGGTAATGCTCATCAAGAACATACACAAGAGCAGATCGAAGAAGAAAAAGGAAAAGGTTAAAAAGACCAAGACAACAGTGGTTGACAACTCAGAGCTGGATGCAGAGCTGAGAAAGCCGCCTATCTCATAAAATACTAAAATCAAAAAGCTCAATGCTTTCGGATTTCATCCCCGTCAGCATTGAGCTTTTTTCTGTCATTTTTCAAGATATTTTATTTCGTTCACACCCTACTCATCAAAGTTACTCTTGAGTACATTTACGGTGATCTGTCTGGACGCCTTGTTGCCTGCCCAGTCCTCCGCTGTGAGAGTCACTGTTACGGTTCTCTCCTTGCTTGTGTCCACATCCTGAGAAGCTTTAAGCGAATCCTGCACATCCGGATCCTCATCTGTGACATTGTAATAATCACTCCAGTTTATATCCGTTCCCATAGAAACGTCTATCTCGTCCGGGCCGTCTATGTATGGATTTACCTCATCAACAACATTTATCACAGCCTTTTTTGTCTTGCTTAACTTTCCACGTCTGATCTTATATTTGATGGTGTACTTACCAAGCTTATCCGGTGCAAATTCTGAGTTGTCATATTCCAGCCTGGCATCATTGCTGTCCGGCTCAATATAGTTTGTTATATCAAATATATCACCCATATTATAATCCGTCTGGATCTGCTTGACCCTGAGCATGCTGGATCTCATGATCATCGTGATCACAAGTGCAAGCACTATTCCAACCACCAGAGCCGCCACGACCATCATTTTCGTATTCAGCTCATATCGCTTCTTTTTATTTCTGCTCTGCGCGGATTTTTTACCGGAACCTGTTGACGATCTGCTATTCGCCGGTCTCCTGGTCTTGCTTCCTGAAGACACGGACTTCACCGACTTTTCAAGTGGACGTCCCGTACTTGTGCGCCTTTTGTCCTGCGCAGTTGCACTTTTCGGACGACTCGCCGATGATAAGTGGCTGCCCGATGCCGGACGATTTCCCGACACAGGACGGCTGCCTGATGCTGACCGACTGCCTGACGCTACTCCCTTGCACGGCTGTGTCTTTTTCACACTGCTCGTTGTTGCACGGCTCACAGTTCCCTTATGAGCTCCTGCGCTCCCTTTATTCTGCCCCATATCCTGTCTGTCTGCCAATTTATATTACCTCCTAAAACATTTGTCTTAACTTTATTCTCAGTACATTATACATAATATTTTACACCCATACAATCATTTCGGATTGCAATAGTTGTAAATAAGTGAGATAATTCAATGAAGACTTACCTGAAAGGAGTATTATATATGTCAATCAATAATCTTAGTTCATTTACGAAGGAGCGTCTTGGTCTCTGTATTGAGAACGATACCATAGATAACAACCTCTACGAGGAATACGGCGTAAAGCGTGGACTTCGTGATCTGAATGGAATAGGAATAAATGCCGGCATCACCAACATTTCACTAAGCCGGGCGTATACAATGGAGGACGGAAAGCATACTCCTGCTGACGGTGAATTATATTATAGAGGTTACGAGATCCGCCAGTTGATAGACGGATTTACAAAGGAAGGACGATTCGGTTTCGAGGAGTGTACATATCTGTTACTGTTTGGAAAGCTTCCGGACGAGAATGAGCTTGCCAAGTTCAAACAGGTCCTCAACCTTGCATACGACCTTCCACACAACTTTATACAAGATGTCATAATGAAGAACCCTACCAAGGATATCATTTCAAATATGACCAAGAGCATCCTTGCCCTCGGATCATACGATAAGTCTGAGACGGATATATCTCTGGACAACGTTCTTCAGCAGTGTCTTATGATAATAAGTGTATTCCCAAGACTCGCTGTATATTCTTTCCAGGGATACAGACATTATGAGCTTGGCAAGAGCTGTTATATACACAAGCCGGATCCTGAGCTTTCATTTGCGGAGAATATCCTGAGCATGCTCCGTTCAGACAGAAAGTACACACAGCTTGAGGCAAAGGTTCTCGATCTTGCCCTTGTTCTCCACATGGAACACGGAGGCGGAAGCAACTCTACGTTTACAACACGTGTTGTCACATCATCTGGCTCAGATACATACGCCACAGTCGCAGCAGCACTCTGCTCACTCAAGGGACCGCTCAACGGCGGTGGAGACCTCAAGGTCATGGAGATGATGAAGAACATACACTGCAATGTCGAGGATGTTACGGACGAGGAGCAGATCCGTGAGTACATCAGGAAGATCGTTCGCGGCGAAGCATTTGACAAATCGGGCGTGGTATACGGAATGGGCCAGCCTGTATACTCTCTGTCAGATCCAAGAGCTGTCATTATCAAGGAGTATGTAGAAAAGCTCGCCGAGGAGAAGCACGAGAAGGACGAATTCAAATTATACGAGCTCATAGAGCGCATCGCACCTGAGGTCATTGCCGAGGAGCGCAAGATCTACAAGGGTGTGTGCATCAACATAGATTACTATTGCGGATTGTTATACAAGATGCTCAAGATCCCTTACGCCCTCTACACACCACTATTTGCCATTGGCCGAGTGGTTGGATGGAGTGCGCATCGTATGGAGGAGCTGATCAACAGCTACAAGATAATGCGTCCGGCTTATCCAAGTCTTGTAGAGCCTAAGGACTACGTACCTATCAAAGACAGGTAATATGCCATGAACAATTCTGATAAATTCAAATATTCTGTCGTCAGGAGCAGGCGCAAATCTATCTGTATCGAGATAGACAGAGACCTCAACATAAAGGTTCGTGCGCCCCTCAGAATGACCGACAGTCAAATCCAAAGCTTTGTGGATTCCAGACAAAACTGGATCCGCAGCCATCTGGAAATCATGCAGAAAAGAATTTCCAATATGTCAGACGAAAAAAATCCAAGCACTGCCCTGACAGATGCCGATATAAAGGCACTGTCAGAACAGGCTCGGATATATATGCCTTCACGTGTAGAACATTTTGCTCAGATAATAGACGTGACTTACGGAAGGATCACCATCAGGCATCAGAAGACCCGCTGGGGAAGCTGCAGCTCCTCCGGTAACCTGAATTTCAACTGTGCACTGATGAACACCACTCCCGAAATCATAGACTACGTGGTAGTCCACGAGCTGTGTCACAGAAAGCAGATGAACCACTCCGCACTTTTCTGGGCCGAGGTAGAAAAAGTACTCCCAAACTACAAGGAGCTCCGTTCCGCCCTCAAAAATTACAGGTGTTAAAGCCTCTACCACTCCATAACCACAGCGCCGTATGTGAGCCCTGCGCCGAATGCCGACATGGCGATCTTGTCGCCGCGCTTCAGGCCGTGCTCTCTCACGAGCTGGTCGAGAAGTACAGGTACACTCGCCGCAGACATATTTCCTGTGTAGTCGAGAGTCGTAGGGAACTTCTCAAGCGGTGCCTTAAGTCTCTTGGCAACAGATTCAATAATTCTTACATTTGCCTGGTGGAGTACGAAGTAATCCACATCGTCAACGGTCATTCCAGCCTTGTCAAGAGCCTCCTGGAGGCACTTAGGACACTGTCTCACCGCAAACTTGTACACCTCCTGTCCATCCATATACAGATAGTCATGATTGATCTCATCTTTTACAAATATATTGTTAGTCTTTCTGCTCTCGCAGTTCAGCACCATACCCTTCTTGCCGATTGAACCCTGGACAATGCTTATGATTCCCTTGTCAGACTCCTCTATATAAGCGGCACCTGCGCCATCTCCAAACAATACGCATGTACCTCTGTCATTCCAGTCAAGTATCTTTGACAGCGTCTCCGAACCTATTACAAGAGCATTCTTCACAAACCCTGTCTCTATATACATCTTTGCAACATTGAGGGCAAATACAAAGCCCGAGCATGCCGCATTCACATCAAACGCAATCGCCTTATCCGCACCTATAGCCGCCTGAACCTGACACGCCCCGCTTGGTGTGTAATAATCCGGAGTGACTGTGGCAAGCACTATAAGCTCCACATTCTCTGCGGACTTCCCTGCCATCTCAAGTGCCCTCTCAGCAGCCTCAACAGCCATGCTCGTCGTTGTCTCCTTAACAGCTATTCTTCTGTTCTTTATACCTGTTCTTGAAGATATCCACTCATCAGATGTATCAACATACTTTGCAAGCTCATCATTTGATACCTCTTTCTCCGCAAGGTAGCTTCCTGTTCCTAATATTCTGATTGCCATTATATATTTTCTCCCTTTTATCCGTTATTCTCTTTATTCTTCCTTGTCTCCAAGCAGCTCAGTCACATACTCGCCCCATTTTGTGAGTTTCTTATATCCCTTAGTAAACATGGATGGCTCCACCGTATCGTCATATCCAACTGCAATCCATCCTATATCATGCTTTTCCAGATATCTGGTAAATTTTATTCCAAATACATTTCTGGTGCCCTTCAGCTTCTCATTCTTGACCTCGACATCATCGTCTGCATATCCCCACTCTGTCACTATAAGAGGATAACTTGTCACATAGCCCGACAGGAACTTCTGCCAGAACACCTTGTCCGGGTAAACATGAACAGAGAACGCAGTATTGTCATTCTTCACGCCGAGCTCGTCAAGCCATCCGAGATCATAACAGTAATCCGGACTTCCAACGATTATAAGCTGCTTTGCGCCGGCATCCCTTATAACTCCTATAAGGCTCTCCGCGCATCTCTTCCACTCTGAATCACTCATGCCAACCGGCTCATTGTATATCTCAAATATAACATTTGGAGTGTTCTTGAAATAATCCGCAATGTTCTTCCAGAATTCAGCAGAATAATCCAGCGGATTCTCGTCGAGATCCGGCATCTCATCCCCGGAACCATCTATCGGGTTACCTGTATAATCCCAGTCGAGAATAACATAGTTATCGTTCTCTCCGGCCCAGGTAACTATGCGGTCAAGATATCTCCACATATAGTAATCGTCATTCTTGTACTCCACAGGGCTTATTGGCACCCTTATGGCATTACCACCCTTGGCAAATACATCCTTGTAGAAATCCTCATTAAACTTCTTCTCCTCATACAGACTGCGCGACTCTGGAACCATCACACCCTTGAGAACAACCTGTTCTCCGTCTGCATTCAGGATCTGAGTCCCCTTCGCTGTAAGCATGGTAGGATATTTGTCTGTATCACCGATAAATTCTGCACGTGTTCCCACAGGTGTCAGCAGATCCTGCTCCTTGCCCCGCAGGTACATCACGTACCATATGATTGCTGCCGCAATGATGGCGGCCACGATAACTATCAAAGTAACCTTTATCTGTTTCTTCATAAACGCTCCTCCAATTCAAGCTGTATCTTCAGCCATATACATAAAGTTTACCAAAAAAACACCATCACTTCAACATATGCATGAATAAAAGGCATTCCCCGTGAGATAAATTTCTCACTTGAGAAATGCCTTTCATCTATAGTATATCTGTGATCTACAGATTTCTGAATCTGTCGTATCTGTCCTGTGCGATCTCCTCAGGAGTCTTGTCTGAATACTTCTTGAGGAATTCCTTAATGTTCATCTTAAGGTACTTGCCTATATATGGAACTGACTGCTCATCTGCTCCGCCGTACTCAGGTACGACCTGCTCGATAACGTTCAGTCTCTTGAGATCCTGCGCTGTAATCTGCATAACTTCTGCAGCCTCCTCAGCTCTGTTGCTGTCCTTCCAGAGGATAGACGCATATCCCTCAGGTGAAAGGATTGAGTATGTCGCATTCTCAAGCATCCATACCTCATTGCCGACTGCAAGGGCAAGTGCTCCACCGCTTCCGCCTTCTCCGATAAGGATACAGAGTACAGGAACCTTGAGTGATGACATCTCATAGAGATTTCTCGCTATGGCTTCACCCATTCCTCGCTCCTCAGCCTCAAGTCCACAGAACGCACCCGGTGTATTTACAAATGTAATGATAGGTCTGCCGAACTTCTCAGCCTGCTTCATCAGACGAAGAGCCTTTCTGTAGCCATCAGGAAGAGGCATACCAAAGTTTCTCTCCATGCACTCTGCCATGGAAGCTCCCTTGACCTGTGATATAACTGTTACAGGCTGTCCATCTATATGACCGATACCACCCACAATGGCTCTGTCATCATTCATGGTTCTGTCTCCGTGGATCTCACGGAAATCATCGCATATATACTTCACATAGTCGAAACCTGAAGGTCTGCTCATCTGACGAGCACCTCTGAGCTTCTCCCACGGAGTCTTAGGCTCGTCATCCTTGAGTCTCTCCTTGAGGATCTCGCTTATGTCAAATTTCTCATCTTCAACAGCACTGTCAAAGTTAGCATAGCCCTGTCTCTGCTTATGTGTGACGATGAGATCATACATTGTGTCCTTCATCTTGTCTCTTGTGATTATGCCATCTATGATACCATGCTCAACAAGGAACTCTGATCTCTGGAAGCCCTCTGGAAGCTCCTGACCAATAGTCTGCTTGATAACTCGTGGTCCTGCAAATCCTACGAGCGCACCTGGCTCTCCAAGGATAATATCTCCAAGCATTGCAAAGCTGGCTGTAACACCACCTGTTGTAGGATCTGTAAGAATAGATACATACAGAAGTCCTGCATCAGAATGTTTCTTGAATGCAGCGGATGTCTTGGCCATCTGCATCAGAGAAATTATTCCCTCCTGCATACGTGCACCGCCTGAACAGCAGAACATGAATACCGGAAGCTTCTCCTCTGTAGCCTTCTCGACAGCTCTGGCAATCTTCTCACCCACAACATATCCCATGCTGCTCATGAGGAATCTTGCATCACATACACCAACTACAGCAGGCTCACCATTGATGGTTGCCTTTCCTATAGTAACAGCCTCCTTGAGGTTTGTTTTGGCCTGTGCAGCCGCAACCTTGTCCTCATAGCCCTCTGTTCCAAGAGGATTTGAGCTTGGCATATCCTCAAACCATGGCTCAAATGACTTTGGATCTGTGACCATTCTTATTCTGTTCTTGGTCTTAACTCTGAAGTAAGAACCGCACTCATAACAAATGTACTTTGCGTTCTTCACTCTTTCCTTCTCAACTTCTCTTCCGCACTTAGGGCACTTTACAAGCTCCACCTTTGGTGCTTCCTGAATTCCCTCAGCAGCCTTTGCCTCCTCTGCAGCCTTTGCTGCAATTATCTCGGCATCCTTTGCCTTTTTTTTGATAAATAACATGATATTTACTGCTCCTTATACTTCTGTAAGACGATACATGCATTGTGTCCGCCAAATCCAAGTGAGTTGCTGATCGCAACATCAACGTCCATCTCGCATGGCTCCTTACAATAATCCAGATCAAGCTCCTCCTCGCTCTCCACAAGGCCTCTTGTTCTGTGGATATAACCTTCCTCTATACTCTTGACACAGGCAATACACTCGATGGCTCCTGCTGCACCGAGAAGATGTCCTGTCATAGACTTTGTTGAATTGATCTTGATGTCCTTTGCGTGATCGCCAAATGCCTTCTTGATAGCACGTGTCTCAACAAGATCGTTCAGATGTGTGCTTGTACCATGAGCATTGATGTACTGAACCGCATCAAGTGGAAGTCCTGCATCCTTAACCGCATTGGTCATGGCAACTGCTGGTCCCTCACCTGACTCCTCAGGTGCTGTGATGTGGTGTGCATCACTTGAACATCCGTAACCTGAAAGCTCTGCGTAGATCTTTGCACCTCTTGCCTTTGCGTGCTCAAGCTCCTCAAGAATAACAATACCTGCACCCTCGCCGAGAACGAATCCGCTTCTGTCCTTATCAAATGGAATAGAACATCTGTCTGGATCTGTTGATGATGTAAGTGCTGTAAGTGAATCAAATGTTGATATACCGATAGGTGAAACTGCTGCCTCACATCCGCCGGCTACCATGACATCAGCATCTCCGTACTGGATAGTTCTGAATGCCTCACCGATACTGTTTGTTCCTGAAGCACATGCTGTTACAACATCTATACTCTTGCCCTTGAGACCAAACTGGATCGCAACGTTACCTGCTGCGATGTTGCTGATCATCATAGGAACTACGAATGGACTTACACGAAGTGGTCCCTTTGTAAGTATGGTTCCATATGCGTTCTCAAGCTCCTGAAGTGAACCAACACCTGAACCAATACATGTACCAACTCTGTAAGCATCTTCCTTTGTCATATCAAGTCCTGAATCTGCCATAGCCTCCTGGGTTGCCTTCACAGCAAACTGTGTGAATCTAGCCATACGTCTTGCAGACTTTGGATCAATGTAGTCCTTTGCTACAAAGTTCTTAACCTCGCCGACAAGCTTGCACTTGTATGCTGAAGCGTCAAACTGTGTAATAGGTCCGAAGCCATGCTTTCCTTCCTTAAGTGAATCCCAATACTCGTCAACTGTATTGCCGACTGGAGTTATGGCTCCTATGCCTGTTATTACTACTCTCTTCTTCATACTTATCTCCTTGCATTACTTATTCTGCTTTTTATACATATTTAACCATTCAATTATACTCCAACTGTCAAATGTTTGGAAGTAATTGTGTCCATGTTTTTCTATAAAATTTCGATAAACATTCGCATTTATACATATCTCTTACAGTTTTTCCTTTATCTTTCTGAATATAAACTTCTTGCTTATATAATAATTGAGGAATATCACCAGCACTGATGTGAACGTCTTTATGCCCATCGCCCACAGGTGAAGCCTGTCAACCAGTATATAAATCAGGCCCTCCTCCACCACCAGTGTGAACACCCTGCTCACGTAGAATGACACCAGTTCTTTTATGAACTCCCACGCAGTCTCTGCGACAGTGTGGAACACCGATTTTCTATTTGTTATGAATGACACAAAATTGTACAGTATCCATGCCAGGAAGTTGGCCCTGACAGGTTCTATCCCGCATTTGTACATAAATATCCAGGCGGAGCCAAGATTTACCGCTCCCACGACAATTCCCCACAGTATATATATGTATATCTCCCTGGGTATCTTCTTCAGCACTTTATCTACAAACATGTAACTCCCTTATAACATCCGCCTCTTCCGGAAACTCCCGCTCTATCCGCTCGCAGAGACGTCCGTTAAACTCAACCCTTTTCCCATAGTTAAACTTCAGAATATTCTTATATCCCCACAAATGTGTGAACACATCCTGTCTCTCTATATCCGCCGCCTCAGGAAAAAATGAAGCAATGATCTTTCCCTTTCTCGCAGCACACATCGCAAGCAGTCTCTGCTCCGCAAATACCATGTGGCACAGATTTTCCTCAGTCTCCCTACAATTCTCCATAAATTGTATGGAGCTGTCCACATAATAGTTCTTAAATTGCTCCTTAGCCATATATAGCATACAGGTATTTACCGGCGGAACATCCCAGCTCCACAGGGGATCAAAGCTGTACGAACTGTCCATATTGAAGAAGTCCCTGCCGGGATATACATCCGGATATATTCCTTCTCTGTGTATTGCACAAATATCCGTCCCCGCTATGTATTCCCCTATATTCTTCCACACTATAAGGTCCAGATCCACCATGACCGCCGGCATATGCGCCGCCTTAAGCGCATACAGCTTGCCCGCAGCCCAGAACACTCCCGGGGATATGCTGTCAGGAACCTGTATCTCTTTTATACCGCCATTCCATATATGCGACAATCCCTGTCCCTCAACATAATCAATGGCCCTTGCATCACCGTAAAGTGTGATAGGGCCATTCATTTTTCTCCACATAAGAGCAGACAGGATCATGGTCAAAAGCTCATAATCCTGCATGCTGTAAGTGTCATCTTTACTTTTCTCAAAATAAGGAGCAGTCCACAATATGTGGAATCCCTCTATATCCTTCATATATCCTCCAAGATCCGGTCATGTACTAGATCAGATCCAGTCCATATCCAAACTTAGCATTGCCACCAATCCGGCTGGTCGGTCTTCTGCTTCTGTTGATAAGCTGCCACTCCTGAGGGAACTCAACCATCAGCTCCTGGCTTGTTCTGATTGAATCCATACTGTCCTGTGGCTGCTGTGTGTCACTTTCAAGCACCATCGGCATATTTTTTATCCGCTGACTTCCAAATATTCTATATTGGCTGCCTGACAATATTCTCTGGCTACCCAACAACATACGCTGGCTGCCAAACACTCTGTACTGGCTTCCCGCCAGGTATCTGAAGCCTCCCTGACTACCGAATAACTGTCTCATCCGGCTGCCATTCCACTGAAAACGCTGGCTTCCTGTCATTCCACTCTGACTTCCCATCAAAAGCTTCCGGCTTCCAGTATCCACAGTCTGTTTCGCAGCTTCGCATCCAAGCTCTTCGTATCTGTCCTCAAAAGGGATCAGAACTCCACCGCCGAATTCCACACTGAAAGGTCTGCCGTCCATCATGACATATGTCCTGTAAGGATACAGTCTGCCATTCTGCGCTATCAACTTCATATATACCGGCAATCCACTGTCGAGCCTGTTGAATCTGTACGCCTGCGGTGTGGTTGCTTTGACGAAATATCCTCCCGCCGGCAGTGAATATCCAAGCACTGCCTCAAGCTCACCATCCCATTCAATATATACTCCGAATTCTCCAGTCTGGGCATCATAATTCCTGAAGTCAAAATATGCCTTTCCCGTGACAAATGGAAGCATCCTGGCTATTCTATTGTCAAATAGTGCCACACTCTCGCCGGCACCTCTATTTAAAGACGAATATATGAAACCCACACACAATCTCCATTCCCAAACTAGCCAAAATCTATACCCGACTATTTGCCTTATACTATGTATGGTACTCTATTTCTCCATATAATTCAATTTAATTTGAGGGATTTAACAGTCTTATTTTCCACTAATTTCCTAATTAAAATTACTTGCCAAATGTAAGGACATAATATCTCTTATATCCCTGTTTATCATTTTTGAGAGCCACAAATACTGCAACGCCCATGGTCTTGTATGTAGTATTCAGCATATTGCTGTCATGTGCGGTCGACTTGGACCATGCTCTGAATACGAGATCTCCACCACTGAAACCACATGCAAGATTCTCTCCGTACAACTCGTACATGGAGTTGAGACACAGTGTTCCATTTGGTCTGTAATGGCTGTACTTGTTGCTTATCTCCTTTGCTCTTGTGGTAGCGGTCTCTGTCAGAGATGTTGACACCTTAAGGCTTGAAAGTCCATTTTCTGAACGATGCTGGTTGACCATCTTACTCAGCCTGTTTGCCGCGCCTATATCATAATATCCATATACTCTTGTCTTTCTGCCCTTACCAAGATCGATAGTGTAATATCTCTTGACCGAGAGATCGTACTCTCTCTTATATACAACGCCTCTTCTGTTGACATATGCTATGTAGCCATCGGCTGTCTTATACTTTCCAGCCTTTACAACTCGCTTTGCAGCGCTGTTGAAATAGTAATTGGCATTTCCGATCTTCATTATGAGCTTCTTTGCAGGCTTCCACTTTCTGCCTGTAAACTTGTATGCCTTCTTGGTGCTGTTGTTATAGCTCATTGTGGCTACGCCTTTAGAGCCAAAATAATATCTGCTGCGGTAGACAGTCTTCCACATATTTTTCTTCTGCACCCATGTGTTCTTCGAGTAATCAAAGTCGTATACCTTCTTTGTACCCTTCTGATCTGTATATCTTGAGGTAACATATCCGCCGTCACATACGTAGTAAGCGGTACTTCCATTTACCTTCTTCCATCCTGATGATGTACGTCTGTTTCCATTTGCATCATAGAAGTAGTTTCTGCTTCCGTTGAGCTTGTCGATCACATTTGAGACTCTCTTGTATGACTTGCTGCTTGATATGTATCTGTACAATATATTCGATGCCTGATCATACAGAATGGTACATGTGCCTGATCCATCAAAATACATCAGCTTTCTGCCTGTATTCTTCCACAGGTTCTTGTTCATATCCCAGCTCTTCTTTGAATCGTTAAATGAATACTTTCTGAAAATGCCTGATGCCTTGTAGATCCTCTCCTTTACATAGTGGGATCCACCGCCTGTTACAAATACCATATTGTCATAATTTATATGATACCAACCGCCCTTTGTGACCTTGTCACCATTTGAATTGAAATAATATGTTCTGCCATCGTTGAGAATAAGCATCTGGTTCTTCACCTGGACAAGCTTGCCGCTGCTCAGTGACTTTGCCTTCTTGCTGCTATTATCGTATATCTTTTCACACAGTCCGGAATTGTTCAGATAATAGAGAACGTTATCCACTGTCTGCCACTCGTTCTTGCAGATCGTCCAGTCCTTTGAATCAGCGCTGAATCTGTATATCTTGATGGTATCGCCAGAACGTGTAAACTTCATAGCTGCCACGCCATTTTCATCTATAAGATATCTGGTGCCATCATCGGCATCTATCCAGCCTGCAGTTTTCTGCACTTCACCATTAACATAATATCTGAAGTAACCATCCTCATCCTGTATCACTCCACTCTGAACTACATCTGATGCTGTGGCCAGAACTGCCGTGCCGTCAGCTCCCATCTCATCTGCCTGTGTCACCACATTTGTAGAAAAAATCACAATAGCCAATACAGCAATCGCCATAAGACTGCCTATAACTTTTGCCGCCATCAGGCTCTTTTCTCTCTTTGCAATATTAGTCTTCATTGTAGACATCTTTACTGTCCTCCTTTTTATTAAGCATCAGTTTCCGCAGGGAATCTGATGTTTGTGTGCATTCTGCTACGCTCGTAGTATACACGTGTTACATATTTTTTACAAGTATAACTTTTTTACAAGTTTTTTGTTACAAATGTGTTAAGCTGCCCCATCTTGGATTATTTGTCTACATATGGTAAAATAAATCCGCAAAATTCAAAAACAGACAACGAAAAATGTCTGCCAACGGCAGTACAGAGAAAGGATACATATATTATGGGAGCTATTGTTACATTAAAAAAGGGAGAGGGACGACTTCTGAAGTCCGGCGGAGCATGGATATTTGACAATGAGGTCGACACCATAGTCGGCAGCTTTGAGAACGGCGACATCGTCATAGTAAAGGACTTCGACGGTTATCCACTCGGCAAAGGATTCATAAATACCAACTCCAAGATCTTCATCCGCATGCTCACAAGACATGTGGACACCGAGATCGACGAGGCATTCTTCACAAATAGACTTCAGGATGCATGGGATTACCGCAAGAAAACCGTCGACACCAGTAGCTGCCGTGTCGTATTTGGCGAGGCTGATTTTCTGCCGGGAATCGTCATTGACAAGTTTGAAAACGTGCTTGTTGTCGAATCACTGGCACTCGGCATCGACAAAGTTAAAAATTTGTTAATAAATATTTTAAAAAATATACTTAAAAATGATGGTATAATAATCGAGGGTGTTTATGAACGAAGCGATGCAAAAGTCAGAAAACACGAGGGGATGGATACCTACAAAGGGTTTATTGGTGACGAATTTAACACAAAGGTTCATATAAATGAAAATGGCGTTCGATATATTGTTGATGTGAAAGACGGTCAGAAGACCGGATTCTTTCTGGATCAGAAGTATAATCGTCTTGCTATTCAGAGAATATGTAAAGATGCAAAGGTTCTTGATTGCTTTACACACACAGGCTCCTTTGCTCTAAACGCAGGCATAGCCGGTGCTTCCAGCGTTTTGGGAGTAGACGCTTCAGAACTTGCTATTGCCCAGGCCAGAGAAAATGCAGCGCTCAACGGATTGGAGAGCACTGTCTCTTTTGAGTGCAGAGATGTATTTGATCTTCTTCCTGAACTGGAATCAAAAGGCGAACAGTTTGACGTTGTCATACTTGACCCGCCGGCATTCACAAAATCAAGAAATTCAATAAAGAACGCAGTCAAAGGCTATCGCGAGATTAATCTGCGTGCTATGAAACTCGTAAGGGATGGTGGATTCCTTGCAACTTGTTCATGTTCACATTTTATGGATTTCGAGTTATTTACCAAGACCATAAAACAGGCCGCCATGAATTCACATGTAAGACTTCGCCAGGTAGAGTTCCGCACACAGGCTCCTGATCACCCAATATTATGGGCTGCAGATGAATCTTATTATCTGAAGTTCTACATATTCCAAGTAATAAAGGAGAGATGACACAATGCAACTAATTCAGAGAAATAAGGATTCAGCATATTTGCAATACGACAAGTATGTAAATTATGACAATCCTATCGTCGCTGCAAAGGCAAAGGAACTTGCTGCAGATTGCAAGAGCAGTGATGAGATCATACAGGCATGTTACTATTTTGTCCGGGATAGGATTTCTCACACATATGACAGCAACTTTTCAGTAATAACTATCAGCGCTTCCGATGTACTGGAAGCCAGCACGGGCATCAGCTATTCAAAGGCCAATTTGCTGGCAGCACTGCTTCGTGCCAACAACTTATATACAGGATTCTGCTATATCCGTATCAAGCACAAGGGCGGACTTATGGCTATGCATGCACTTAATGCGGTATATCACCCAGATCTCAAGAAGTGGATACGTCTTGATGCCCGTGGCAATAAATACGGCGGTTTCAACGCCGATTACACACATAATGAGACTCAGATGGGACATGTGATTGATTCAGCAGCCGGAGAGTATGAGTTCAACGACCTCATCGCCGTACCGCTTCCATCAACCATGAGGGTTCTCGAACAGAGTACCAACTTCTACAAGATGTACTTTAACGATATGCCAGATTATGACGCTTAAAAAAATATTACCAGCGGATGACCGCTGGTAATATTTTTCTATACTATATAAATAAGAGGGGAACCGATCCATGTCAAAGACAAAATCCAAAACCATATTAAGAATATCTTTTAACTCACCTGTGGTACTTACATTTGCACTCATTTGTCTGGGAGCTTATCTCCTGAATATCCTCACAGGCGGCAAAAGTAACTTTCTTCTATTTGAAGTATACAGAGCCCCTCTCACCGATCCTTTAACCTACATCCGCATGTTTGCCCATGTGTTTGGTCACGCAAGCTGGAGTCACCTTATCAACAACATGACGCTGCTGCGTGTGATCGGCCCACTACTTGAGGAAAAATACGGCTCAAAGGATCTGCTCATCGTAACCATCACCACCGCACTGGTGACAGGAATCGTGCATTTTATATTCTTCCCTGATACAGCATTGCTCGGCGCCAGCGGAGTGGTATTCGCATACATTCTTCTGTCTTCTTTTGCATGTATAAAGGACGGCTCCATACCGCTCACCTTCATACTTGTTGCAGTGCTTTATATCGGCGGACAGGTGGCTGACGGAGTGTTTGTGAAGGACAATGTGTCGAATCTCACCCACATTATCGGGGGGATCATCGGAGCGTTCTTCGGGTATATCTCAAATGTCAGGAGATGATATGACGAACGGACGGATGACATACTCTCCAGGGACAGAAATTGGGTCTCTATATATGTAATCACGCTCGACTTACATATATAGAGACCCAATTTTATATTCCCAGGGAGTATGGCATCCTGGTCTTGTTGGATATATACTTTTCAGATCATGTTCCTGACATATTTCGCTGAAAAATATATTTTATACACCACACTATATTATAGATATCGACTCTTACCTGTTTTTCTTTTATTCAGTTCCCCAGAGTGTCATCCCACAAAAATAATCATAGATATTTAATAAAAAATATATATCAACACAGACATCTATAAACTATAAGCTACCTTTCTATCTACAGATTCAGGATTTCCTCTGGGCTTTCTACTATGTTGTCTGCGCCGACTGCTTCGAATTCTTCCCTGCTGCCGTAGCCGTAGAGGACTCCTATGGTCTGGAGGCCGCAGGCTTTGCCACCTTCTATGTCGTAGCGTCTGTCGCCTATCATCACAACCTGGTTTGATTTTATCATATCTTCTGTCAGTCCGTGATCTTTCTTGAGGCTTTCAAGGACCTGGGATATGATGTGCTTCTTGTCTGATCCTGTTCCGTCGGGATTACTTCCAACTACAACGTCAAAATATTTTCCCACACCGAACTTCTCAAGGATACGGAGTGTCGGCTCTGTCGG
>ENA-OPNH01000878-OPNH01000878.1-human-gut-metagenome-genome-assembly--contig:-NODE-878-length-20342-cov-3.637600_pt1 | contig 20342 bp, 19 predicted proteins | sample MGYA00241537_ERZ501771 | MGnify/ENA primary metagenome ERZ501771 (study PRJEB25962, sample SAMEA2042608) | human gut metagenome | biome: human gut; feature: human-associated habitat; material: faeces...
GATACGTGGGTTCGATTCCCATCACCCGCTTCTTTTTTTACATTTTGCGAGGATTCACTCGCTTTTTTTTATATAGGAGAAGTCAGGAGGCTGTAAAATATGGTTTTATTAGTTGGAATCAATGCAAAATACATCCACACGACGCTGGCGGTCCGCTCACTGCAGGCAAATGCAGGGAAGTACCGGAAGGATGTAGAAATTGCGGAGTACACAATCAATCACAGAAGAGAGGAAATTTTTCAGGACATTTACCGCAGAAAACCGGAGGCAGTTGGATTTTCCTGTTATCTTTGGAACATTGAATATGTGATGGGGTTAGCCGGAGATTTGAAAAAAGTGCTGCCAAATCTGTTTTTATTCTTTGGCGGACCGGAAGTAAGTTATCATCCGGAGGAAGTGCTTGCAAAATACGAATACGCAGACCTTGTTATGGTTGGCGAGGGCGAGCGGACCTTTCAGGAATTTATGGCATACTTTGTGGATGGTGACAGAGAAATTTCATCCATAGACGGGATAGTATACCGAGGTATCAGTGGATTGCACCGTACTAAACCAAGACAGGGATTAGATATGGATGATTTAGTGTATCCTTATGATGACATGGAAACACTGAAAAACCGCATTATTTACTATGAAAGCATGAGAGGATGTCCGTTTTCGTGCAGTTATTGTTTATCCTCCATTGAGAAATCTGTGCGGATAAAAAGCCCGGAAAAGACAGAGAGAGAGCTTGATTTCTTTCTTGAAAACAAGGTGCCGCAGGTGAAATTTGTGGACCGCACCTTTAACTGCAACCACGCGTATGCCTACCGCATATGGAAGTATATTGGTGAGCATGATAATGGTGTGACAAATTTTCATTTTGAAATCGGGGGCGATTTACTGCATGAAGAAGATTTTCTGCTCTTTGATACATTCCGCCCGGGACTTGTGCAGTTCGAGATTGGCGTGCAGTCGACAAATCCGGATACCTTAAAGGCAATCAGACGTACCGCTGACTGGGATTTGCTGCAAAAAAATGTAGCAAGAATTCATGCGCGCGGAAACATCCACCAGCATCTTGATTTAATTGCGGGACTGCCGTATGAGGATTTCAATACTTTTAAGAAATCGTTCTGCGATGTATATGCGATGAAACCGGACCAGTTCCAATTAGGATTTTTGAAAGTCTTAGATGGTTCCTTTATGAATGAAAAGCGAAACGATTACGAGATTCAGGCGAGCAGCCTGCCGCCGTATGAAATCTTTTCGACTAAATGGCTTTCCTATGAGGATGTTCTTTCTTTAAAAGGCGTAGAAGAAATGGTAGAGGTGTATTACAACAGTTTCCAGTTTGCTGCATCGATGATTTATTTGGAACGCCTTTTTAAGGACGCATACTGTCTGTATGAGGAGTTGGCGAAGGAGTACGAAGAAAAGCATTTGTTTGAGCGTAAAATCAACCGGAGAGAGCGATATGAAGTGCTGTATGCCTTTGGAAAGAAACATGTGCCGGAAACAGACGCCGGAAACTGGCAGGAGATCATTACCTACGACTGGTACCGCAGAGATTTTGCAAAAGAAAAACCGACTTTTGTAAAGCCGGATTCAGAAACGCAAAAACGAGAGATTCGCGCCTTCTTTGACAGGGAGTGCGAAACACACCGTTATCTGCCCGGTTATGAGGGATATGTAACCAGACAGTTATATCATATGGTTTATTTAGGAGAATATACGGTAGATATTCAGAGACTTTTAAAAGATGGTACCCTGCAGAAAAGGGAACCTTATTATATTCTCTTTGACTATAAAAACCGAAATCCGCTCAACTATGCAGCAGCCGAACGGATTTTAACAATGGATGAATTTACCGGTACGCCATGAGTTTCTGCTCCAATGCCTGAATCAGTGCCTCTTTATGTGGCAGGGGGCCATCCTCGACATTGCGGATGAGTGCACTGATTTTTTCCGGTTCTTCCAAATGCAGATATATGTCGGCAAGACTGGTGTAATCGGTCATTTTTTGTGAGCCGTAGTGGAAGGCAAGCAAAAACGTCTGCTCCGCCTCCGAATAAAGACCGGCTTCGGTGCAGGCACGTGCCAGATTGGTCAATGCGAGGAGAAAATGATTAAAATTTTCATCATATTCGCATAAAACCTTGAAATTTCCTACGCCATATGCTAATTTTAAATCTGTATTCGAATATTCGGATAAATCAAGCATGGGACTCTTGATTATTTTCCGGATATGGTCGATATAATATAGTACGGACTCATTTTCTGTGGTAATCAGAGGAAGTTCCGATTCTTCCACATGGAGAATGGGAAGATGGGAAATATCTTTTTTTCTTGTCTGGTTAGCCATGCGCTCCCGTTCCCAGAATGCGTCCGAAGCTTCTTTATCTTTGTTTTGGCTTTTGCGCTGTTCATAGAACATCCAAAGCACAAAAATGACAAAACATATTAAGAAAACAAGTATAAAATTCATAATCATTAGTTCCTTTCAGAAAGGGGGATATATATGTTAAATCGTAAAAAACAGCGTCTTGTTGCAGGTATTATCTGCGGTATCATCATATTTGCCATGTTAATTGGATTATTAGCCGGCATGTGATGATTACAGTGTAATACAAGTAAAAAAAAATCGCAAGTATTGTTGAAATTTTAGGTGAGGAGAGACAACATGAATAAAGCAAGAAAAGGTCCTGCCTTTTTAGTTATTTTTTTGATGCTGCTATTGATTGCGGCGTATATTTATGCGGCTTATCAGACGGTAAAGCCGGCGCGAGGTCTCATTTGCAATGGTGTCTTCGTGGAAACCGTGAATGTGGGCGGTATGTCGGAAGATGAGGCAAGAACAGCTGTTGCGCAGTACCGGGATGAATATTTGCAGCGCACCGTGGAGGTGGATGTGAATGGAAAGACGGTCTCGGCAACGCTTGAACAGTTAGGCTACAATTGTGAAGTTGGTGATGTGATTGCGAAAGCAATGCAGGTTGGCAAGGACGGGAATCCGTTTACCAATTATGCAAAAATCCGGGAGATTGCTACAACTCCACTTGTATATAAACTCAAATATGATGCAAAAGAGAAAAAAATCCGCACCTTTGTTAATAAGAAGTGCAAAAAGAAATGTGCGAAAGCAAAAAATGCCAAAGTAAAACGGGAAAACGGTACGTTTGTTTACACCGATGCAAAAGAGGGTTCTACCATCGATGTTAACAGTACGGCGGCCCAGATCAGGAAGGCAGTGGAACAGGCAAAAAGCGGAGATGCCATACGTGTCAAAGCAGATGTTACGATTCAGGAACCGACGGTGACGAAAGATTTGGCGTCACGCTGTAAAGACAAAATCGGTTCTTTTCAGACGAATTTTAATGCCGGAAATGTAAGCCGTTCGAAAAATCTTTCCAATGCGGCAAGATTGATTAACGACCATGTTATTTACCCGGGAGAAACATTTTCCGTGCATGATACGATTTCTCCATTGACCGAGGAAAATGGATATTATGCGGCACCATCTTACAGTAATGGTGAAGTGGTAGATTCCATTGGCGGCGGCGTATGTCAGGTATCAACAACGCTTTATAACGCCGTGTTAAAGGCTGAATTGGAAGTCGTCGAGAGAAGTCCTCATTCGATGGTAGTCAGTTATGTAAAACCATCGATGGATGCGGCAATTGCCGGTGACTACAAAGATTTTAAATTCCGTAACGACACGGAGGTGCCGATTTATATTGAAGGCGGTGTGTATTCGGGAACCATTTATTTTAATATTTACGGGGAAGAAACCCGAAGTGATGACAGAGAGGTAACGTTTGAGTCCGAGACAACGCAGACGATACAGCCGGGGGCTGATAAAATCACATATGACAAAACAAAGCCTGCTTCCTATACGAAAGTGACACAGGAGGCGCATGTTGGGTACAAGGCGGTGCTTTGGAAGATTGTCAAGGAAAATGGCAAGACGAAAAAGACACAGATAAATTCCAGTACCTATCAGGCGGTGCCGCGCTATGTAACCAAAGGGGCAGCAGAGGGTACACATGCGGCGTCGGAAAAATCACAGACAACAAAGAAAGCGACGAAAGAGCCGAATGCAACGGCAAAACCAAAGAAAACAGCGAAACCAAAGGCAACAGTAAAACCAAAGAAGACAGCGAAACCAAAGGCAACGGTAAAACCGCAGGCAACAGCGGTGCCGGCAGCCGCAGAACCGACCACGGAGGCACAGTAGGGCTTTCCTTGTGGGGATAGGAGAGAAGTTTGAAAAAAAGAAATTTTAGACAACCAAGAAACAAAGGACATAGCAAATAAACCACCTAAACAGCTGGTTTAAAAAGTAAATATAGACGCAACACCTAATCAGGTAACAGGACCCACATCATCCTTGATAATGTAGCCTCGTTGTTTGATCAGATTAAGTGCCTGTGAAATGGTCAGAACTTTTTCTTTATTCACAGGACGTGATTCAAGAAAACCTTCCGGTGTATAAGGCTTTAAATCTGTAAGTATGTGCCAGATAGCGGTCAGGATCATACGACAGATGGCAATGATAGCTTTCTTGTGACCACGGCGTGCTTTTATACGACGATATCGTGTGGTAAATTCAGGATGTTTCTTCGATTTGATTAAAGCATTTGCAATTTGCACCAAAACTGGTTTAAAATAAGAACCAGCACGGGAAATCCTAGTGGACTTGATCTTGCGACTGCTCTGGTCGTTACGGGGACAGCATCCTGCCCATGAAACGAGGTTTTTGGCAGTGGGGAAGACAGACATATCCGCCCCGATTTCAGAAAGCACCTGGATAGCAGTCAATGGATTTTTATCGAATCCTGGTATGGTTCGAATAAGATCAAGGACACTTTCGTACTTTTGGCTGAGACGAAAGATTTCCCGTTCTATTTCTGCTTTGTGCATTTCTAATTCATCGATGTGTTTAAGGCACTGTCTAAGTTTTACAGCCTGTTCGTGAGAGATGGCACCATCAACAGCAGCCTGTATTTCCTCGATAGGAGTTTTGCATCTGCTATCCACAAAAGGTGCTACATCAAAAACTTCCCCCGGGTGTTGTAAGATCTGTTCCGTAATGGAACGAGATGATTTGCCAAATATATCAGAAAAGACATCATCCAATTTTAAGTTTGATACAGTAAGACAGTTATGAGCACGGTTCTTCTCACCGGTAATCATACAAGTGAGTTTGAAACGGTATCTTACTAAATCTCTTAATTGACGGATGTCAGCAGGTGGAATAAAGGAAGGTTTTACCATTCCACACATATATAGATCACAGATCCACTTGGCATCCTTGCGATCCGTCTTGTTGCCTTTTTGAGGCTTGGTATATTTGGGGTGAGAAAGAGTAACAAAGATGTTATTTTTCTCTAAGACATTAAAAACAGGGATCCAATACTTACCGGTAGATTCCATACAAACATCAATACAATTGTATTTAGCAAGCCAAAGACACAATTCCTGCAATCCTTTGGTAAAGGAAGAGAAGCGGGCTTGTTTATACTCTGTACGTTTAAAGGAATCCGTAATGCCGATACAGGCATAGATCCAGGTTTTGTGGACATCAAGTCCGCAGCAGTTATTTTTAAGAATTTTAAACGACAATAAAAGTACCTCCTGATGATTTATAGTTATAAGATTGACAGTGACTGGTCATCCGGCAAAATCGAGTCGACTTTGGAAGAGATAAGTTTACGGGCTACTGTTATGCGCCATTCATTGATGCCTTAACGGATGACCGACAACATATAACAATACGAGGTCGCCGCTATACAGCCCCGCCACTCACCTCCACGTGTTCTGTAGTGTGTCAGTCTTATAAAAGAATTATATCAAATATCAAGAGGAAGGGAAAATAGAAACGAGCGTAGCGAGAGAAACTAATATTTTCATGATTCTATTGGTGACTTTCGCGAAGCAGAAAGGCGGATTATAACAATCAAAATTTTATAAGTATTGATGTTGTGCGAATTGTTGTGGGGAAGATTTGTGAAGACCATGTGAATTTGCAAGGGGCGGATACTGCAAAGTATAAGAAGGGAGATGGTATTCTTTTTTCAGCAAAATTCATAGACAATAAAGATGGTATTACGCAATGCCGTGCTGTATACCATTATTATAAAGTTGATTTGAAGACCGATAATAAAGTTCGCATTTTGCCAAGTAAACGCGATTCAAAGGCACAAGCAATGGAATTAGAATGGTTTGTAAATACGGGAGAGGGGACAGGAGGCAGCAATGATATGATATATCGTATGTCAGAAGATGACAACCCCGAATTTATATATGACTTAGATAAGGATAAGTGGTTGAAAAATTCGTTTGATAAACGTTATACTGCCCCGGATGTAAAGAAAGAATTGCAGAAAAAAAGAATACGATTTTGTGTGGTGGGTGGCATCTTAATTGTTTTAGTTGGTGCTTTTTGCATAACAAAAAGGATGCACAAAAAAAGATTGAAGGAGCGGGAAAAAGAGGTATGAAAAAAATTATTATAAGCAGTATCTGTGCTTTTTTGGGAGCTATATGTATTATAGGCTTACTTATATTACTTTGGAACATAAGGATAGGACAAAGAGGAGATGCATTTAAATATGAGGTAACTAAGAAAGGGCAATTTATTTATTATTTGGCGGGAATTATGAAATGAGTTTGCTTATACACATACTTTATTAGGAAATTAGAATTGATTATACGAGGAGCAAAATAACAATCCACAGTATCTCCAATAGTATAGCATACAGACCTTGGAGAGGGTATAATATATTGATTAATACGGAGGATGTAAATGAAAAAGAGGAAAATAATGTATACAATCTTTTTTATATTGCTTATTACAATTACATGCGTTGTAGTGAATATAAATAGAAAAGAGCAAAATAAAATAGAAGAAAAGGAAACAAAGAAAAATGAATGTGCAGAAATGCAGTTGTTTGAGTATCCAACACAATATTCACAAGTCAGCGGTAATCATTATTTCTATTTGCGAAAAAATGCTAAAGGTGACTATATTTTGCATCAGGACGGAAACAAAGAAATTCTTTCCTTTCGCCTTTCTAAACAGAAATTAAGAGGTTTTGCGGTTTGGAATTCTCAATATTATGTTTTGGTAAGAAATGAAGTAGGAACGCTTCAGTTTGGAAAGGTTGACGGAAATGGCGAAGTTGATATTTTGTGCGATGTGTATGCACAAAAAGAGATACGTTCGATTATTTTATATAACGACTCACTATTTATGTGTGAAAATAATTCGAATATCATAGAAAGGCAGTCCATAAATGGACAAACTAGAACGCCGATTTCCTTAGATGCAGATTCGGATGAAATAAGTTTCTTTGGCTCTGAGAAAATTGGTGGAATATGCGCTATGGACGTTCGCAAAGATGGTAAAATAGAAGTCGTGGTTTTTGATTGGCAGGGGAACAGAAAAAGAACCTTGCATAGTCAGATGAAACTGTGGGAACATAGTAATTTGCCAAAGGAAAAAGGTGGGATTTACGTTGACAAGATAATCGATAAGTATATTTGTTTTACTTATTATTGCGGTGAAAAGTATTTTGTGGGAAGAATGAATTTGGATACAAATAGAACGGAAACTCTGGAACTGAGCAGTGAAGAAGTTTGTGACACATCGTTTGCGGCAGAAGGCGTGTATTTTGTTTCCCGGGATAGAACGATATCATATCAAGAGTGGGGCAAAAACAGCTCTCAAAAAATATCGGAATTGCAGGCAGAGGAGATAGATATTGTTGGGGAATGGCTTTATGTTAGGGGCTATTCAAAAGAATGGGAATTTCTTGAAGACAACGATAAGGAAGCATCCGATGAATGGAGTGATGTACTGTATCGAATTCGCTGCGTGGATGGAAAAGTTGAGAAACTGGAAGAAAATAACCCGGTAGATGAAACAGAAATGAGGTGAATTGTAGATGTGGAAAATAAATATATCCAATACGATGCAACATATTGAGGGCTAAATTTTTGTATTTGAGGAAAACATAAATTGACAAAATCTGTGCTTGTTAATATAATAAATATAGTTTTTATATTGCTAAAGCGTTATATATCAAATGATATGAATTAATGAGGAGGGTGTGTATTATGAAAAAAATAAAAACTAAAAATATTCTAGTTACGGTAGGAATTGTAATTTTACTTGCGGTGATAGTCTATGTTCGTAGCAGGATTTCTCCATTGTTTGGTAATTATAGTGTTGAAAAGAATGAAAAAAAGGTCGAAGCAAAACCAACGATGGACACAAAGTCACAAGAAACAAAATTGAAAACAACAAAACCACAGGCAACAAAAAAACCAAGAGCAAAAAAGTCTCAGGGAAATACTGAGATTTCATCGAAAGGTATTAATTCGTATTGGAATATGCAAGGAAGTGGTAAAGTTAAATTTGAGGCGAGGGCAGGTTTTTATGATGAATGGGGAGATGTTCCGGCGTTAGAATATAAAACAAAAATGAATTTTATAAAGGTAGCAAAACTAAAAAAAGGTATTCTTTATCACCTGAAGATTGAACAGGCTTCAGATCTTAAAATTCCCACAAAAAGACTTAGCCTTGGTTATTTTTATGTGCAAAAAAACAGGATAATTCGTATATGGGAAAATAACGATTACGAGGCGCAAGGAAATGTTTGGACGCTGTCGAAGAAAGCGTTAAATAGAATCATAAAGACCAGTGAGATCCCAAAGTATAGTGCAACTATTTGGCAGAAAAAGACATATAAAGATACATTAAAACACGATAAGATAGACTGGCATCAGTACTTAAAAAAGATTCAAGATTCGCCTAAAAAGAGACTGCGTTATGGTGGCTACTACCAATATCCACAGCATTCAGGATATTGGGAGACTTTTATTTGGGAAGAAGGAACTGGGTTGATTTTTTACCAGAGTGGATATAGAGATGGGGTGGATTTTATTAGGTTGAAGAAGAAGGGTGTGAAACTTCCAAGTGATGTATGGTATGATTGAGGTAAATTTATTGCAACATTTTTGAGGGATAAATCGTTGTATTTGAGAAAGAGACGATTCATGCGCAGTAATTATGGGAAGAGATAAAAATGTTGATAAAAAAGAAATAAATATATTTTGTGTTGCAACGTTTAGTGTGGCTTTATGCAATAGTTTAATAATTTTGAGTATTAGCACTTTACTTATATTGGGTTGTGATAATTTTCAAAATTTGTGTATATTACAGAAGAGAAGATATACCTAATGGTGTACGATGAAGAAATTGTATTTAAACATTTATGAAAGGAGATAAAGTGAGAAAAAAGGGGAAATTAATAATTAGTTGCTGTATTTTATTTGTAATTATGTTATTTATAGGATTGGCATATTGGATATTGATTTCTATTCCAAGAGAGAGGATGAAAGGATGTTATTTTGGTTATGAACAAATGCCAATAATGTCAAACGAAAAATATACTGGTAAAATTGATGCAAAAATGGAACATATTCTAATTGAAGATCATGTCGGAACAAAAGTAACAGAACTTGATTTATTAGGTAATAGCCCAGATCAAGTGGTGTTAGGGGAGAAGACCTTTTTTTTACTATATCGATGGGATGACCAAAAAGGAACTGGAAAAATTGTTCAATATGATTACAAGTCAAATAAATTAAAAGAATGTAGGGTGTCTAATGTTGCAACAATCGCATGGAAAGACAACTATTTATTTTTTGGGAATTGGGATTTAAAGGATGATTACCGTTATTATTTTGAATCTTATTATAAAGGATTTTATGCAAATCGTTATATAGAGGAAGAGAAATTTGGAAAACAGCCGAAAAAAATAATAAAGAATCATGACTGGGGATGCAAAATTGGAAATACCAAGATGTATTATCATGAAGAGGGCTTTTTTTCAACAGAACCTTCATGGTTGGATTATGCAGGAACCTCAACGGGAAATTTTACGTTGGATGATGTGAAATCTAATTATCAGGCAGAAATAAAGCAAGAGAAGATTAATCGAACTTTACTTGTGAAGGAAATAGGGCAATGTGGTATTTCAAACCCGAATTATTTAATAGTCGAATATCAAATGGGAGATAAAATTTATGGTGTTTGCAACGTGTTACGGGAGTATATTCCAGCATATCCGATTGAGTCAAAGGATGTGGTTATGGCGTGCTGTTATAAAATTAGTAAAAAAAATAATAAGTTGAAGATATTGAAAAAGCAAAGTTCCAGTATTGCAATAATAGCAGAAAATGATGAATTTGTTTATCAAACCGACAATAAAATTATCAAGAATAATTTAAAAACAGGGGATACACAAACAATATTTACATTTAGCAAGTATTTTTCTGCAAATATAGATGTGCAAGGGGATTATTTGCATATTTATGAGGAAGATAGGAGCAGCTACATAAAGTGGACGTAGAAGGAGGTAGATTGTTGTCAATGAAAACAATGAGAATGTGGCGGAAACGTATACCTATAATCTTTTGTTGTGAAAAATCAAAAAAGAACTTCCGCAGAACAATACAGATGGCAGTGCTAGTTACTAGATCGTAGTAAACGAATATGATAAGTCTGGCAAACTTGTGGAAACAAAAAGCAAACAGTCTGTATTGGTGAAGGAGAGTAGAAATTATATATGAAAAAAAGCATGTGTGCTAAGTGGTTTGAAATAAAATTATGGAAGAAACTAATAATTCTTTTCCCTATAACTTTTATAATTATTTTTGTTGTTCTTTTTGAGACAGCACCCGTTAATTTGAATGCTTCTAATATTTCAGAAATATATATTGGCATGCATAGTATGATGACGGATGACATTATTACTGGAAAAGCGTCGATTAAAGGGAGAGAAGATGTTGAAAATGTTGTTTGTAGTTTGAATCGAATAAAAGCAATTCGTGGAAAATATTCTGCTGAAGAATTAAGTGGTGAACCACCACAGGCAATGATTACTTGTTACGGTGAAAGCGGTAAAGAGATTTATACAGTTAAATTTTATGATGGTTTTATGATGGTAGACAATGAATTATATAGGATTACTGGCAAAGTATATAAAGAATTAGCCGAGTTGTGTGACAAGTATGGAGAGTGCCAAATTAATTGAGTAAGTCAGGGAGAATTGTGAAATATTAGGAAAAGTAAATTGACAAAATCTGTGTTTATTAATATAATAGACACAGATTTTTGAATTTTGCCGAAGCGTTATATCAACAGATATGAATTAATGAGGAGGGGATGTAAATGAAAAAGAGGAAAATAATGTATACAGTCTTTTTAATATTTCTTATTACAATTACATGCATTATAGTGGATATAAATAGGAAAGGCATAAAAAACAAAAGAGAAAAAGTATTGTCTGGTGAAAAAAATTCAATAACAGAAGCGCCTGACATCAAATCGGAGGAGCAACAACATAATTATTATTTTAAAGCAATGAAGAATGAACAAGAAGAAATAAATTATGTTAAAGGGAATGGCAAGTTTGCATATAAGTATTGTTTTTATGATATTGATAAAAACGGAATTGATGAGTTAATTGTTCAGGGAGATTATTATAATTATGCAATATATACTTTGAATGGCGACAAAGTTGAAGGATTAGCATGGAATAAATATGGTGGTAACTTGAAGATTTATCCAACGAAAGGAATTTTTTGTTGGGAGGGAGGACATAACAATAGTGAGTACATAGAGTATATTGGTATTAAAGGTACACAAGCCAAAGAAGCAGCGTCAAAATCGTGGTTGTATAAGTTTACAGAAGATTCTATGCACCCGTACCATTATGTTTACAAGATAAACGGAAAGAAAGTAACAAAAAAGAAATACCAAAAGTATGTTGATGCGTTAAAAAAAGAAAAAGCTATAACAGCAAGTAAATTAAAATGGCGTCAGTAGGTTACTAAAAAAATATTCCAAGATAACAGCACTAAGAAAATAGAAATATTGAGAAAGGGAGGCAATATATAATGAAAAGAGTATATATTATAGCAGGGGTAATATTTATATTAGTGTTTATGGTGTGGGAGCTGGGAAGAATTTGCTATAATGTGGATTTGGATTCATTATTAAAAAAGACGGAAAATAGTTTATTAGATACATCGCAGGAAAAAAATCAATATCTTAATTATCAGATTATAAATGGTAATTTGTATTCACAAAAGGAAGATGGGTTATATCAATATAATTATGAGAATGGTGAAGAAGAAAAAATATTAGAAAACTCGATGGAAGATTTCATGATTATAGGAGATAAAATTTATTATACTAAAGTGAATAATAATGCAATTGAACGTTACAATTGTTTGAGTTTGTTTTGTGGAAATATAGGAAAAGATAACAGTAAAAAGCTTGTCGGCGATATAGAAAATTGTATTTTTAATAAAAGTTTTGCGCTTTTCTCTAGAAAAAAAGAAAATGAACTGAATGTATATCGTTATGATATAGCAACAAAGAATTGTAAAATTATTGTTTCTTTGTCAAAGAATATTATAAATAAGGAAATGATGTTTGTGATACAAGATAACATTATTTTTGGAGAAAATGATAGGAGCAAGATATATTCTTACAATATGAGAACGAAAGAGTGGGGGGAAATCTTTTCTATACCGTTAGATGGACAAGATTTGTTTTTTTATGTAACAGGTGTTCAAGTAATGAATCATTATTTGTATGTTCAGGGGGAGGTGTGTGATAGCACAAAATCAGATATTGCAGGACCTCATGTTGTTACAGATAATAAGTCAAATGGAATTTGGAAAATAGACATAGAAACGAAACAGCGGCAGCATATTTCAAAGAATATATGTGCAGGTGGAATTTATGTTTTGAACAACAAATTGTTCGGTATTAATAATGGAAAGTATGTGAATCTTTCATAATGGAGAAAGTGTATTGCAACATTTTTGAAGGTTAAATCGTTGTATTAAAGAAATTGATTTATATACAAGGGGGGATTCGGATGAAGAAACTCATTTTAAACAGCATATGCATTTTAGGAATAGTATTACTTTGCTCGTGCAGCAATACGTCGGTATCCGTAGCACCGAGAAGCGAAAAAACACCTCATGCGACGGAAGAAAAATCAAAATCACATGAAACGAAAACGGAAAACGTTAATACCGATAAAATGCAAGGGGTTTATCTACGCAGCTGCAAACCGGTTTGGCAATATTCTCAGGTGTATGACGGAGATTACTATTATTTAGTAACGGATGGTAATTGGAACTATACGGTAATGAAAAATAAAGAACCCATTGGAAAGTTTTTAATTCCCAAAGGCGGAATCATGGGGACTTTTGCGGTAGAAGGTGATAAGGCGTATTCTATCATATATTCAAATGATGAGGATGAATTATACCCTACATATTTAGCGCAGATAGATTATAAGAAATCCAGTATTAAGAAAATAGATATTGATTTTACTATATTAGACCGTGTGTATGGTGATGATAGGTTTGATTACATGCAGATACAAGATGAAAAAATATTTTTTGATAATCGTGAGAAGTATCCGGACGATATTTATCATTTGAATCCATATAAAAGTGGACAGTTTAGCATGTATGATATAAAAAAAGAAAAAATGACAGCACTCAATATACCAAAAGAGATGCAGAAGGCATTGCCCCATGTAAATTTAGTTGGAAATGCTTTTTGGTATGCAAATGAAATCAAGGGGAAAGTTGCTATCTATACTTATAATTGGAAGACAGGGGAGCAAAAGAAAGCTGCATCGAGTAAAATAGACAAAAAAGCAAAAGGAAATTTGATGATATATGTGGATGAGGATTACATATATTGTAGTGAGCTGGCAATTCCAAGACATGGTGGAAAAGCGAAAAAGGTTTTGAAAGATGCAGTAGTGTGTCCCGAGTATTGGTATGGCAATAGGTCGGGCAGCAGGTTTTTTTCGTCAAATTCTAAATATCTTTACTATTTAGATAAAAACTATCATTTGAAGAGATATGACAAAAGAACCGGATCGGTGAAAGGGTATGGGAAAGGGAAGTACATGAGTGTGGATTGTACAGAAAAGGGAGTGTATGTAAAAAAATATAAAAAAGTTATGTTTCCGGGCTATACCGGGTCGGGGTGGTATTACGATGATGATATCGAGGATCCTGATGTAAAAGAAAGAACAAAACTAAGATTCTTTAAGGAATAAATAAGGAGAGTTAAACATGCTTTGATGCTAATAGAGGAAGATATTGCAACATTTTTGAAGGGTGAATCGTTGTATTATATAAAAGGGAAAGAGTTGACAGAACAAAAAGACTGCTAAAAGAAAGGGAGGAACAAAAGGGATGGCAATTCGGTACAATAAAAAGTTAGTTATAATAATGATTATGTTAATATTGTTTAGTTGTACAAGCTGTGGAGTGAAGCAAAATACGGATAAACAAGAGGTAAAGAAAAAGATAACGTGGGAGGGGGATTATCCCTATGCAAATTCTACGGATATATTTTGTGTGGAGAAAAATAATTTATTTTCATATGACATAAACGGAGAAAACAAGAGAAAGTTAAAGGCAACAATGGGGGAAGGGTGCTTGATTCGAGTAACGGATGAATGGTTGTATTTTAAGAAGGAGATTAAAAAAAATACCCAATATGGGATAGAAATTGAAGCAGTATGCCGCATTCCTTTAAAGAAGGGGAGAGGTGGGAGAAGTGTATTAGCAGGCAAAGAGCAAAACGTTGTGGAGCATTTGGATGGAGTAACGGAAGCAATAGTCGTAGATAAGTATCTTGTTTATTTACGCTCTGCATCATGTGTAAACTATAATAATTCTTTAGTGGGGAGTTATATTATACAACAAGAAGATGAGATTTTTTTAGTTGATCTGAAAAATAATAAAACAAAAAAGTGCATCGTTCCAAAAGAAATAACAAGTCTAAAAATACTGGAGTGGCAAGTGTTTGGAAGTTCGTCGAAAGGAATTGTATGGGGAGAAGAGGCTTTGTTTTATTATGATATTAAACAAAACAAAGTTATATTAATTAATGAAAAACAGACAAGTAATGTGGTATTTGACTCATTAAAGGATGAAGTTTATTATTGCAAAGAAAATCGCCCTCAAATAATAGAGAAATATAGTATTAAAACGGGTGAAAGGAGTGTCATAATAACCAAAAAAGAAGTTTTACCGGTGCTTGCTAATTGCCTGCGTGTTTCTATGGATGATATAAAAAAAATTAGCATAGAGGAAATGTATTATTGTAAAGAAAAGGTTTATTTTTCAGTAAAAACAAAAATGAAGGGTGGTTACAATAGAGAGGTATTGCTATCCTATCAAGTAAATAAAAATTTAGTGCTTTATGAGCCGGAATTGGATAATGCAAAACATTTATATTTGCCGTGGAATGAGAAACATGTATTTATGATATTGTTAGGTTGTGTTCAAGGCAAGTGGTTTTGGCAGGGTGAAAATGGATTGCTAAAATATGATAGCAAAACAGGAGCTGTCCGGTTATGTGATAGAGATGGAATGGATAATGAAATTTATGCGATTAAGAGTATGAAGGAGTTGAGAAAGTGAGATGAGTATGATTAAAAAAGTTGGTTTGACAGGAGTGGTACTTGCAATTGTTTTTGTAGTAGCTTTTATCTGCTTTAATAGAAAAGAGAAAAAAATAGATAGGAAACAAGATTTGCCAGTATCAACTGAAACGATATCTGAATATTCATTTGCAAATTCGTACCATTTGTATACAATGGATTGTCAATATAATCTAGATGGTGGGCAAGTCAAGGCGTTAAATATTAGCAATACGGATTCACCATATGATATGATGTTTTTATGTGTAAATGATATGTGGTATTACTGTTATGAAAAACAGGACGAAATAACGGGAAAGTTGTGGAGAATACCAATTCAATCAGGTGAATTGAGACAAGAGAAAAAAGAGGCTGTTATTGATACGGAACAAAATGGCAGTTTTACTGTTGCAGGCAATAATTATGTGGAAGTAACCAAAGGTAATAGGATAAGAGTATATGATATGGTACGGAAAAAGTATTCGGATTATAAAGTTCCAAAAGAGATAGCATATACAAAGAAAACCGAATGGGAAAACAGAACATGGGATGTTCTTGCGCAAGGAAATGATTGGATTGTGTGGGAAGGCGAAAATGGCTTTTTTGCGCAGGATATTGCAAAGGAAAAGATAACAATTCTTGGAGAAGATGCGCCTGGATTGGCGATTGCCAGTGCAGGTCAAAGAAAAATGTATTTTGCTCCGGACAAGAGAAAAAGGGGGATGTTATGCTATCAATATGACTTGACAGAAAATAGAAAAGAGAAAATTGTGAATGAGGATGCTAGGGGGTGTATCACGAATTATTTGAAGGAAAAAGATATTAGAGATATCGTTTTGAAAAAATTTTTAAATAATGGAAGTGAAGTCTTTTTTGAGGTAAAAGTGGTAACAAATCGTGAAAAATTTAATGTAGTGCTCAAAAAAGAAAGTAATAAATTTGTGGTGGATACTCAGTTGTCTTATATTCTTCAGACGAAAAAAAACATAGAATTGGTTGATTGTTTTCAATCCAAATGGTTTTTTGAAGGGGAACAGATATATTGTTATGATTCGAAAAATAATGAATATAAAGAAATATCTGACAATAGTAAAGAAATGAATATATATCGAGTATTGGAAGAGGGGAGTTGATGAAAGGTGAGTAAAATTTTGAAAAAAATTATGGTATTAGGCGGAACGATATTGGGAACTTTTATTGTTTCCCTGATTGTGTTTGGTGTAGTGACGATTTTTTCTAACTTATCAAGTGCAAATAACATGCAGCTGTGCTATGGTGATTTACATTATGTGTTAGCTGAAAATGATGAATATATTTCATATCAGGAGAGAAATAGAGTAATAATTAAAGACCGAAATGGTGGGCAGGTTGTATCTTTTGATCCACAGAAAAAAGAAATATGGCCAGACCAGATGGGGTTAGGAAAAGAGCATTTTTATATGTTGGAATGGGATGACACGACGACAGAAACATTCAGAGATGCTATCATTATGCAGTTTGATTATAATGCAAATGTGAAAAAGAGGATAAAAGTGCAAAAGGCCTCCTGTATCGCCTGTAAAGATGGTTATTTGTTTTTGGGGAAAATAGAAAAAACGCTTGAAATGGAACCAAATTATTTGAAAGGGTTTTGGGCACAATATTATATTGAGGAAGAAAAGTTTGGAGATAAATGGAATATAATTGAAAATCAATCGGATAAAAAAACAAAAATAGGAAATACATCTTTATACTATCATGATGCCGGCTATTTTAGTACAGAGCCGGATTTAAATGGGTATTGTGGAACTGTTTTGGAAGATTTTAGTGTAAAAGACAGAGAAAAATATTTGATTAGTATTGAAAATAAAAGAGTTAAGGAAAATCTTCAATTATTATTAAAGAAAGTAAACTGGGGAAATGCGGATCGGTGTCAATGGCAGGAATATCAAAAGGGCACAAATATTTATGGAATTTGCAATTTATATAATTCCAATACAGAACTGGAAAAATTACCGATTGATGAAGTTAAACAAGCGGTTTTTTATTGGATTGATTGTGTAGATAATACAATTAAGATTTTGAAGCAATGTAATGATACTTGTGCGGTTTTATGTACAGAAAAATATATTTTGTATGAGACAGAAAACGCTTTGATAAAATATGATGTTATATCCGGGAAGAGTAAAAATGTATTATCAATCGAAAAGCCAATGGAACAAATGATATATGTAGATGATGATTTTTTGGAAATAACAAACATAAATCCTGAATATGTACTACGATTAGATGAAACTGATTGTGAAATATTAGAAGAAATTAATAACAAACCTATAAATCAGGATTGTTCCCGGCTTAATACAATTGATACAGGTGTGTATTTTTATGATACTACATGGATAACAAATTATTCTCAGGTAGAAGGAAACCACTATTATTGGTTAAGGTATGATGCAAATGCGGGCAAGTATATTATTTATCAAGATAACAGAGTAAAAATAGGAAAGTTTGAATTGCCGTACCAGTTTGAGGATGACATTCCTTATTTTCTTGATGGATTTACAAAGTATGGTAGTGATTTTTATGCAATCATTAGTTCTATGGATACAGAAAAGGAGGATGACGACAATCAAATACAGCAATTGGCAAAGGTGAATTTGAAAAAGGAAAACTTAGAAATTATATATGATGTCTCCAACGAACATATTGCAGGGGACGGAGAGAAATTGTTTTGTTGTATTTACAAGGATTATTTTTATCTTGACAGCCGCACGAAGTGGCAGTCTTATGATAAACGTGCTGGTAAACCCATTCGGATAGACATTAAAGGAAAAACAATGGAGAAACTGTCAACAACGACAAATATGAAAAAAGCATCACCATATTTATCTTATATAAATGACAAGATATTTTATGCAGTAAATGAAGGGGAAAAAACAAGTCTATTTTCTTATGATTTAAAAGAGAAAAAAGAACAGTGTTTTTTGAAATTGCCAGCCGGGGAAAATAATAAAACGGAATTTGTGAGGTTTGACAAGGATTTTATATATTATGGAAAATATATAATTTCGAGAAAAGATAAAAAGACTTTTCATGTGCTTAAGTCAGGTGACAAGAATGTTATTTCAAATGAAAAGTATGTGTTTTATTTAGATAAAACAAACAAGATTCATAGACTGGATAAACAGAATAAGCACGATATCATAATAAGAAAGAAACCTGCAACTGAAATATTATGTACGGAAAAGAAGTTGTTTGCAAGAGTTCGAAATAAGAAAGCTTATACGAAATGTGTGAGGGATGCCGCTGATGCTGATGAGTTTGCAGATAGCGGTGAAGACTTTTATTCGGATAATCTGTATTGTTTGGATTTGCGGGGAAGAGAAGAAAATAAAATTTGGAAAGGCAGCTATAAATGGACAAACTAGAATGCCGATTTATTTGGATGCCGGTTCTTTGTTTCCCGGGATGGCACGATATCTTATAAAGAGCGGGAATAAACAGAAATGAGGTGAATTGTGGATGAAAAAATATATTATGATACTAATAATAATTTTGGGGGTTATTTGTTGTGATTTGGCTTTTTGTCAATTGGATAAATCAGTTTTAATTATACATTATGGAGACGTGAATTATTATGCTGAAAATGAAAATTATTGGGCAGAAACAAATGGAAGAAATGTAGAATTTACAGATAAGAAAAGTGAGAATAAAAAAATAATTAAACTGGATTTTGTTCCAAACCAGATTGCACTTGGTATGAACCATGTGTTTATATTAAAATGTGGAGATAATTATTCAAGTGATGATGCAGTAATATATAGTTATGATTTTGAGGGGCATTACATAGAGGCAAGGCATGAGAAAAAGTGTAATTACATGGCAATGGATAAAGATATTCTTTATTTACAATACTGGCAGGATGAAGAACAAAATATGCCGTATGTAAATTATAATGGAATTGTGGCAAATGCATGGATTAAGGAAGATAAGTTTGCTGGTAAGGTAAATACTATGAAAGAAAACAAAAAAGGAGTATGTAAGGTCGGAGAACGAACTTTTTATGCTAATTCCAATGGTTGTTTTTCTACTGAAAAAGAGTATTCCAATATTCCGGCTATGAGTGCATACATATGGGATGAAATGAAAACTGAAAAACAAAAAAATGCTAACTATCAGAAGGTGTTAGAAAAGAAAATTGGATATGACAGCGACTTTCTTTATGGTTTTAACGAGTACCAAAAAGGTAAATATATCTACGGAGTTGTTAATATATGGGAAGAAGATGTACGATTGCGTAATATGGAAATACCTATAAATAATGTCGTTAAGTCATATGTCTATAAAGTAAATCTGCTAACAAATGATGTGGAAATTCTTTTTCAGAGGGGTAAGGGATGTGTGCAAATTGCATCCAATGAAAAGAATGCGATTTGCTATGAAAAAAATATGATTAAACGAATAAACTTAAAAACGGAAAAGAGCGATATATTATATAATGGGCCCCGAAATAAGACGGAGAATATTTATTTACAAGGACCATATTTGCTTGTGGCTGGGGAAAATAAATATATCCAATACGATGCAACATATTAAGGGCTAAATAGTTGTATTAAAGAAGTTGATTTATACGCAAGGGGGTATTCGGATGAAGAAAACAATTTTAAAAGTTATTATCCTAGCATTTTTTATATTATTGCATAAGGATACTGTGTATGCAGGGGACGAAATATCTTTTACGATAAATAATGAACCACCTCAAGATGCATTGATTATTGGCAGGGTAAGTGAGGTACATAAGTTTGAAAAAAAGAAATTTTAGACAACCAAGAAACAAAGGAC
>ENA-OPNH01000902-OPNH01000902.1-human-gut-metagenome-genome-assembly--contig:-NODE-902-length-19904-cov-2.155423_pt1 | contig 19904 bp, 15 predicted proteins | sample MGYA00241537_ERZ501771 | MGnify/ENA primary metagenome ERZ501771 (study PRJEB25962, sample SAMEA2042608) | human gut metagenome | biome: human gut; feature: human-associated habitat; material: faeces...
CGCTCCTATGTATTCACCCTTTTTTCTTCTGTCCATTGTTTCTTATTTATTTTCAGGCGGGCGGGTAGCCAGCACCATCTTAAAATGATTCTCGTTTGCAATGTTCAATACCCTTACAATCTCACGATAAGGTACCGATTCATCTGCATACAATGCCACATACATTTCCGGTTCCTTCTCTGCACAACTCTGCAAAAATGAAGTCAGATCGTTCAGCGCCACCGGCTGCTCTTTTTCATTGCCGAAAGCGGCATAGAAATTCAAGTCCTTATCGATAACCACTCTTGTCAGCGGCTTGGCCGAAGTCTGCTGCTTGCCTTGAGGCAACAATACCTTTATGGCATTGGGCGACACCACCGTAGAGGTTATCATAAAGAATATCAGCAACAGGAAGATGACGTCCGTCATGGAGGCCATGCTGAAATTGGGCGATACTCTATTTCTTCTTTTTAATCCCATCTGCCAATTATTTTGCAGGCTCGTTCAACAGGTCCATGAACTCCATTGTACGAGATTCCATTTTATTTACCACACGGTCTACCAGCATCACCAGATAATTATAGGCAAACATAGCGATGATACCGACAATCAGACCACCGACCGTTGTAATCATAGCTTCATAGATACCTCCCGAAAGCAAAGTGATATCAATGTTTCCACTTCCGGCATTCGCCATTTCGTAGAATGCACGTACCATACCGGTCACCGTACCGAGAAATCCGAGCATTGGAGCACCTCCGGAAATAGTTGCCATCACAGTTAGTCCTTTTTCCAACTTTGCAACTTCAATGTTACCCACATTCTCAATAGCTACCTGCACATCGTTAATAGGACGTCCCAGACGGCTGATTCCTTTTTCTATCATACGTGCCGAAGGGGTATTCATCGTACGGCAATAGTTAATAGCCGCTTTGATCTCTCCACTATGAATATAGTCTTTAATCCGTTCCATAAACATGGGGTCCTCTTTTCCTGCTTTGCGAATCATGTAGTTACGTTCAAACAGGATATAGAAACAGATAACCGACAGTACGCCCAATACAATCATAATCCATCCACCCTTGACAGCCATATCAAGCATGTTCATTTCCGGAGCGTTTACCTCCGTCAGCACGGGGTTGGCAGTAGCCAGTGAGTCGGCCATATTCATAGCCCCTTGGGCTAACAAGATCATTGCATTCATGAGCGTAAACAGTTTTTATATTCCTGAATGGTACGTTCGAGTCCCAGATACAGTGCATCGCTAATCAACGCATGTCCGATAGACACTTCATCCACCCAAGGAATGTTTTTATAGAAATAATTTAAATTCACCAGACTCAAATCATGACCGGCGTTCAATCCGATACCCAGTTTACGGGCAGTCTTTGCAGCTTCGATAAAAGGAGCGATAGCTGCTTCCGGATTCTTCGGATAGTCCGTTGCATAAGGTTCAGTATACAGTTCGACGCGATCCGCCCCTGCTTTTGCCGCATATTCCACCATTTCAGGATCGGCTGCCACAAAAACGGAAGTACGAATGCCGGCACTGTTAAACTGATCGAGAACTTCCGTCAGGAATTCCTGATTTGCTTTCGTATCCCAACCTGAATTGGAGGTGATCTGTGAAGGATCATCGGGTACTAAAGTAACCTGATGAGGTTTTACTTTCAACACCAAGTCAATAAATTCCGGAGACGGATAACCTTCAATATTAAATTCAGTCCGCAACAGAGGACGCAAGTCATATACATCAGAACGACGAATGTGACGCTCGTCAGGACGGGGATGAACGGTGATACCATCAGCCCCAAAAGATTCACAATCAAGCGCTACTTTTACTACATCGGGCACATTTCCCCCGCGAGCATTTCTTAGTGTAGCAATCTTGTTTATGTTTACACTTAATTTAGTCATAGTTCTACGTTATATTTGCCGCAAAAATACAAATATTATTATTAGTTGCCTAATAATACGAAACGCATTCTCTACTCTTTTTTGGTTATTTAAAGTAGAAATCCAAGAAAAAATGCCAAATTTGCATCCTGAACTAATGATGTTGCTTATGAAATTTGCCATTTTTGGAAATACTTATCAGGCTAAAAAGTCTTCTCATGCTGTCACCTTGTTTAAACTTTTAAAGAAACAAGGAGCAGAGATTGGTATGTGCAGGGAATTTTATCAATTCCTAGTTTCTGAAAATATGGATATTGAAGCAGATCAATTATTTGATGGTGATGATTTTACTGCCGATATGGTAATCAGCATCGGAGGCGACGGAACGTTTCTGAAAGCTGCCCGCCGCGTAGGAAGAAAAGGGATCCCTATTTTGGGAATTAACACAGGACGTTTAGGATTTCTGGCAGATATTTCACCGGAAGAAATGGAGGAAACATTTGATGAAATCCAAAACGGCAGATATAGTGTGGAGGAACGGAGCGTACTTCAGTTAATCTGCAACGACAAACATCTCCAAGATTCTCCTTACGCCCTCAACGAAATAGCTATTCTCAAACGGGACAGCTCCTCTATGATTAGTATCCGGACAGCTATTAATGGCGCGTATCTGAATACTTATCAAGCTGACGGGTTAGTAATTGCCACTCCAACAGGTTCCACAGCCTACTCTTTGAGTGTAGGAGGCCCGATCATCGTTCCTCATTCCAACACTATTGCCATCACTCCGGTGGCTCCACATAGTCTCAACGTCCGCCCTATCGTTATTCGGGATGACTGGGAGATTACATTAGATGTAGAAAGCAGAAGTCACAACTTCCTCGTCGCCATTGACGGGAGGAGCGAAACTTGCAAAGAAACGACTCAACTAACCATTCGCCGGGCAGATTACAGCGTAAAGGTAGTGAAACGTTTTAATCACATTTTTTTCGATACACTCCGCAGCAAGATGATGTGGGGAGCTGACGGAAGACGGTAAGCAGTTCACATTATGCACCGTTATTCCTCATCGCCTAATTCAACTATACGGTACTTAAAAATAGAACTTCTAAAAAAAGGGACATTCAAGTTGTTGGGAATGCAACAAATTGGGTATAGATTCCAACTAAAGAGAAAAGGGGCCGGGATTTACTATCTTCAGAAATCAGATTAACATTATTTTCCCCTATATTTACTCAATAAGATTAAAATATACTGATTACACTTGCAAATCATTCTTTTATAGACAACAGTCATTCATTTTATCAGTTTCTCCTTACCTTTATTTACATACAAACTAGAGAAAAAAATAGCTTCTAATCATTCCTATATGAGTTCCTCACCGAGAAATGAGATGTCCCTCACCGAGGAACTTATCCTTTCTCGGTGAGGGACATCTCGTTGGTTTTAATCCAACGAAGGCTTCCATGATTAAAAAGCTGCATATTGTCTGCAAATTCATGCTGTGCTCGCCCTATTTTCTGTATATTATTGCAATTATTTATGCAGTTCTTTCCCCAGTTCATCCATAAAAGAACAACTGTTGCCCGAAGAAATATTAAAAACAGACCATCGGGTTAGCTAATATAGAAGAAAATAGAATATCGGTAGAGAAAAAGAATACCCCGATATTAATCTAACATAAAGGTCTGCGAACCAATCAGATTACCACCTTCGAAGATATCAACACGGTAGTTTCCGGCATACAAGAATTCTTCTACATCCCAAAACACATTGATATTCTGTTCTTCTCCGTTATATTCAATATACTTCTTAATTGAATAAACCAATGTACGGTTTTCATAAGGGAAAGTATTGGATGCACTCTTGGTCAGTACATCATTATCGGGTTTGGTTATACGTACATAGATGGTACGTTCACCGTTTTCGGCGGTTATATTCTTCACGACCGTGAAACTGATGGCTAACTTCACCACGTCTTTCACTTTCTTCGCCACTTTACCACGTTTATTGCGTGGTTCGATACGAATATTAGTTGCATCGAGTTGTGCGGCTAGCGTCACCTTCTTATTCAGATTCTTCTTTTCTTCAGAAAGGTTATCGATCTGTCGTGAAGCCTGATTATACTTTTGAGTCACTTCAGCTATGACCTGTTTCTGCTGTGCAGTCAGTTTATTCAGAGAGTCGATCTGATTAATATACCCAATCATTACCTTACGCAAAGTAGCCAACTCATTCTTTAAACGACGGATCTCTGTAGCATTCGTGCTCTTCACTGTACGAAGTTCTTCCAAGAGACGTTGAGTTTTCAATTGTTCCTGTTCCAGTAATTGAGATAAAGAGTCATTAGAAATCGTCATCTTTAACTCATCATATTGTTGTGCAAAACGGGTATATTCGTTTTCCAGATCTTCCTTATCTAATTGGAATTCCTGCACTAACTCCCGGTTAGCTTGTTTTTCGGTAAACAATAAATAAGTAATACCAATAATAGCTATCACCAAGATAGCCACGGCCGCAATAAGAAGGCTTTTTTTACTCATAGTTTCAGTTGTGAATTGATAACGTGCGCAAAAGTAATCATTTCGCAACAGAAGTCAAGCAGAAAAGCAGAGAGTTTTTTTATAACTCCCTGCTAATCCATATAATTTTAACTAATTAGTTTATCAACCCAGTCAAGTTAAGAGACATAATAAAGTCTATAGAGATTGAATCACACATTCCCCCCATCCTTTTATCAAAGAGACTGAAAGATTAATCCCTGCACATCTTCTACCAATTGCTTGAGATCATCCAAATCCAAATATAAAGCATTTTCGCACAATTCCTTATATCTCCGAACTCCAATCTGTTCTACTATATTCTGCACGACTTCTTCACAAGGAGAATTTATCCCATCGGATAAGTTCCACAATTCTTCCACCTTATCTATGCGCTTAGTAACAAACCGAAATCCCCTTTTCTTCAATTCCTGTACCAACTCTTCTTTCCCGATACGTGCATTCACATGTACGGTTTTATTCTCCAAGAGAACACCTTTTTCATAAGTATCCACCACTTTCTGTATATCACGTTTTATCCTGTCGATCGTTGATACAGGAGGAACAAACTGCCAAAACAATAATGGAATATATCCTTGAGTCAACTCATACAAAGGTTGTGATATTAAATATTCATTTAAATAAGTCCCCTGTACGGAAACCTTTGTTTGCTCCCGATTCTTATACATAAAATACATACCCATATTTGCACCGAGATTATACATATCCATCATATCATGAGTAGCAATCAAAGAATAAACTTGTGCCGGAGTATGTTCATAAATACCTTTTGATATATTATCAATCTGCCTGTTGACAACACCGCTCTCCCAATCGGCCAAGTCCTTACCTTTTTCAAGAGATAACGTATCATAGTCCACGACATTTCTTGATATCGTTTTGATGTCATGCTCTGAACCGGATTGGGTATATAAAATATAAAGAGAGCCGTCTGCATACTCCTGACCATCCACTCCGGTTTTACTAAGTTTCCGACAATAAGATTCACTTTTCACGTCTTCCCCTATGCCTGCGATAATTACATTTTCTACTTCATGTTCTATTATAAACTTCCGATATTCATCAGGCAAAGCCAATAATTTTATCCAGGCAACTCCGACATCATCCATGGAAGCATCATATCCCAATGTCGCATAACAAGGTACTCCAGCTTGCGAGGAATATTCTAATATGGAAGAAATTTCTTTGGTAGAATTGACAGAAACCAAAAAATGTAATGGCAATACAGGAGCCTCCATAGCTGCAGAAAGATAAGGTACCGTCGGTACTCCCGTAGCTATTATCACAGTTTTAAGTTTCTTCGACTTACCCAAATACTCATTATATAAATCTACTGTATGCTGAACGGATTGTTGAAGGAAATCAGGTGTCCCCCATACCGGTTTGGGACCTCCTCCCGGACCAATCTGCCATGTATGGCTCACACCTGCCGTCAGATTAGCTAAAGATTTTTGGACAGCATATTCCGCACTCATCCCACCATCGAGCATAAACACATTCAAACCTTTATATTCCTCTTTAGCGATCTGATAGGTAGTCAACATTCCGGGAATTACCACCCTAAAATAAGAAGAATATGTCAACTGTCCCTCCTCTTTTTGATAAACACCTACGGCTGCAGGCGTAAATTCTGAAGGAACTTCCCAAACAAATGGTTCTCCACCAATCTCCGCAAGAACCGGTTCTCCTTTCTTGGAGAGATATTTCAGTATAATCGTTTTACCTTCTGACTTCCCATCAAAAGTAAACACAACCTTCTCCCCTTGTGAATAAACGAATTTATCCGTCAGCACACGAGCTCCAATCTCTCCTCCTACCAATAGTGCAATGAAGAAAGTTACCATCAATTGTTTTATATTCATTTCGTTAGTTTAAATCTTAAATCCGATGTTATATCAATGTTCTACTAATCTCATATTTCCAACCTGTGCACAAATAGTACGAAGCTCCTCCAATGTCAGGTACTCCATCGACTTAACCGTATTCCGATACTTCTGCACTCCAATACGTTCAATTATATCATAAGCAAATTCTTCAGCCGAACCTATTTTATGATTAATGCGTCCCAAATACTCTTCCGTTTCTCCATCATCTTCCGGATTCCATTTATCTACACTCTGCCTAATTCTAATATTCTCCGAAGTGACACCTCTTGCTATCAGCTCGTCATAAAACTCATAGCGTCTCATATTAGAATTCAGATAGAAAGATCCCTCATACAGATGATCGACAACATCAGGAAAATACCCGGCAATAGCTGGCTTCAGATAACCATCAATACGTTCTACTGTAGAAGCCGCCGAATTAAATTGCCAATATAATAAAGGTACATATCCAACAAACGCTTCATATTGAGGGTGATTCGTAAGATACTCGTTAAAAATAACTCCATTCACAAAAGGTGCCTGCAACTTGCTTTGATTCTTTTTTATATATTGAAGCGTCAGGAAAGAAGATATATTGTACAAAGCCATCATATCATCAGTCTCAATCGTATAAGCTTTCACATTTGCCATCGCTTGCGCAGAGCCGGATATATTGGTTATCTGATCATCAACAATTCCGCTTTCCCAATCAGATATATACTGTCCTTCACCCAATTTTAACTGATTATAGTCATACAACCGATGTTTCAGTGCGTCAATATCGGCATCCGAACCAAAGTTAGTATACAATATATATAAAGAACCAGGTGCATATTCATCGGTAATTGTATTCTGCGTCAAAACCCTTCGGGAATAAGACTCTCCATGTCCTTCCTGACCTACTCCATAAATATAAACTTCTTCCACCTGATGGTCTTTTATAAATTGCTTATATTCTTCCGGCAAATCCAATAATTTTATCCAGGCAACTCCCACTCCAGGCATAGAACCGTCATAACCCAATGTGGCATAAGAGGCATATCCATTTTGATTGGAATAATCGAGTATAGCTTGTACTTCGGAAGCAGAATTAGCCGATACCAGATAATGAATAGGTAAATAGGCTGCCCCCATCATTGTTGCAAAGTAAGAAACAGATGCGATCCCCGTTCCAACCACCACTCTCTTTATCTTTGTGGCAGCTCCGATCTCCGAATTGTAAAGCTCAACAGTTTTGCGAACGGAACGTTGCAAAAACTCCGGAGTAGGCGCAACCGGATAAGTACCACCCTGCGGAGCCAGCTATTCCCTGGTCGAAAGCAACTATCGTTTTTAATACACCGAACCCGGCACTCATATCTCCTATCTGACGATAAACAGGAAGTCCCTGATAATCTAATTTTTGAATATCGTAAGTCAACAGCGACTGCTCGTTGACAGCTCTGAAATATGTTCCGTCAATTGTAGTGGTTATCCCATCTTCAAAATCTAACAGGAACCTGACAGCACAAAAGGAAGAAGGCTTTAATGCAGCTGGAAGGGTATACAGTGTCCCGGCATCCACAGGAACAGATTGTCCCGGTTCTATTTGAATATGGGAAGCAACAGACTTTTCTATCAATACACACCCTCCATCATCCAAGTTCTGAATCACCACTTTTACTTCACGAATATCCATCGGATAGTTCGTTTCATTTTTCAAGGTAAAAGAGCAATTTACAGGATCTCCCGGCCAATAGGCAACTTTATTTAATTTCACATCAGAGGCTTTAGCCATTGTTGTACGAAAGCCGTCATCAACAACTTCCGAATCTTTGCATCCGCTCATAATAGCCAATGCAAAAAAAGTGATGATTATACTTGAAATATAACTAATTATTCTCATTGTGTTTTTCTTTTAAAATTGAATCCTTGTATTTATTCATCAATAAAGTAGCAATCTCAACAGCATTACCAACCGGTTCGGAAGGATAACGTTCATGTGACTTGACCCAGTCAATTTCAAACTGCGTCACTCTTTGATGAAAAGCATCAGCATTAAACGGCTGCTTGTTAGAAACAGAGCGAATAACTTCATCTATAAACATTTCCCAACGAGGCGCATAATATCCCGATACCAAACCTCCCCAAGTACGATTTGCATAATCGTTTAAACTTTGATCTTTATCTCCCCAGGTTGAAACGATAGTACGGGCATTTTCTTCGTAATAATTTTTAGAGGCTTCGTCTATACCTAATGAACGGGCATCTTCAATCCATTTTCCCAGTAAAAAAGAAGATTGTGTACTTAATAAAGTATTAACATCACGCAGTAGTTGTTTCATTTCAGCTCCTTTTTGTTTTAATAGCGGTAATTGCTTCCGGGAATAAGTTTCCGCAAATTCATCGCGAAGCTTCCCGAAATAATTCCCCAGCACTTGCCTTCCTATATTAACAACATCATATTCATAAGTAGAATGTCGATGTTCTCCGGCTTTCAACAACATCTCCCATACCTCAAACAAAGTTTCATTGGAATACGCTACCGTAGGCGTAGTCGTCCAATTGCCATTTCCTTTTAAACAAGGACGCGCATTCATCAATGTCCCCTGTCCCAAAGCAGCTGGTGCTGTATAAATACTGTCATAAAGCAATTTCCATGCCCGACGCATTTGTTGGTTTCTCAAGCCAATTCGCCTGTCTGCCAGTTGTTCTATCCATACAGAGTCCGGCAGATTACAATCCCATGCTTTACTGAAAACATATTCATACATGAAAGGATTTACATCAAACCCCTCCAAAGTAGAACCCAGTCCCGAAAAGTTTTCTCCACCATTGGTATATACATTTTCGATTCGTTTCCCCACTTCTTTGGTGTTTCCGGCAAGCATTGTATTTCCTCCGAAATTTCCTAAATAGCACCATAAATATGGTTGCCCGAAATACCGATCTGTCTGCTTCCAAACTTCAGTATTCTCACAATAATAGTCCAGTAGCAACAGTTTATTTTGAGGGACTGCTTTCAAGAAAGCTTCTACCCGTTCGTTTGTCCATAAATGTCGGTCAATATAGAATAACCATGTCATTTGTAACCAAGTAGCATCCGGATCGACATGCGTCATCGATTGATAAATATGCTTCGAGCAATTGGCTAAAAATTCCGGCTCCCAACTTGGAGGGGCTACTTCATTAAAAGGATCTGCCCCATAAATATGGTCTGTTCCGAACAACTTAGTTTGTTCTTCCAGAAACTCTTTCTGTATGGTTGCAAACAATGGGTCAAGCGGATCCAGAAAGTGGCTTCTGTATTTATCCTCGAAACCTCCCCAAGAGCTCATCCGGCTAATCTTAGCTTCCGGATAGATTCTTTTAAGTTCCGACGGTACATGTCCGGCAAATGCAGGAAGTATGGGGCGCATATTAAATTGACGTTCACGGGCTACGATTTGTTTCTGCAATGCTTCTTGTGTATCCAGCCATTCTTTAGGCAGAGGCCCCTGCCAATAATCCAAGTTAGACATACGATGCCAAGGCAAGTGAGCAGGCCCTGTGAAATAGTTCCGTATTTCCTCATCCGTCAATCCTAATTTCGTCCATACGCGATACCAGACAGATTCTTGTCCGGTGATTGCCAAAGGCATATTGATTCCATTTAAAGCCATCCAGTCTATCAACCGTTCCCAATCCTTCCATGTCCACCATGGCATTGTATAACCGAAGGTACAGTAATTAAGAAAGAATCGGTTCTTGCAACGGGCAGTCGAAATTATTTTTGCCGGTGGCATGGGTAATACTTCCGGCATCTCCACCGTATCGTTCACATACCAGGAAACAGAGGTAAGGCAGTAATGATTCAGATAATAGTTCAGCCCTACAGCCATCGAATTTGCGTTATTTCCCCGTATTCGTACTGTTCCTCCTTGCGCTTCTATTTCATACCAATCTTTATCAATCTTTTCTGATTGTTCAAAACTAAATTGGGAAGCATACTCCGGAAATAAACGTTCCACCATCTGTTGCATCGCTTTTTCATCTTCTGTACTTTCTTTGCAGGAAGAACACAATACGATCAACATCAGTAGAAATAAACATTTAATCTTACACATACTATTTATATTTTCATTTATATATTTCTTTTAAAAAACGAATGTATCCGATGTTACCCACTAGACACATTCGCTTGTCAAAGGGAGTAGTGTGATTACCGACCTAGTTGGTAATCGTCAGATGTGTAAGTCCCGCATCATCAAAATTCTTTTTAGTAAGCGGCACATCCGGTCCTATAATAACTGTGTTAAGTTTCTTCAGTTTCTTCAGAACTGTCAGGTCAACTTTCGGATTAATCGTTTTATCCACTGAGAAACCTTTACCCTTTATGATAGAAAGTGTTTCCAGATTAACAAAAGGTAAAATATCAACCAATGTTTGTATTTCTCCCTGAATCGTCAGTGATTTAAAGTTCTCTATATCCTGGCAAGCAGGCATACGGTCGGCAAATCCTATCAACCATGTATCCCACCAATCGAAATATTCAAAACGTAAATCGGTAGTGGACCAGTCTTCGCCGATTGTAGGACCATATATCAATGCCCATTCACCTGATAATGATTTTTTAAATTCCGAATCATTGTAGAAAGGAACATTTTCCGGACGAGTGTTTGAGGCAGGTACATATTTATCCGTCAAAGATTTAGTCTGTACTTCAATCGTTTGTTCCGGACCGGCAACTCCTTTCGCCAGAAGTTGTACTTTGATTGTACTCTTTTGATTATGAGGTAAATTGGCAACGTATGAATAATCCGTAGGTTTAAATTTATCCATCACCTCTTCACCATCCCGATCCGTATAAGAAACCTTTATCTCGTCAACAACGGGAGGAAATGCCCACTGCAAAACAGCAGAAGTGGCACTACTTACTCCGACAGCGGCTTCAATCGGTAAGGAAGACAAATCAATATCTGTCGTATTAATCACAGTCTGTTCTGAATAATTCCAGTAATCTCCTGCTGATTCCGTACGTCCCAAAGCTCTTAAATAATATGTGCTGTTAGGGTTTAAGAACAGAGTCTCCGTAAATTCTCCCGACAATTCTGTCAAATTCTTCTTTATTCGCTTGTAAGTATGTGAACCGCTTTCGCTTTCATTCATAGCCGTACGTTGTCCGGGATATTGCTCTTTGCCATATACCAATCCTATTTCCTGATTCTTGGAGCGTTCGTCATTTACCTGATAAGTAAAAGTGACGTTCGCTGTAATGCCGTACAACACTTCCACCTTCTTAATTTTCAATGTTACGTTGGGGGTAACAATCAAGTCCATTTTCTTAAAACTACGAATATCACCATAAATGGTATCCAACTCAAAGAACGGTCCGTTCGCCCATACTTTATAGCGGGAAGGATATACTTTGGTATTGCGATATGTTCCTTCAGGAAGTGTGTTATACTCCAAGGGAACCGCTACATTTCCATACTCCAGATCAAGTAACTTTAATTTAGCTCCATAATATTCGGTAGCCACCTTTTCACCGGTCAGCCTGTCAATAAAAGCGCCTTCGTAGCCACCGGTCAAGTCATCCACACGTTCGTCAAGTTCACACCCTGACAGATTCAGTGTTAACACTGCTAAAAGTAACAGTTTGATATTTATATATAATCTAGCTCTATTCATATTCTTTTCTTTTAGGGTTATCAATTCCAACCGTCATTCTGCACGATACCCGGGCTTTTGCTTAAAGGAAGCGGACAATAATAGTCTCTTTCCTCGAACCATTTCACTCTCGTAGCCAAATCCGGTGCTTCTACTTTCTCCAACGTATAATAAACGGAGGCAGGAGAAGTTGTTTCATCGATATGAAGAATGGGATAGAGAGCCTTCAACGTTTTATTGTGCATCTTTTCTTCCCCAATGCGCCAACGCTTCAAGTCCCAATAACGGAATCCTTCATACATCAAGTCTATCCGGCGTTCATGCCGTACAACCTCCAAGTCCATCGTTTTGGCAGGCAATCCTCCATGTATACTACGCAATAGGTCAAAAGCGACTTGGGCAACCGCTAAATAGTCATTCACTCCATAGGTTGAAAGCTCAACGGCAGCTTCAGCCAAATTTAAAATAACCTCGCCATACCGAATAACGACAGCATCCTGATCGTTTTCTTGTATAAGATAATCATCCAACCTCTTCACTCCATACAGTGTTTTTTTCAGAAAAAATCCCCAGTTAGTAGTTCCTGCGGCGGAAAGGTTCAAGAAGATACCATCTGCTCCACTTTTCATGTATTTTTCGTGACCGGGCACTTTCCCCGCTCCCATCCAATCTTCAGATTTTTCATAAGAATATTCTTCAGTAGTTCCATCTGTCCTTTTTACGAGTGTTTTCCGGTAAATAGAGAAACGTTCTCCCAAGAACTCTCCTCCCGGATAAATAACAGTGGCATCCAGACGTTTATCACGATTTGCAAAAAAATCTTCGGGATTATTCTTTGAAGCGGCATAATCCAATGGCTGAATCTTACCGTCTAATGTTTCAAATTGTTCGACAACATCTAAAGGAGGAACCATAAAGGCACAGTAACCGGCCCGTTTAATACGATAAGACTGATACCAGTAATCCTCATATACAGCCACTCCTGTCTTGGCAACATTAGCAAAACGGAAAATTATCTCATTATTATTTTCATCTTTTCCATTAAACAAATCGCCAAATTCAGTAGAGAGCGCATACTTACCATCATCAACGATTTCCTTTGCTGCTTTTGCCGCTTCCAATAAATATGTTTTCGCCATTTCTTTGCGGATTCCCTGGAAACTATTATTTGAAACTTTTCCATACTTAGCAATAGTCCCCGCATACAACATAGCCCTCGACTTCAACGCCAAAGCTGTATACCGATTGGCACGGTCACGATCTTCTGATGCAATACGCTGTACTTTCGGAAGCAATACAAGAGCCGAGTCCAAGTTATCTTTTATATAATCCCAGGATTTTTCCTCTGTAGAACGATTGTTGATGGAGCTTACATCATCCAACGGACTTGAATACAAAGGCACACCCCCATATCGTTTCACCATCTCAAAATACAGATAAGCACGAATAAAATAAGCCTCACCGACTGTACTCAACACCCCTTCATTATCCGAATTCTTATAAGTGGCGATAAACTTATTTACAACATTGATTGTCTTATAATTCCATACCGCCTCAAATATTTCACCTTTGCTTTGAGAAAAGACTCCTCCAAAAACAGTACCCGGAGTGTTATTTCTCATGACCATTCTCGTAGGTAATATTGCTCGCTCCATCATCGGTAAAAGCATCCAGATGATGTTGCCTGTACGACATTGCTCCGTCACCGATACAATGAATTGATTTACGTAATTCCGCATAATTGGATAAGAACTGTGCTTCTGCCAGTTCGGGATATTTGGCAATGTCCTCTTCACTAAGAATGGTTTTCGAATCGACAGTAAGCCAATCGCTACATCCACAGCACAAGCTCAATGCCAATACCATATATATGATAGATTTTACTTTCATAACCTGTTAGAATTTAAGATTTATACCTACATTAAATGACATGATTTGCGGATAGCTGGCAAACGAATACTGACTTTCAAGCTGTTCCGGATCAAAGAATTTCTGTGAGGAAAAGGTCAGGCAGTTATAAAGATTCGCATAAATCCTCAACTGTTTGATATTAGCCTTCTGGGTAATTCGTTGTGGCAAAGTATATCCCAATTCCACATTTTTCAGACGAATGTAACTTCCATTCCACATCCAAAAATTAGAACTTAGACGATTGATCGTTACTGATGTAAAATCTCGGACTGCCGGAAAATACCCGGGTATCCATTCAGAATTCGGATCAGTATAATCGGCACGATGCCAACGATCGCCAAAATATTCCCAAGTGTTCAGGTTGGTAGCTCCTTCCTGGAAAGCATCCATATCGAAAGCACCGATCTGGAAGTCCGACAATGCCCCTCCCTGCCAGAACATGGAGAAATCAACTCCCTTCCAGGAAAGTCCCAGATTAATACCATATACCAACTCCGGATAAGCATTTCTTCCGATAGGACGTTGATCATAATTGTCAATATAGCCATCGCCATTCCAGTCTTCATACTTTAAGTCACCCGGCAATATGGCACTGTTATTATTCGAATTATTATGCATGGGTGCATTGGCTATTTCTCCATACGACTGATAACGTCCAATACAGTTATATCCCCAACGTACGTTATTCCAATGTCCTTCAGTGTTCCATTTCCATTCGTCATAACCGCTTGTAAATCTTCCGTGCTCAATGTTCCCTTTCCGGGTTCTGGACCACGACATGTTTCCTCCGACAAAATAGTTGACTTCTCCTATTTTATATTGATGATTCAATGAGAACTCAAAACCGCGGGTGTTGTCATGGTCTAAGTTATACCAAGTAGCCAATGCTCCTGCATTATCATTGGCCTTTTGTGCCGGAAGTCCCTTACGCTGACGATAGAACACATCTGCCGATCCGCTAAGCAAGCCATTCCACAACTTAAAATCAACACCCGCATTTATCATTGACGAGGTAGCCCATGTAAAATCCGGATTAGGATTCAAGGTGGGATTTAATCCATAAATGGTGCGGTCACCAAAATTCATCGGAGTACCCGGATATTGATAGCCGCTTTGAAAATAGTATTGCTCATTATTAGCATAATATTGACTGGCAGCCGACAAGTCACCCAATTCTCCCCAGGAGGCACGAATTTTAAACTCATTCAAGACTTTCTTCAACGGGTTCATAAACTCTTCGTTTGTCAGCATCCATCCTACAGAGGCAGAGGGAAAGAAACCCCACTTATCGGCAAAATACTGGGCACCATCATATCGAAAGTTGAAATCGACAAAATACTTGGAACGGTAATCATAAGAGAAACGACCGATGAAAGAAGCCGTCCTGTATTTACGGAAAACTTCACTATTTGTCACTTGTTTATTGGCAATTCCACCCGCCATCATATCCAACACAGTAGAAGGAAATTCTCCACGAGACGTAACAGTAGAACGGTTTTCCGCATCCGAAAATTCAAAGACCAGTCCGCTGTTTATATTATGATTCCCGAACGAACGGATATAATTGATAAAACCTTGTCCGGTTATATTATAGGAAAAACCATCTTCCAAACTCAAACTTGCTTTATTGGCATTAGAGGCGGAAGCACTCTCATAATATTCCTGCGCATCCTCCCGATAGCCCATATAAACGATATTCATATTCCAGTTCTTATTCCACGAATCAGATTGCGTATATCCCATCGTAGCCTTCAAAGAAAGCCCCTCTACAAAGGGAACCTTATACTCTAAAGAAAAATCCACATTCAGATTCTTGGCTATTTTCTTGGAATATCCGGATGCCTCTTTATCCGCCAATGCCATCGGATTCACCGTACCTTCCCCACCAAAAGCATAATAGTCGTCATGCCCCGGCCACTTTACCGGAATATTCGGAGCCATATCTTTCATTTTGCGGGCTATCTCATACGAAGCGGATCTCGGATAATTCAGACTGTTAATGACAGCTCCCACTCCGACAGATAACTTCAAGTTTTTCAGTATATCCGCATCCAAATTACTACGGAAATTGAAACGATTCTTATCAGTAGAATTTGTTGACCAAATACCTCCCTGATATAAATAGCCGGCTGAAATAAAATAACTGACTTTATCTGTGCCTCCCGAAATATTGATATTGGACTGGGTGATGGGAGCGTTCTTTATCATTTCCTCATACCAATTGGTATTATAAGCATAGTCACGCGTAGCCATATCAGCGGGAGTAATTACCGCGTTCTTATCATTAATCAATTTCATATTAGCATAATATTCACCAACTAATGTCTGCCACAGCGGGGTTGATGCAGGCTGTGGATAGTTATGAGGCATTTGCAATCCGAAGCGCGTATTGATATCCAATGTCGTCGGTTTGTTTTTTCCTCCTCTTTTAGTCGTTACAAGAATAACTCCATTTGCTCCCTGCATCCCATAAACAGCGGCAGCCGATGCATCTTTCAATACGGAAACGGATTCAATTTCGGAAGGATCGATATCACTGTAATTTCTTCCCGGAATACCATCTACTACCACCAAAGCAGAACCAAAACCGCGAATTTTCAAATCGGCACCATCTGAACCCGGTTCAGCACTAGTCTGACGGGAAAAGACTCCGGACACACGCCCTGTCAACGCATTCTCCAGATTGGGGACTGTGGACTTAACTAATTCCTGATTGTTTATAGTCGAGACGGAACTGATTAATTTCTCACGTGTACGGGTCGTATATCCTACCACAACCACTTCATCAATTGTTTTTGTATCTTCAACTAACACCACTTCTGACAGCTTATTCATTTCTTTTGCCGAATAAGTCACAGGAGCGAAACCTATATAGGAGAAAATAATCTTCGAATCATCCGAAGGCACATGAATGGAATAAGCTCCATTAAGATCACTGACGGTCCCGATATTAGTACCTTGCACTACAATACTAACTCCGGGCAACGGTTCACGAGACTGGTCGAATACCACTCCTTTTACAATAGAGCTTTGACCTTCTTTCTTCGTTTTTTCCTGCAATACTTTCTTTTTAATAGTTATCTGTTTTTTATTAATGCTATAGGCAAGCTCCATGTTAGCAAAAACTTTATCCAGAATTTGCTCTACTGTCATGTTTTTGAAACGTGCAGGAACCTTCACATCCTTATCTATCAATACGTCATAGTAGAAAAAGACATAATCACTCTTTTCTTCTATCTTCTTAAAAAGTTCCATTAGTCCCAACTCTTTATAGTCCAAAGTAATTGTTTTCTTCTGGGCATACAATTCAGTAGGAAAAGCGGATAGCAGAAACACACCCAATGCTAGAAAAAAGCATATAAAGGGCCTTCTCACACTTAGGCAAGTGTGATTCTTTTTTTGATGTTTTTCATTCATCTGTTTAAGAATTAAAATTATACTTCAATATTTTAAGGCTATTCTATTACGAATAAAACTGGCTGGTATCCTTTCTCTCTCAAAAGGATAAATTAGAGTATGGTTTTTCACATATTAATCATAGGCTATTTTTTCTTTATTGTTACTTTATAAACATTGTTTTCCTTACTTATTATCACAGGAGCCGTTTCTGTGATAGTATTCAATATCTGTTCGATCGTATCGTCCAAATTCAGTTTTCCGCTACAAGTGATTTGTTGTTGTTTATCATAATCAATCCTTACGTTATAGTATCTGGACAGTTGTTTGAGTATTCCGCCAAGCTCTGTGTTTTTAAACGATAATCGTCCCTCCTTCCACGACACATAATCCTCCACATTCACTTTATCTACCACATATTTATCAGTGGATTGCCTGAACCGGTCATTGGGTAAAATACGTACAGATTCTCCATTAGATGCTGTTACCTCCACTTTACCTGTAACCAGCACAACACTTTTCTCTACATCTTCCCGATAAGCCGAAACATTGAAAGAAGTCCCCAACACTTTTACTCCCATATCCGACGTCTTAATAATAAAAGGTTTCTCCGGATTAGGAGTCACGTCAATATATATTTCTCCATCTACATATATTTCACGCTTCTTATCCTCAAAATGTGTTGGATATAGAAGCACCGTTCCTGCATTCGCCCATATTTTCGTACCATCGCAAAGAGTGACACGGGCACGTTTGCCATACGAAACAACTAATTTATTAAATTCCCCTTCACCAGCATCTGTCGCCATTTGATCGTAAGCCAAATCCGGATTACCTTCAAAAGTTTCTTTCAACTGATCGTCAACAAAAAGCTGCGTTTTACCACTCATAAACACAGAGTCATTCACTTGCAACAAAGCTAGATAATCAATTGCCGGAGCACTTTTCCAAATAACCTCTACCGAAACAAACAGGATAAGAATAGCTGCCGCAACTGAAGCGCTCCACCATCTCATCTTATACAATCGATATTTACGTTGAGACATTTTCCGATTTTGAATGGCTTGTTCCAGTTTCAAACAAGCATTATCCACTTCTTTTGGGGGTAAAACCGGCTTTTCCCACTTTAACGCCGCCAGTCTCTCCATCGCTTCTTTTAAATACGGCTCACGATCGGGACAATCGGCAATGATTTTTCGATAATAATCTCCTTCTCCGGAATAATACCAGAAAAGAAATAAATCATCGTTCAAAAAATCAGCTGTAGTATATGATGAATATTCTTTCATTATTTATTTCAATTAAAGACCTGTTTACTATATATACGAGATTCGTATGCCTTTCATCTCCTTTTTTCCTCAAAAAAATAAATAAAAAAGCAGAGAGGTATAGGTTTACGCTCCCCGCCTTCCGTATACAATACTCTTTTTCAATTATTTAAAGACAGAAACGCCATGCAGGTATAAGATAAGAAAAAACAGAAAATAATCTTTTGAATCCAGTTTTCTTAATTTCTCCATCGCTTTAAAGACTTGTCCGCGCACCGTTTGAATTTTCATATCCAGCATTACCGCAATCTCTTCATAAGGCATTTCCTCTATAAAATGTAAATAGACTATTTCCCGCTGATGATCTGTCAGCAAATCAAGAATTCTATTCACCCTTTTTTTCAGTAATAAGTCTTCTTCATCAGAAATAAAGCTTTCTTCAACGGATACGGATAATTTAAAACTCCTTTCCTCTTCTTCTATAGAAGATGTATCTTTCTTTGTACGCTCCCAATCAATCAGCTGATTCCTAACCGAACGCAACAAATAAAATTTTATTTTCTTCTCATCAATACACAGGCGCTCATTGAAATACAATTTTAGATATACTTCTTGAATTGCATCTTTCACATCTTCGGTATTGAACCCCAAACTCACTCCATAAGCATACAAATCTTGATAGTAGAATTTGTAAAGTGCAATAAATTGCATATCCCCTTCCTGAACAGATTGATGATTTGATTCCCAGAACTTCATTTTGATATTTTCGATATTTTCAGCAGTTCATTAAACTTTCAATTAACAGATTGGCACAAAGATAATAAGCTTTCGGACTTTATTCGTTCATTATTTAAAAAACTTGCCAGGTTCCCTGCCACTTTAATTGGTATCTTCTTTTTCCATACAAAAATGAATCAAGCATACGGTTGAAAGGTATTGCCAAAAATTCTCCATCAAGATACTATCGTTATTTCTTTCTCTGCCTAATATTATTAATCTCATTGCTTATTATTACTTCGTTCTACTATAGTTACTCTTGCGTTCCACTATAGTTATCCGTAAGGGACACTATAGTTATTCTTGCGGAACACTATAGTGGAACGAAGTAACAGTAACTAACGAAGTAACTCCGAATAGGCAAGCAATTATAAAAAAATAGCTGAATGAATCATTTGCCATAATAGTACATTCTTACGCAGCTACATTCTGTATATAACCATGCAAAAAACAGCTTCTTCCACCCAAACTTTTTATCATACCTATATATTATCGGGAACTTCGACCTTTAACTAAAATTATTACGGAAAAATTTCTTTAATCAGGATTATCGTTGTAATTTTGTCGCGCTAAAAGATAAAACAAATTATCAACTTTTTAAATATATAGTATTATGTCAAAAG
>ENA-OPNH01000915-OPNH01000915.1-human-gut-metagenome-genome-assembly--contig:-NODE-915-length-19657-cov-4.124018_pt1 | contig 19657 bp, 19 predicted proteins | sample MGYA00241537_ERZ501771 | MGnify/ENA primary metagenome ERZ501771 (study PRJEB25962, sample SAMEA2042608) | human gut metagenome | biome: human gut; feature: human-associated habitat; material: faeces...
AAGTTTGCAAGGATACCACCGACGTGCGCAGCGGCAAGGACAACTGCATCAGGCTGTTCTTCATCAAAGAATTGTTTTACGGCCACGCCATCAAGAAGGTCCAACTCTTTATGAGAGCGTCCTACAAGATTCATGTAACCACGACGCTGCAAATTATTCCAGATAGCGGAACCCACCAAGCCATGGTGTCCCGCTACATAGATTTTCGTATTCTTATCCATTCTTATTCTTCTCTATTCATCAGTTCTTTCATGTGAAGCTTCTTCACAAACTTCATATCATGCGATACCATAATTTTTACCAGTTCGGAGAAAGAAGTCTTGGTGGGATTCCAGCCAAGTAATGTACGTGCTTTCGTAGGATCACCCAGTAACTGTTCTACTTCAGCAGGACGAAAATACTTAGAATCGACTTCAACCAATACTTTTCCGGTCGATACATCAATACCCTTCTCATCCACTCCTTCACCGTCCCAACGAAGTTCAATGCCGACTTCTTTGAAAGCCAGTGTCGTAAATTCACGTACAGTGTGATATTCTCCCGTAGCAATTACAAAGTCTTCAGGAGTGTCATGCTGAAGGATCAGCCACATGCACTCAACATAGTCCTTGGCGTATCCCCAGTCACGAAGTGAGTTCAGATTACCCAAATAAAGTTTGTCCTGAAGCCCTTGTGCAATACGGGCAACGGCCAATGTTATCTTACGGGTTACGAAAGTCTCGCCTCTACGTTCACTTTCATGATTAAAAAGGATTCCGTTTACAGCATACATGGCATAGCTTTCACGATAGTTCTTGGTTATCCAGAAACCGTATTGTTTGGCTACTCCATACGGGGAACGGGGATAGAATGGAGTAGTTTCCTTCTGTGGAACTTCCTGGACCAATCCGAATAGTTCGGAAGTCGAAGCCTGATATATCCTTGTCTTCTTCTCCATTCCAAGGATACGGACAGCCTCCAGCATGCGAAGTGTGCCAATAGCATCCGCTTCGGCTGTATATTCTGGTACATCAAAAGATACTTTCACATGACTTTGTGCGGCCAGGTTATAAATTTCATCCGGTTGTACTTGCTGGATAATGCGAATCAAAGAACTAGAATCCGTCATATCTCCATAATGAAGATTGACTAAACGCTCCTTTTTCATGTCACGTACCCACTCATCTAAATAAAGATGCTCGATACGTCCGGTATTAAAAGAAGAAGATCGACGAAGGATACCATGTACTTCATATCCTTTTTCTATTAGAAACTCGGCTAAAAATGAGCCATCCTGACCAGTGATTCCTGATATTAAGGCTACTTTTTTCATTTTATTCATTAATCAAAGTTTTTATTTTACACACAATATATACTGCAGCCTCATATGACCGAAAGATATTTATATAATGGGGCAGCATATTCTAAATTCGATAAAAAAGAGTATTTAACAACTAGTATAATTAAATCAAAACATAATAAAAAAAGTTTTGTCAAAACTCCCAAATTAGAAGATTCATCTTTGCTACAGTGATGTGTGAAAGAAGTTATCTATTTTAAAAGGAAGTTCAGCTTTGTCACCATCTCTTGTGGTCATCTTTCTATAGCAATAACTTTGAAAGTTTGGAATATGAGTTTTATATCATAACCAAAACTGACATTCTGTACATATTCCAAATATAGTTTTATCTTCTCCTGCATAATCACATTGATGTAGTAGCTTTCTGGATCTACAGCTTTCTCCATTAACTCATTCTCGTTGCGAAACTTTATTGATGCAGGATCGGTGATGCCTGGGCGAACATCTAACACATGCATCTGTTCTGGTGTCCAGTAGTCTACATAGTGTCGTACTTCAGGACGAGGTCCCACTAGACTCATATCACCTATAAATACGTTGATCAGTTGAGGAAGCTCATCAAACTTATACTTACGAATAATATACCCCGATTTCGTCACACGAGGATCACGTCCTCCAATAGTGACCAAACTTCCCTTGTCAGCCCCCACCCGCATAGAGCGAAACTTAAAAATACGAAAATCTTTATTTCTTTTTCCTACGCGCACCTGACAGTAAAACACTGGTCCTTTCGAATCCAACTTAATCCAAATTGCTAGTACTAAAAACAAGGGACTAAGAAAAATAAGCCCACAGCCACTTACTAGAATATCAAAAAGTCTTTTCATCACAATGACTTTACAATATCAACAAAATTCTCGATAACATAATCGACATCTTCATCTGTCATACGGGTATTAAGTGGTAATGTAATTTCATTTTCGAAAAGGTGATACGCATTAGGGAAGTTAGCGATATCGAATCCCAATGCTTTATATGCTGTCATCATAGGCAGGGGTTTATAGTGTACGTTTGTTGCAATACCACGTTCTGCCATCTTTTCAATAACAATGTTAACCTCCTCACGAGAATGCCCTGACAAACGTACCATATAGAGATGACCACTACCTTCCCAATCATCACCATAATGTTTGAGAGTAGTAACATTCAGATCCGCGAAAGCTACATCCATTTTCTCTATGATAGTACGACGACGCTCCAGCATTGCAGGATAACGCTCAAATTGTATTAAGCCCATAGCAGCCATTATATCAGTCATGTTACATTTATACCAAGGACCAATGATATCATATTCCCAAGCGCCAAGCTTTGTCTTTGCAAGAGCATCTTTATTTTGACCATGAAGTGAGAACAACTGAGAAAGTCGATACAAAAACTCATTCCATGTCTCGCTTTCAATAAATGGCACAGGCGAACCACAATATACCTGCTGGCGTTCCACTTTTTCTTGCCCAAAAGGCAGGTTCCAAGTAAGAGCACCGCCTTCTGCAGTTGTAAAGTTCTTCACTGCATGAAAACTAAAAGAACTAAAGTCTGCTATCTCACCTGCCATCTTGCCATGACGATTTGCACCAAATGAATGAGCGCAATCATTAGACACAATGATACGACCAATCTTCCTCTGTATATCGTTACTGGGAATAAATTTTGCTTTAATCTCAGGACTGTTTATTACCTCATAGATTTTGTCCAGATTAGCACAAATACCAGCCAAGTCCACAGGTACAATTACCTTAGTTTTCTCTGTAATAGCATCAGCTAATTTGTTGTAATCCATCTCCATACAATCTCTTTGCACATCCACCATCACAATTGTTGCCCCAACATGAGTAACCACAGATGCACTAGCAGTATAAGTGTATGCAGGAACAATCACTTCATCACCAGGACCTATTCCAAGTAGATGTAACACCATTTCCATAGCGGCCGTAGCTGAATTCAAACATACAGTTTTTTGCGTGTGTACATACTCGGAGATTTTTTTCTCCAGTTTCTTGGTACGAGGACCTGTGGTGATCCATCCAGAGAGGATAGCATCACGCACTTCATTTGCCTCAGCGTTAGTCATGTCAGGCGGACTAAAAGGAACATTACGCAATTGTATATTCATAATATGTTTCTTTAATATTAAAAGTTTCTTATATTTTTTTTAGAAAAGCATGCTCTTTAAACGATTCAAAGGAGTGAAAGGAATTGCACTCTGCCCCATTATTATCCAGATTCTTCCGCAACTCCATACCCAGCAAATGCATCTGTTCGTTCCGTAACCGTATGGATTTAATATACCCTAACCACTCCATCAGTAGATATAATGATATATTCAACTTTTCAGAACTAATATCCCCCTTAAGTGATGTTTTCTTGATGAGGATGTCTGAGAGAGATAGTCACGATTACTAAAAAATCGTTGAGTCTGTTTAAATAAGCTATTCATTATCCCTTTACATCATAATGCTTCACATAGAATATCTTCTTGAAAGTATTCCCTAACACATTCATCAGCACCCAGTATGTAGCCCTAACTGGATGCATCTCCTCTGCCACATGAAACAGCGGATAATGTGCCCATATACGCTTATACAGAGGTTTAGGAGTAATAGATACAGCACGTCTCCTATAGCGAGCCAAATTCTCCTTTAACAGATAGCAAGGCGACTTCTGCACTACCTTCAGCCACATGGCAGTATCGTTATTCTTGCACACATCCTTGATTTGAATGAGCCCAATTTTCTCCGCATCATACATTACTGCCAAACACCCAGGCCAGCAACAAGTATACATATCAAATTCATCTACTCGCTTCTTGCCACTAACGTACACCCCGAGGTCGTTACCTTCCTCACTCATCTCTATGTACTCATGGTAAGTAAACGCATAATTATTCTGCACCATGAACTTCAACTGACGCTCAAGTTTCTCAGGAAGCCATAAATCATCACTGTCCAAAAATGCTATCCAGCGCCCATTTGCACGCTTTAACGCATTATTACGAGTAATGGCAGCACCCGATCTCTTCTCGTTACACTGGTACTTAATACGTGGATCCAAATTAGCTAGTGGTTCTACCACAAGGTATGTATTATCCGTTGAACAGTCATCCTGAATCAATAATTCCCAGTTTTGATATGTCTGAGCTTGAATGCTATAAATAGTCTCGCAAATAAATTTCGCACAAGCCCATGTAGGTGTTATAATTGATACTAATCCGTAATTCTGCATAAATTATTAGTTTATATCGACTATTGCTATTCAGGTTAGATAAGTCACTTACTCGGCCAACTGACGTTTTAATATATTCTTAGTCCTCATCTAATCCCCCATCACAATTGCAATACACTTTTTCTTTCTCAAGTCATTACAATATTCTGATCTTCAAATTACTGTATTTTTTTTACAGACCCTACTGAATATAAAATGCCCTACAACAACCTTGGGATCCCCTTTACAATTAACGAGAGAATATAAAAATTGGGATTAATAATAACACCTTCATCACTCTTCAGAATAACATGGAATCAATGTCCAACTCGGATTATATATATCTATATTACAATCCCTATTCAGCCATGGCTTTGGACAAATCACACGATCGACCTTTTCATTAAGGAATGCTCCCCACCAACTGAATGAGCTATTGGCAATTATCAAATCCTTACAATGAGTCATCAAGAACATATCCCAACAGCTATCCTGACCTTTATTGCCCGATATAAATACAATGCGATTATCACTTACAAGAGGAGCAATATTCTCTTGACACCATTGCATATCATTGCTAAAGATGAAGAACACATGCTTTTTCCCATCACTCAATATCTCTTTTATCCCCTTCTCATAATAATCCAATCCACAGATTCCGCGAAACTCTGGTTCTGCAAGGTAATCACCTCTTCTTACATGGATACCTACAGAATTACAAGCTTCCAAATTAGAGATAAGCGCCGCATTATATTGGTTAGGTCTTGGATGAGCATATACCTTTTGTAGTTCTTCCTTAATGTCCTTGAAATGATTATAACTCTGCCAATATCCCTCAAAATAGCCATCCCCTTTCCAATTCAAAGCCTTATCGTCATATGAATAGTTCATACTGTAAGGAGGTATGTACTCTTTTTTTCTAATTGGTAAGAACTTTCTTCCCAATCGTGACAATACATAGTTAGGAATCCAATACGAAAATTTCATCAACTGTCTTACACCGGCTACCGGTAATATCGCTTTTGGAAAAACCTTATCAATCTCATATCCATTATGCAAGTTTATCCCCTTGAACTTCTTAAAAAAGATAGTGTTGTAGTGTTGTATGTCTACAAACACTTCTTCTTGTGGATTTCTATACTTCAATGCCATTGCAAAAGCGTATTGAAACATCTGATTCCCTAATCCGCCTGTTATATTCACTATTTTCATAATTACATTTTACCTAATAAAAATCGTGAAAACATTCTATTATTTAACAACAGAAGAACTATTAAATATGATACCAGTGTGGCGACAAAAAAGGTTATTGTTATTTGAAACATTGCGCTAGTATTGGGTATAATAAATGTAATTAATTGACATAATGGTATTATTAATACATAGTGAACAGCAAATAAGCTTAAAGGCATATTACCGCAACAAACAATCATTCTCTAGTTCTTATCTGAACTCAAATATTTTGTCTCAAGAGATAGCCCAAATGTAATTTCCAATGTTTCAAAGCCTCTCCCCCTTTTATTGCCGTACAACAAAAAAGAAGAATAAAAAAACTAATAACATTTTCTTTTACGACACATTTATCTTAATTTTAAATCTACAAGCATACTTATAAGAATAAATCAATCTCCAGTAATAATAAAACTCACATTGACCATCCGAAAAACAATATAAAATTGCATGACTAAAAATTACTATAAGTATAAGATACCTCTTCAGGTCATCTACCTATATTAATTATTTAGTTTTTCTATTTCAACTTAAATATAAATCTATGACCTTACGAGATATCCTTGAAAAATCCAGATAGTCCTGCAACGATAAACGAGTATTATCCGAATATTGGTTGATAATTACATTACAAATTTGTTTTGCCGCCTCTTGTGGATTTCGGCTTATTATACATGAGTTATGCAACCCTTCAAGCTGTTTTGCCGCATCGCCTACTTCCACACTAAAAAAAGATTTATTCAATGAAAGAACCTCACGAATAATGTTTGGAGAACCCTCTTCATCAGATGTCAACAATGCAAACTCACAAGCATTGATATAATAAGGCACTTCATCAGGTTTTACACCACACATTATCAATAAATTATAATCGGGGCCTAATTCTCTTATGATATTCTCTGCGATGTCACGTCTTTTAATGCTAGTATTACTAACATCAGAAAACAGCACATATTTCTTATGTTCCAATCCTAGATACTCCTGAGCTATTTCTTTGTCTACTATCATAAAAGTAGAATAATCAACACCTAATAACTGAACAAAAGCCTTCCTAGCCATTTGTTTTGCTAAATAGGAGGGCACATAAGTCATCAGCTCCCTGGCTACAAATCCACACTTATCAAACAGTTTTATACTTAAAAAAGAAGCTTTTTGATTCAAACGAATCTTCAAACGTTCCTTCCAGCCCTTTGCTGTTTTTAGTGCCTTTGCATGTATATCAGTACCGTGGAAGGTGATAAACTTCTTGCAATGAACCCCAATCAAAAGTAACCATATTATCAAAGCATACAATCCTCCAAAATGTATATGAACAAGATCATACTGCTTAGACACCTTTCTTATTATTCTCAAAGAACTCAATGAATTATAAAATGGTAAAAACTCAACCTTCTCTATCCGAGAATCTTCTGAAAGAGCATTCTTCATCCTATACATGATAGGATTACCAATACCTAATTTATTAGGATGCTGATTGGAGATTAACAAAATTCTCATTTCTCAAGAATCTTTTGAATTGATTTCTTTATAAATGCAAGTCCTTTACAAATTGGATTCTTTTGCTGTTGTTTCCAACATTTGGCATACTCATCAAAAATTGGTTCTCCAGTAAGTTCATACATAGCTTGCATCTGAGCCACATGAAGGTTGTGATAGAAAGGGCTCGCAATCAAACCATCCATACTATACATGCTCCAATATGTACATTTGAACATCGGAAGCACCTTGATTATCGTTTGGAGAGTTTTTTCCATTATCTTTTTATATATACCTTCATCCTTACTGACAAGCACGTAATCATATAATCCCCACCAAGAGAAAATACTTCCATTCATTACCATACCTTTAAAGGTATACTCCATTAGATATACATCATCACTTTCGTATTTAGAAGTTCCCCCATCCGTAAGTGGTAAAAGCATAAATGCCAATGCTTTTTTTGCTGCATTTAGATAATCAGTCTTCCCTGTGTATTTATAAGCTCGAATGAGAAGAGAAACACCTTCACCCTGGGCCATTGCACTATACGGATTTTCTGGACAGTAATGTGAGAAGTTATTCCAACGTCCTTTTTCGTCTTCATGTTCAATAGCCCAATCTACACACTGCATGAACTTACGTACATAACGCTCGTCATGCGTCTGCAAATATAAATCATATGCGCCCAAACCATACTGAAAAATTGCGACAGGGAAGAATGTGAACTTGCCTCCTTTAAGATTAAGTTTCGGTAATTCATCACTATTCAACAGTTCTGGCACCTTTGTTACCTTCTCTGTCATATTATTATAGTACCCCTTAATCTCATCTTTTAGAAAGCACTTACCTATATCTTGATTCACATGCCATACACTTTTACCTGAAAGCATAAGGTACCACCGTTTTATTTGATGCATTGCAACTACCATTATAATAGTTTCATGTATGTGAGACCTTCCCCACCTCTCTTTCTGTAGAGTTCAAACCCATTACGTTCATAATACCTTCGTGCTCTAAGATTATTGGTCTCGACCGAGAGCAAGCACAGTCGGCGTCCACGCTCCTTCATAGCTGCCAAAAACTTTTCCATCATATCTTGTGCATACCCTTTACCTCTACAATCAGGTAACACGCAGACAGAGAGTAAATCGCCCCGCTGGCTATTTAATATTTGTTCATATTTATCATTCACTATTACCCAGTCACTGACCGATGGTCTGTGTTTGAAACGAGCAAGTACTTTATTCCATGTTGGCTTATTTCCAGTTAGCATTAATAGCATTGTTTTCCATATCACCTTAATGCGATTGTTATGAAGGAAGTTTTGCATCTGATCATCTTTATCCATATAGTATCCCATACAGAAACCCACGATGCCTTTCTCTTCATCATCTGCCACCACAAACAGTTCTGGATTATCTTTCATATACTCTAAATAAAAGGAAATCAGCAAATCACCTCCTCCTATAACCGACTGATAATGTGATAATTGAGAGGAGTAGCTATTTGCAAAGCATACACGATGAACATGTACAATTGCAGGTAGATCTTGCGTTGTTGCTTGTCTAATCATATTCAAGACTATTTGTATCTATATAATCTACGAATGCTTCATTTATACAAATTTAACATTCTTAATTTGTTCTGCAATGTGTTTGATATGCTCTTCTGTATTATAGAATTTCTCGAAAAGACTATCAAACTCAGTATAGACCTCTTCTGCTTTTGTATCCTTCTTTGATACAGCGAGTATCTTATCAAGATCGTTCTGACCATTGAGAACCACTGCATTCTTAGCATTACACAAAATCTCCTCGAAGAAACCAACTGTGTTTGACACGATAGGAATGAGGCCGGCAGCTATATAATTAGACAACTTAGTAGGCGTCGCCACATAGTTTACAGGAGACTCAGCTCTAACTATGAAACCATATTTGCAAGATGCCAACTCGCCAACCAGCTTATCTGGTGTCACATACTTGACCTCGAAGTTCTTGACGCCCTTTTCTGTAAGTATCTGCTTTGCTTTATCCTGATCGCCTGTAAATACTTTGAAGCAAGCATTAGGATTTTTCTCCTCTATCTTCTTATACAATTCTACTGTCTCAGGGAAACACTGCCAAACAGACAACCCTCCAACATAACAATATACCTCATTCTCGTACTTAGCTGGCGTAAAGAACAGCTCTTTGGAGAGTTCGTTATTATAGCAAGGCATGATATATGTCTTATAAGAGAAGTCCTTATTATATTTTCTCTTATAATGCTCATGCATAGAGTCAGATACCATGAAGACATACTTAGCTTTTGCCAAAGCTATGCGCTCAATTGTCGAAATAATGAATTTTCGCCAATGAGAATTGTTACGCATAAAGCTCTCATCTGGTGAAGAGCCTTGCACCCAATAAATGATGTTCTTGAAACCCTTCGACCACAACTTTACCGTAAGGTAATGTGAAATGCTGATAATAATGGATTTCTTATCAATATTATCAATCTCCTTTATTGAGATAGCTTCATACTTAAAATAACCTGCTTTTTCAAGTCCTTTACCAATAACATCTGCATAAAAGTCCTGCACAGCAGCCTGATCTTCTATTACATAATACACTTGTTTCATCTTATTATCTTTTTAATTGAAGCTATGGCATTTTGAACTAAGCTCGACCCTATAGTAATACTCTGGAAACATCTCTAATAATATTTTTTTACACAATAATTCGTGTTTGCTAACTTATTATAGCCGATATTATCAATTTTTCATATATACCAAGCCTTATTTCGGGTGTGTTAGATGAATGCATTATATTCCTATTGTATCTATATGCATCGGCTAATGTTGATATTTTACTAATAGAAACATCTTCTAACATATTCCATAACTCTTCTTTTTATAATCATCGGCTAAACTTACTGCATACAACCAGAATATAAAATATATAACCATACCTAATGTCATTGGCTCAATTGTGAAGCAATTAACACATAGGAAGAGAATGCTAGCATTAGCCATTTTGCATTTAAAACCCACAGATTTCAAGGGTGAAATCATAACAGAAAGGAACAAACATAGGCCTACTATGCCGTAGTCGCACAAATGAGCAAGATAGTCATTATGAAAACCTCTACCGGCACCACCATTATAATTTATATATCCAAGAGCATAACCTCCTTCATACCCATTACCAAATATCCATCTCAAAGGGTTTATTTCATTATTAAATGCGTTGAGCTTGTTCTCCCAAATCGTCAAGCGGCCAGAACCTCCACCTGATTCATTTTCCATTCTCATCTCAATTATCTCAAAATAATCATTATTATAAAGAAAGACGAGAAATGTTGCCAAAACCATGGCTAATAATACTTTATATATTATTTTTTGATCAGATACACAAAATAAATATAAAATTGAAATCGCCACTGACAATAATGCTCCTCTTGAACCATTATACAATAACACGATAAACGATACAGCGACAACCCCTGCAAAAACTAATCTAAGGAAGAATTTTGAGAAATTTTGCATCAGTAAATTAAAAGCAACTAAGCACCCCATACCTATAACTCCCCCCAAATAATTAGGGTCAACCCACATAACACGTTCTTCTGATGTATCCAGCATTATTGTATATGACCGATCCGTGAACAAAAATTCAAATGAAATAACTACTGATACAATAATAAATAGATACGAAAAAAAGAGTGAAAAATTAGGCATTTCACTTTTTTGTATATATCTAGCAAAGAGTAAAACAGTAAGTAAAGAAAATCCATACATTGATATTTTCATGGATGTAACAAAGTCTACAATTAAGACTAATGCTGATAGCCATATAATACTATGAGGAAGAGGTATAGCAGGTTTTTTAGATTTTGATATACAATAGACGATAAAAAACACAAAAGTATAATAATATAGTTCTGTTGGTATAAAAGGTGTACCAATGCCAAATTTTGCTATTGTAAATAAAACCATCATTACAACAGGGAATAATTTGACATTATAAAAGGTTATAGGAATAATAGCAGCAACACAATACACCAATCTAAATGCCATAGGAGGGTCACCTACACCAAATAACGGGGTAAGTAAACATAATAAGACTATGTAATATATAGTTAACAACTTATTTTTTAAGATTATCCCCATTGTTTATGTATTATTATCATTTAAATGGAAGTTAAATAATGGCTGTCGTAAACCTTTTGAACAAATTACGCAAGAATACTTTCATATAGAATTATGTGCTGATCTGCAATATCTAACCAACTATCAATCTTTTTAGTGATTGGTATTTCTGCCTTATCATAAACCTCCGTAATCTTTTTCTCAAGTATTTTGTACTCTGGAGAGGTATAAAATAATCCATCCATTGTCTTTGGGTATAATCCGCACCTGTTTGTACATAGAACAGCTGTGTTTTGCGACAAACTTTCTAATGCGACTAAAGGATACATTTCAGAGAAACTTGGTATAACTGTCATTTTTGCTTTTTGGTAGATAGCCTTCATTACTTCACGATCTTTTTCTGCTCCCCAAAAAACTATCGATTCTGATCCCTCTGCTATTTTTTTACAGTTCTGAGTATATGATTCGCTACCTATTCCTGTTTCTCCCACAATTAACAGATTATATTTTTCTTTTTTTGCAATCTTAATAATAGACTCTTGATTTTTATTGTGCTCAATACGACCGACTATTAAGATATAATTGTCTAATGGAATTTCAACATTTGAACAAGGTTGTGAGAAAAATGATTCATCAATACCATTCCCAATAATTGAAATATTGTTTAAATCAACATTGAAAAATCTTGCAAATCGATCTTTTTCAAATTGTGTCAATGTAACAAGATGCGTTGCAGAGCTTATTAATTCACGCATAGATTTATGATCAACTAACATGTAAGGAAGATTTGAAATAAGATTTATCATCTTCAATTTATTATCAGACAATTTTCTGCTTCCAAACATAGGTGTAATGACTACTGGGATTCCTAATGATTTAGCTGTATGGCAAATAGGAATAAAAGCTGAAGATATTGAATGGAAATGTACAATATCATAATCTCTAATGTTTGTTAAAATAAGATTATACCAATCAACTTCAATTCCTCGCGACTTTAGGCCATCAAATATTTGTCTTACTTGATGTTGGAAACCACCGATTTCCAATGGGAACGCCATTGGCGGCACAAACAACACTTTCATGAATCTATGTAAATTTAATACAACGTTGATAATGTAAACAATTATAAAAGATACACAAGACATTCTGCTTGTCTCGTTATAGAACTATTCATTTTTTTCGTATATGTTTATCTAAGAATTTTGAAACTAAAATCTTTATTTCACTGAAATAGCTACCAGAAACATCATAAACTTTATGATGCCAATTTGGTATGGTCCTTAACATCCAAGAGCTTACTTTCATTCTCTTGTATTGTCGATACTTCTTTGATGTGATATTAAGCTTTTGGGACAGGATAACCTCATCTTGTGAGATTTCGCCTACCTCAATATACCCAGCAGTTTTTATCTGCGCAAGGATCGCTTCAGCTTTCTCGTTTCGGGCAATAATTGTTGACCATACTTGGTTTGTTGTCTTTACTCTATCCAACCAAGCATCACCACACGAAAAATCTGCCAACTCGCCAGTTGCATCAATACAATAAACGCAACGGTTGTTTTTCTGGATAGGGCTCAGCTTTGCATATTCTGGATAAGGATAGGACCATTCCTTTCCTTCTTCATTAACAATACGCATCTGGCCAGGAACGCCATCGCCTCTATGCTGGAAATGTGTAACAGTATTAAATCCCGCAACTTCTTTGACAAAATAGTCCATTTCACGGTAATCGCGATAACCACCACAGAAATTGGCAATTGTAAGAACAATCTCGAAGGTTATGCTATAATATTTTGCGTATTTACGCCAACCAGCAATTTGGCATGGCGTTCCAATTAGCACATAGCGCTCGCCTTCCTTTAATTCTGTCAGAATAGACAAGGTGCTTGTTGGGCAATATTTCGAACCTTGTGCTTCAAGAAGTTCGGCTTTCGTTCTTGCGACATAAGTCGTTTGTCTTGGCTTTCCGTTAGGGTAAGTATACTTTGTGCAGATAATTCCATCTGCCTTTCCACTCTCGAGCATATATAATGCAATCGCAGTCATAGCACCACCTGACGATGCGCGTTTGAGAATTTCATCATCTGTAGAATGCACTAACTGCAGAGAAGAATAATAACCGAGTTCATAAATGAAATGAGGAGCTTGATGTATAGACTTTCCCATTTCCTCTATATCATAACCGGCACCTGGGCATACTTTTATATGATCTTCTTTTGATGCAGTATTTTTGAAAGATGATTTCAAATTACCATCTTTCTCTGTAATATCTGTGTTTTCATTTATCACATGGCACAAACCACAACCTAAACATAGGTCGCTCTTTATTACTTCTTTTATTGTATTAGGATGCATATCAAATAATAGATAATAAAGTTTCTCTGCTTTTTGCAACTATGCTCTTATATGACTCCAAATGTTGCTTTATGGATTTTCGATTACTTATGCCTTTAATAACCGTTGCTGTAACATCATCAATGCGTGGGGAATCAAGGTCAATTATTTGATTCGGAAGACCAATTCCTTTTCCAATAATATCATGACTTCTAAAATCCATTTTACAGGTCAACATAAAGTAAGGAGTACACATGCTTGTAGAATTGATAATAGAATGTGTCCTCTCACCTAACACAAAGTCTAGATTATGCAAAATAGGTCGCAAAACATTTACAGGCAAGTCCTCTCGTATGATAACAACCCTATCTTTATTCTTCATACGATTAATAATATCTTCTGCGATTACTAAATCATCACCTGCGCCTTTTTCAATACAATGAGGTATGAAATAGAACTTGCAATTGATGTTATTAGAAACATTGTCTAACAACTGTGCTATGAAGTTTCTATGGACATCGCTCTTGTTTGGCATATTGAGGAAACTACCATGGAAAGAAATGGAATTTTCACACATAGTCAGACCAATGGAAATCTCGTTCTGATCTTTACCGATATTATATTTATCAAGGATGGCTTTGCTTCTCTCTACATCTCTGTCGCTCGCCTTACAGTAAAACGCCATATCAGGTAACAGGTAAGGAACCCTCTTTAAGTTCATGCCATTAACGTAGTCGAAACAAGTCTGCTCACGAAATACGTTATAATCGGAGTTATTGTAGAACTTATAATCTAGCCCCTTTGTGAAGAAACCATACTTTGTCTGAGGCATAAATCCTGTACCTGGAACAGAATAGTTATAACCTTTCTTCTTTAGGAACAAACCAAGTGCTGCACAAAATGTGTTATAGAAGCCATCGTGGGCCAAGAGTATTTTGTCTGCTTTTGCAAAAGCAGACATCACCTCGGAATGCTTCTCTACTTCACTAACATAAGGTGACAAACCAATCTGATATGTCAATGAACAAAGTAAACGCTTAATAAAACCAACTCTGCCTGCAAATTTCTTTGGATACTTGTAGGTTGGATAACACCATTTTACGGGGAATGACGTTATATTGCCATCGTGCTCAATCTCATCTGACTGGCCAAAAACAAAGAAGTTAATATCTTCTTTATATTTTTCTTTGTACAAAGACTCTATTCCACGCAACAGGGCTTCTTCACCCTTGTTTTTTATAGGGAGATAGTCTGCAATAAATATATTCACGACTTTCTTTTAGTATTTTTTGTAATTATTTCTTTAGTAAGTAATCGCTCAGAATGCGTCAGCCCCACAAAATAAATGAAAGCAAAAGACGCGATTGTATTTGTTATCAAGACCAAAATAAGTCGAGTTACACCAGCTTCAAGAAATGAGTGAAGGAAGAATGGGATTGGTAGAACCGTAACACTTACTATGGTACAAGGAATAATCACTTTTCGAATATATGCTCGTATGCTGTAATTGAAGATTCCTCTTAATACTATTAAACATATGCCTTGATTAACGATTGCCACAAAAAGGCTAATCCAAAACACGCTTACCGCAGATGTGCCAAAATGTAATGCCACCCATGATATTGGCAATATGGTAGTGAGAATTACACTTGTTATTACTTGATATTTCCGCATATTGCCTGTTGCATGAACGACCTGAGATACTGGAGGATTAAAGTTGGTCACAAGCATATTCAGGATTACCAATATTGTAAATATTGCAGTACCATCCGGAACGTTCTCACCAAGCCATAAATGAAGGATATAGTCGATCTCTATCATAACGGGAAATGATATCATCACCATAAGGTAATATGTAAATTTCGACATGGAAAACATAAGGGATGTTGTCCTTTGATAATCCTGTGATGAGAAAGATTGCATCAATTGTGGGCGGAATGCAGTAAAGATATTCGTAGAGAAGCCATTTAATGCACTGGATACCTGATAAGAAACGCCTCTTGCAGCATTTACGATAGGACCAAAATAACCGTTTAGAAGCATATTCAGCCCTTGGTCTTTTATCATGTATGCAAAAGATCCAAATATATTCCATCCAGAAAAAGATATCATTCGCTTGAGCAATGGTTTATCAATGTCTTTTGAAAAGCGAATTGATGCAAACTCCTTTTTCGAATAAATAAAGTATAAGAAAAAGTTTGTCGCTGAGATTAGCATCATTACGAATCCATATACTATCAAGGTATCAAAGCTATTGATAAACTTAAAATTTATGACAGCAAACAGTTTCAGGAACACATCTATAATACTAACGATAGCATAATAATTCATTCGCTCGTAGGCCATTATAGCAGCTGCATAAGGAACTTGGACTATGACAGACAAGAATGATATGATTGAGAATTGGAATACCCAGTTGGCGGCAACAATTCTATCGGCTGGTATAACCATCACATTGTTGATGTACCATATACCAAGTGCCTCTGCTAGTACAAATATAATGATTGCGAGAATAATCTGAATGTATAATGCTGTTGTATATATTTGGGAGATGTTCTTACCACCAGATTCGCCAATATCATAATTGTAGAATCGTTGGACTCCATTTGACATTGAGGTATTCAAGAAGGCAAACATCGCAACGAAGCCGCCTACGACATTGTACACCCCATAGTCGACTACACCAAGAACCTCGAGTACTACTCTTGAGATATACAAGGTCAAGATTAGCACTATGAACATTCGAAGATACAAAAATATTGTATTCTTCGCTATGCGTTTGTTGTTTGCTGTTGTATTTTGAGACATCCTCACAAATTTTATGATTTGGCACCAGCCGTTTGAGTTCTTTGTAATAATCAAAGGAATCGAACCTTTGGCTGCTTATATTGCTTTGTTCGTTTACTGCACCTCGTAGCGGTCGGTCTCCTTGCCAGCAAGGACATCTCCAATGCGGCGGCATGCCTGACCATCGCCATAAGGATTGATTGCCTTCGACATGCGCTCGTAGGCTACTGGATCGTCGAGCAGAGCTGAGACTTCAGTGACGATCTTATCGTAATCGGTGCCAACGAGATGAACAGTGCCGCTTTTAAGGGCTTCTGGACGCTCGGTGGTGTCGCGCATCACAAGGACAGGTTTACCAAGGCTTGGGGCTTCTTCCTGAATGCCGCCTGAGTCGGTGAGGACGATGTTGGCCTTAGACATGAGGTGGACGAACTCGAGGTATTGGAGTGGCTCAATAAAGAAGAAGTTTGAACGAGTGAGGTCTTCGCCAAACACCTCGTGGATAGGCTTGCGCACGTTTGGATTAAGGTGCATTGGGTAAACGAAATCAACATCGTTATACTTTTCGGAGAGATCCTTCATGGCTGTAACCATGCAGATGAAGCCATCGCCGAAGTTCTCGCGACGGTGACCAGTAATGAGGACGAGTTTGCGACCATCGGTAAGACGTGTGACATCGTAGCCAACATTGAGCAGCACCTTGTTCTGCTCCTCGGCAAGGATGGCATCGGTAGAGAGCTTATCGACCACCATGCGGAGGGCATCGATGACGGTGTTGCCTGTGACATGGATCTCGCCCATTACCTTCTCTGCCTGGAGGTTAGACTCTGAGAGTGGTGTTGGCGAGAAGTTGTAGGTGGCGATGCGACCAGTGATCTGACGGTTCATCTCCTCCGGCCATGGCGAGTAAATGTTGTGGGTGCGGAGACCTGCCTCAACGTGACCGACAGGGATCTGTGCGTAGAAGCCGGCGAGGGCGCCTGCGGTAGAGGTAGTGGTGTCGCCATGAACGAGGACTACGTCTGGGCGACACTCCATGAAGACGTCACGCAGACCGGTGAGGACACGTGCTGTGACATCGGTGAGGTCCTGACCTTGCTTCATGATGTTGAGGTCGTAGTCAGGCTTGACATCGAAGATGGTGAGCACTTGGTCGAGCATTTCGCGATGCTGACCGGTGACGCACACGATGGTTTCGAACTCAGTATTTCGCTTCTGAAGTTCCTTCACAAGCGGACACATCTTAATGGCCTCGGGACGAGTGCCAAAAACGAGCATTACTTTCTTCATATTGGAATTTTCTATATTATTGTAAGCACTCAATAGCTTTTTCCCTATTAAATATCAGCAACTTATCATCGCTGATATTTTTAGATTTAACATTTTAAATTGCTTTTTATGCTAGAAACGCTTCAGGAGCGTATGTTGCGCAGTCTTTATTTCCATTCATTATTTCACGGAATATATGTACCAGATAGTCCCTGACTTCAAGACCATGCATCTTGGCTGTTTCTGGTTACGGTAAAGGATCTGATGACACGCTCAGCGATCATATTGTCGATAGTATAACGACCGTACGGTAGTTCTGCAATTCAGACCAACCGTTAAGAATATAATGAAGAACTTTGTTCATTAAGTCACCGTAATGTAAACGTTTCCTATTCTTTAGCATCTTTTCTGCTTTAGCATAAAGAGAGGGAAGTATTGCCGTCACATCAGCTTTTGACCGACGTAGCTTTATCTCGTCAGCACTCCAGCGGAGCTTGATATACTCAGCTTCAATCATATACAAAAGGCCAATATGTGCAACAAACATCATTTCATTGAGCACACATAAGGATAACCATAGCCTTGAAAAGCTTCCATCAAAGGTATCTCTGCCATACCTTCCTTTAGTTGTACGTGATAATCATCGTTCATCCGACCTTTATTATAGGCTTTAATAAATTTCCCAAAAGTATATTGCAACGTGTAGTCCGGACTATACATGTCATCAAAGTAGTCATAATGACAATCATCGACAAAATGGATAGAGACAGACTTCAATATCTGAAGATAGTATTGTATTACTGATTCGAAAATGCTAGCAGCAATACTCTCATCAACATAATCAGTCAGAGTTGAGATTACTTCGTTGAAAGAATCACAGTCTGCATCAAGAGGTGCAGACTTAATACTCTTTTTCTATTTCTTGGTTTATTATAATCATCGTACCTTTATATATTTAATGAAAAAATACGAGCCTTTTTGGAATACTTTATCAACAATAGTTTTATCGGCAATAGAGACATGGACAAATATCCAATCACGATTTAGAATTTCTATTTCCTTCAAACGATCATATTTAAGATTAATATCATAGGAATCGGTAATAGAGTCAATTCCTACTATCTTAATATCTTTTATATCGTGAAAAATCGGCTTTACAAAATTGCTACCTATAAATCCAGCTACACCTGTTACAAGAACAGTTTTACTTTCCAAATTTATATTATAGTTTACCATAATCAATCTCTCTGAAAAATATCACGAGTGTAGACTTTTTCCATCACATCGTCTAAGCAACTATCATAACGATTAGCAATAATAGCATGACTCATTTCTTTGAACTTCGCCAAATTATTCACCACTTGACTACCAAAGAACGTCTCACCGTCTTGCATGACAGGTTCGTAAATAACAATAGACGCTCCTTTCGCTTTGATGCGTTTCATAATTCCTTGAATAGCACTCTGGCGGAAATTGTCAGAATTGGATTTCATCGTCAAACGATAGACTCCAATAACGCATGCTTTCTCTTTTTCCTTATTATAGTCATTTTGTTCGCTATAACCATAATATCCGGCTTTAGACAAAACTTGGTCAGCTATAAAGTCTTTTCGAGTATGGTTACTCTCTACGATAGCTGTCATCATATTCTGCGGCACATCCTGATAATTGGCCAACAGTTGTTTCGTGTCTTTAGGCAAACAATAACCGCCATAACCAAAGGATGGATTATTATAATGTGTGCCAATACGAGGATCAAGCCCAACACCTTGTATGATTGACTGAGAATTCAGACCTTTCATCTCTGCATAAGTATCAAGCTCATTAAAATAACTGACACGCAAAGCAAGGTAGGTATTAGCAAACAGCTTAACAGCCTCTGCCTCCTTGAT
>ENA-OPNH01000940-OPNH01000940.1-human-gut-metagenome-genome-assembly--contig:-NODE-940-length-19113-cov-2.274845_pt1 | contig 19113 bp, 9 predicted proteins | sample MGYA00241537_ERZ501771 | MGnify/ENA primary metagenome ERZ501771 (study PRJEB25962, sample SAMEA2042608) | human gut metagenome | biome: human gut; feature: human-associated habitat; material: faeces...
TCTATAAAATAGTCTTCATTTCCACATGAAATAGTAGACAAGATTATACAAGGCAGACAAATAGCTTTAAAAAAATTGTACTTTTTCATAATATGATTTATAAGTTATTATTCACCGTATGCATCTTTCCAAGCCTTCTCGTATTCATTCGGGAATTCGAGTGAAAGAGCATAGTTCTCAATCATTGTGTATCCGTTTTCTGCAATCCGGACAGCATCTCCTGCATTATTTTTATTTAACCCCCATTTGTCCTCAAAATCATCAGGTATGCCGTCCCCATCCGTATCCATTGGACCAGTTACGCTTACAGCAAATTCTACATCCCAAGTATTGGCAAGAGGATATTGGATTTCTAATTGCTGATTACGGAGAATCATACCTTTAGTACCTAACGAGGTTAATTCATCAATAATAAATGAATCAACATTATCACGTTTGGGTAAAACCGGTCCTACATTGTCCACTACCCAATGATAAGCTTCAGTGGCACTGGTTTTGCTAGAAATTTCCGGATGCAATGCATCCGGCTGACTTAAAAAGTTCATTGCACCACTGCAATAGGTACTCCAATTACCTTGCGTGAGTTCAATCCCGTTTAATGTACCATCTTTATCTTCATCATAAAAATTACCGATGCAATAAGAAGAAAATGTTCCGGTACCTGTTCCACCCGTAAATGGTTTGGTGGGATTCACTTGTTGATAGGTATCTACTAAGTAATCTCCACTACTACTTATTTGGTTAAAATGATATTTTGTTTCATCCTCAAACAGAGTCCTATCTGTTGTTGACGGATACGCTGTATTTACCCAAGTATAAGCCGGCCCTTTAATAAAATAATTATTTTCAATAACAGTATTGGAATCTCCAGAAGAATCACCTCCCGCATTATAAGCAGCCCCGTTTCCCCAATTATAGACTACATTGTTGATGTATTGATTTAATCCTTTGACTTTGAAGTTACGGGTTTTATTGTCTGCCAACAAATTGCGGAAACAGGTAATTCCACAGTCTATAGAAGTTTGCATTACCCCACCACAGGAGTGATTTTGGCATCCTTGAGCAATGATTGAATTTTGTATGGTACAATTATAAAGAGATTTGGATTGCTTCTCATTGTTGAAAGAGAAATTTTCATCTGTTGCCCATGTAAAAGAACAATGGTCATAAATTTGGTCATGACCGTGAGCTGCTCCTCCTGCATCTATTTCATCAGCACCATCAACTTGTCTGCCAGCACGCATACGTAGATAACGGATAATCACGTTATTAGCTCCACTAGAAGAAACTCTGCCATTATAAAGTACGATGCCAGGAGCAGGAGCTGTTTGACAGAGAACCGTCTGATTACTTAAGAACACAAGTACCTGCTTGTTTAAATCAATTTTACCTGCTACATTGAATACGATAATTCTACCTGGCTGACTGACGGCATCTCTCAACGAACCTGTACCGCTGTTGTTCGTATTAGTTACAACATAAACTTCTCGAGCATTACTAGCACGAGCTCCTTCAGAATTTCTACCATATCCTACTGCGCCCGGAAATGCCCGTGCATTGTCAGCAAAGACAGGAAATGCTGGACCAGAATTTGTATTTCCACCACTTTCTTCCTCCTCCAGATATGAACTGTGAGGATTGATGGCAGGATCTGCATCCTCCTCATCTACAGGTTCTTTATCCACGCAAGCCGCTAACGACGAAAGTGAAAACAAAAAGAAATATAAAATGCTTGTTAAGCATCTCACGGCAATTGGATATGCCTTTCTTTGAAAAGTTGCTGTGTTTCTCATTTTATATAAAATAATTAATAAATACTCATTTGATTAATAAATTAAATTCAAACCTAAAAAATTGTATATCCGTTGTCAAGTATACTTAATTATTTTGCTATTTACGTAATCAGTAGTTGAATATCTATTTTAATATTGATCCTCATCTTTATACGTAAAAATCAAGACTTTTTAGTTATTAAGGTACAATGCCCCATTGTGATGCATAAGCATCCTGAATTTCTTTGGTGTTGAAACATACAATCTCAATGTTGGGATAATAATCAATAGTAGCATCTATCCCAACTGAAGATTCGTCTAATTCATCTATGGGATACCATTCTGAATATTCTCCGTCATCCCATTCTACTCTATAATAAGCTGAATACCACGAAACTTCTGTTTCGCCAATCATAGTATCAATATTTGACTGTAATTTAGCCCATATACCTGTTATTAAATATAATTTATAGCCAATATCATCACCATTTGGTAATCTTACCATTTTATGCCAACTTACATTATTAACAGCCATTCCATTCCTATCTATAGAAAAGTCTTGTTCACAATACCCTTTATAACAATATTCTTTTTGAGTAGAATTATATACAATTCCAAGAACAAAGTCAATATCAGTTGGCCTAGCTGGTTCAAAAATGGATCTCCATTGATAATAAGTATTAACACTAACATTTCCGTTTACATAAGGACCTGAAGAACCATCGTCGTATGTTTCATCATAAAATCCTAATGTAATATCTAATGTGTAATCATTGTTTTCAGTATAAGGAAAATCTACATCAAATTCAACAGTAAAGGCTGAATTTGTGAAAGAAGAATCCGCTCTTTTAAGAATAATTCTATCGTAGAGCACCGTACTTGCTTCACCGTTCTTTAAGGTTACCAAAGCATTGCATAGTTCAATCGGATATGTATATGATTTACCATCATCAATTTCTATATTCAATTTAATTCGATGTTTTCCGAAAGGTATCAAGAAATTACCTTTTACATTCTTTCCACTTTGTGGATAAAGGCATCTAGTAAAATCTTCCTGATTATCAATATATACAAAACACTCATCTACATGATCACCCGTATTATACTGATAATCAAAATAAGGTTTTGTGAATAAATTCAGATTAACCATACATGTATTATCACTTGTCCCATCATTTAACAGTCCTTGCTGCACATCTCCTTGCACCAATGCAGTCTCTTCATATTCCATAAGGCCATTACCATCACATGAGATAGCAAACAAAGGAATAATTAAAAATAACATCGATTTGATAATTTGTTCTTTTTTCATGGTATTACATTTTATTAGTTCATTAATTGAAACAATAGTCGAAAATCTCTTATTATTTCTATCTTCTATATTATTTGTTCAGTTCAATACATCCCATAATGAAAGGGCCTGTTGCTTTAGCATCATTATCTCTCATTTTCTCTCCTATATAATACTCGAAACTACCGTCACGGTAAGGCTTACCACCTAATCCACCCACTTGGCAACATTTTGTCAATGTCAATGTTCCGTCCGAATTTGAGATTAGTAGTTTATCACACAGACCTTTAAAGGCCTTTTCTGCAATGGCACGATACTGACTATCAATATATCCTTTATTCACTGCTTTCATATAAGCATACATACATTGTGTCGTAACAGAAGCTTCCGGGAAATTACCGGTACGTGAAGGTTGATCAATCACCTGATACCATAAGCCATTTTTATCTTGGTATTTTGAAAGAGTCTCCGCTAATTCCTTCGTCCATTTAATCATATCAGCATAGCCTGAATGATCTTGGGGAATATATTCCAAAGCATCTACCAAAGCCATAAACCACCAACCAATACTACGTCCCCAGAAATTAGGAGAATGGCCAGTTTCCGGATCAGCCCAGCGCTGGCTCCGGTCCTCATTCCATGCATGATAATAAAGTCCCGTCTTGGTATCGTATGTATGCTGATGGCAGAGAGTGAACTGTTTAACAGCCTCATCAATCCATTCCGGACGATTAAATTCAGCTCCATATCTAGCCATAAAAGGAGAAGCCATATACAATCCATCCAACCACATCTGATTAGGGTATATTTTCTTATGCCAGAAACCTCCATCTGTTGTACGAGGTTGCTTTTTTAGCTGATCTATCAAATTCTCGATAGCCAATTTATATTTCTCCTTTTTGGTTTCATTGTACAAATCAAACAGAACTTTTCCGGAATTTATATAATCCAGATTATAGGTTTCTTTCTTATATAAATGAATCTCTCCTTTGTCGTCTACCAAAGAATCAGCCCATGCCTCTACATAATCAAAGTACCTACGGTCTCCTGTTTTCTTCCAAACTTGTAACATCGCACAACAACCTACTCCTTGCGCATAACCAAAATACAGGCGTTTTCCATGATCCAGCTGCCACGCTTCCGGGAAACGACGAATTTCCGAATCGGCAAACAGACGATAATAAGTGTCGGGAGCAAAAGTATCCGTACGGAAAGGAACTGCCGGAAGTCCGGCTTTATTAAACAGATTCACTCTAAAGAAAGTCCCATAACCGTAGCGTACAGCTACAGGTGCAGAGACATAAGTTGAAGAAAGTGTTATCGAATTTCCATTAATCACAGCATCAGCCGGATAAAACCGCGCATCATTGCCGGCAATAAAAAATCCTTTTACCGGTTCATTGCCGGGTGTCTGCAGGCCACCTTCCGCAAATTCAAAATCTAATGTAATTTCTCTCCCATTCACTTTCATTGATTTGTAGAGAGGTCCTGAATAAACAATCTTTTTACCATATTGCTTTGCTAATGCCCAAGCTGCCAGCCGTTCGCCCGGTGCAACTTTATTTCGTGGATGTATGTCGGTAGAATCGGCTGCATCCGTCACTACTGCCATACCAATATTTTCAAGTCCACTTAACCATGTTTTTAATTGTGCTTCACGAATACCTGCCGGTTGCTTGTAATGTGGTGCAATCTGTACGAAATAGAAAGGCATATCCGGCTGATTCCATTCTTTCCGCCAACTATTAATCAGGTTAGTAAATACTTCCTGATATTTCTCATAACGAACAGAGTTGGATTCTCCCTGATACCAGATATCTCCTTTTACAGTGTACCCTACCATAGGAGCAATCATGCCATTCCACAAAGTAGCCGGAACCTTACACTTATCTTTTTCCCTACTCACCCTTTCTTTTGAATATTGTTTTAAGACATCAGCATACAGCGGATTGTTTTCCATCACTTTCATACTTGTCCAAGATTCAGCATGTGTTCCTCCCCAAGTAGACTGAATTAATCCAACCGGTGTACTCAATTCTTTATACAATTTACGTCCAAAGACAAATCCTACAGCAGAAAAGTCTTTCAGATTCTCCGGATTACAAACCACCCACTTTCCAACGCAATCTTCTTTCTCACCATCAGGTGCCAGTTGATGCTCTACATGAAACAGGCGGATTTCCGGAAAATCAGCATCTTTCATTTCTTCCGCTTCATTCAACATTCCTGTTTTCCATTTCACTTGCGGATTACGGGCTACGGGAAATTCCATATTTGACTGTCCCGTACAAAGCCAAACTTCACCTATTAATATATTATTGATCCGGATCTTATTATCACCTTTCAACATTACAGATTGTCCGGAAGTAGCAGCCGGTGTTTGTATCATCAGTTCCCAATGACCGTTTGCTAAAGCAGTCACCTTGTATTTCTTATGATCCCATGAAGTCTTTACCAAAATCTTTTCTCCGGGACGTGCTTTTCCCCAAAAACGTACTTTCGCATTTTGCTGAAGTACCATATTATCTGATAATATAGAAGGAAGTTGTATATCTGCATGAATACCTATTGGAAAGAAACAGACCAATAACCACAGACAAAAAATAATTCTACAGAATTTCATTGTATTTTATAGTTTTAGATTCAATATTTTACTGAATAAGCACATGTCAAAGATACCGCATTACATGGTAGAGTTAAAGAAAAGGAATATGGAGAATTCGACTTTCTTATGTAAATTCATATGTATAAAGCCCATCACACGCCTATTTTGTACGATTTTACAGGCTATGTACGATTTTCCAGTCTTTCTACCATTCTTTTTTAATTCACTTTATTTATCTCAACCTTTCTCATAACCAATGCATCAATAATATCTTCATCTATCTTCACATCTTTTTTAGCCGTAATAGTCAAATTGTCAAAACAGAAATTGGATAATTTATATTGTTTTGATTTCTCTACAGCAAAAAAGGAATCACAATCCAGATGAATATTACGCATTGTAATATAGCTGGAATACGAGACTGGCATATCCTTGCGATCTTTCAAATCATAAAACTGTGTCCAAGGAGCAATAAAGATACAATTGCGGACATTTCCTTTTATATCTTCAACGAGGATGTACTTATATTGTTGGGGAGTATCCGGACGCATTTTCAACCACAACAGGCGTTTAGCCTGATCCAAATTACAGCGTCGAAGAATTATATTATGATTATATATCGATTCGCTACCGCAAGTCAGCACTCCGTGACAGAATCCAAAAGTACAGTCTTCAATGATAATATCACAATTGCCACCATTATCGGGATTTTGATCAGCCCATGGTCCTTTGCCGCCTTTTAATGCAATTGCGTCATCATTAACCGACATATAGCATCCCTTGACAAGTACATTTTTACATGCATCAATATCGATTGCATCCGTACTTGGAGCCTTTACGGGAGAAGAAGGTGAAAAGATATGCAAATCCAAAAGTTTTACACTATCACACTTATAAATGTGAGTTGTCCAAAACGGAGAATTAACAAGTCGCACATCTGAAACTTGTACATTATTGCTATGAGATATATGAAGTAGACGAGGACGCAATTCATCCATATTAGTACATTTAGGAATAACACGCCTCCGCAACCAGAATGACTTCCAATATCGTTCACCGTTTCCATCAACTTTTCCTTTTCCGGAAAGGGTGAAACCATCTACCTTATCAACATTAATCAAAGCTGAAAAGTACTTTAGGTTCTGTCCCTCCATCCGTGTTTCTATTACAGGAAAGTTGCTAATATCGTCACTACCTTTTAATATAGCTTTCTCTTCCAAATGCAAGTGTGTTCCCGGCTTAAAGAACAGCGCACCACTAAGATAAGTACCTTCAGGTATAACAATGACTCCGCCTCCATTATTAGACGCCAAATCTATAACAGCCTGAATTTTCTCTGTCTGTAACAGTGTACTATCATTCACTACTCCATAGTCGGTAATCAAGAAACTCTTTCCTAATCCATTTATATCAGTTTTTTCATTTTTGTAAAACCAATCCGGTATAATTTTACCATCGGGAAATTTTTCCTGACTAAACAGTTGCAGACTGCAACATGTCGCTACTATTAAAAATGCTGACTTTATCATTTTCTATATCTCGTTACTTTTTTTTGCAAAAGTACCGCATGTTTCCATTTGCCCCAAAGCAAAGGATATGGAGATATTGATTTTCTTATGGAGTTCTATGCAAAAGATTCAAATACTACTTGTCTATATACAATATTCCATATTCAGACTTATTTTTGTACATATATCGAATTAAAATAAAACGCTCTCTACAGTATCAAAAAAGCGCATCCTCTTTATAAAAGAAGACACGCTACGAATAGAGTTAAGTTTTTCTTATATCATTTATTCCGGGATGAACAATCCGGTAGACTATTATTTTGTAAACACAATCTCTCCTTTACGTCCGCCACCACGAAGAAAGATTTCATAAGTACTATTTCCTGATTCTTTTATTTCCAGCAGATCCAAATCCGTATTCTTTGTTTGTTCCCCGCGTATAACCGTTTTTAATACCCCTCCTGTTTTCCGCCCAGTTGAAAGTCCTCCTTTCCAAGTGAGTATATATTGTTTTCCTTCTGTTAGATTGGTTATTGCTACTTTTTCTGTAGCCAAAGTCATGCACCAGTTATTGGGCTGTTCAAGTTCGATCGCAATATCCCAGGTGAAATGAGGAGTTCCGGTTATACCAGTTTCTTCCGTAATAGCATCTTCCTTGCTACATGATGCGATAAGAACACAAAGTAGTAGGAAAAGCATTGCTTTCCTAAATACATCCAATGGTCTGTTTATTATCGTTTCTCTATTCATATTCTCTTTATTTTATGAATCGGTTTCATAATTCTATATTTCTGCGTCACCTGATCTGTTTCAATTTAGTTACGTCACCATTATCTGTTGTCGCTTTCAAATCAATTTCTCCCTTATAGGCCGATAAATCCACTTGTTTATCAGAGAAAGAGACTGCCTTACCATTAATATAGAAGTACACAAATGCTTCTGCGCCATGACCTACTATCTTTGCCACATCTCCCTCAACAAGTATTGCCGCATCTTCCAGCCAATCATAGCTAGTCTCTTCACCGCCCCCGGTAAGAAAACAACCCATTCCGGCATTATATAATTTACTATTCGTCTTCAGCCGCAAAAATTCTACATAAGGAAGACTTCCGTCTGACTTACGAGGTAAGGCAAGCTGGGAAGCATCCAAACTAACAAAATCATCATCCGTCACAGCCATATCTACCGGAAGAAAAGAGTTGTTTGCTATTTCACATTCCGCTTGATTAACGTCTATGATATGTTTTCCCGAAGACCTTGGTGTATGCGACAAGTTATTCTTTATAATATGACCATATCCCGGCACGTCAACCGCTTCCGATGCAGTCTTCCTGTTCAACATACAGAAATTGGACGGGTTCTGATAACCCGTATTATTATACCACGCTATCCCTCCTAAATGATGATTGGCATAAAACCCCTTATTCTTATTCATATAAGCAAGGCAGTACTGAACAATGTGCATAGGAATCACACTTGGTGCTTTAGGATTATCACTCATCCCATATCCTCCGGACTTAAATCCGGTGCCATCACCAGCTTTGCCACCGTCTTTCGTATATCCATTCAAGAAAGACCAACAGTTATCAATGGTAAAAACCGCCTGGCAGTTAATCAAATCAAAACCATCATCGCTGTTATACCACGCACGACACCCCCGGAATACATTGCCCGTATATTGGGGAGAAGTGAGATGTCCACCGAATCCATCTACATTTCCACCTTTACCGCCATCGGATACAGGATCATAATTATTATAGGCATCGCAATTCAGCACCAGATTGTTCTTACCCGTCACTATATAGAAGCCGATCGCCATACCGTCATGCATCGACAGATGTTCGTAGATATTATCACTTCCCCCTTCATTGCGGAAACATTCGGACTGGGTATGTCCCACAATAGTAACTTGTGTTCCCACCACCTCTATATTTCTGAAATGCAAATAAGAGCCGCTTACATAAAACACAATAACACGTTCATTTTCCGGCTTTACCGCCGAAAGGTCAAAAACCGGACGCTCTTTTTTATAACCGGAGTAACAAATTCGTTTGTCCGGTCCAGTTCCACTCTTTGACATTTTAAATACCCGGCTCCAAGTAGTACTTCCCGCAGTATAATGTTCCATTATCTCTGCTTCCGTCACTCGATATGTACCTTGCCGGATATATACAGTATCTCCTGCCATCACTTTTGATTGTGCTTTGTCCAACGTGGCAAAAGGCTTATCAATCGTCCCACTGTTTGAATCGCTTCCATTAGTAGCCACAAAATAATTCGTAGCCGAAAGAGAAAAGAGGAAACATCCTATAAAAAAAAGAAGAAGGCTAATGCGTTTCATGGTATATCAAGTATTATGTAGCAGCAAAGCTACTGTTTTTTATACCATAGGAGCTGTAATATCGTACGCAAAGAATAGAATTTTGTGACAACGACGTCTATATCATTTACTTTTCATAACATATCCAAGATAAAGCATAATTTATCTTGAACCAAAAAGAAAAAAGATGACTCTTCTTTCATAATCTTCGTCAACGTTCTTAATAAACTATTGAAGAGTTTATTATAAACGGTATCCAAGTTTATTATAAACGATGAATCTCCGAATTAAGGATATAACCGTGATTTTTCGCAACAAAAAAGGCTGCAAATCCCATAAAGATTCACAGCCTTTGGCTCATACAGAAACTCTCACAGCTTAACTACTGTAAGGACTCCCTGATATATTGTCATCATATTGTACTAGTTTCTTTTTCATTCTTTTTAATCAAACCTTTTATCCATTGATATTCACACCTACAAATATACAACATAAAAAAGACTTTGTCAAGAGCTTCCTGCCTGTAAGGAGAATTATTTGTAATTAATCTCAATCTTACTATCTATATTATCCGTTTGCCTCAATCGGCTTTTATCTTTTACCGTCAAATGAATATCCTGTAACTGGAAATTCTTTCCATAAGTTATCTTTCCGACAGATTCCACCTCCGCATTAATGTTAGACAGATAAAAATTCTCGATGCGATGACTTGCATTCCATCCCGAAGCGGAAATAAAACGTTTTGCTCCGTCTGCTTTTACGTGAGAGAAATACACATTACGAAAATGAGGATACCCCTTTTCCTTCGGCTCTACCGGAGTCAACATAGTAGTCCAGTGTTCAGGAACATCTTTTCCTTCATATTCTTTCGGCAAGGCAGAATAACTATATTTCGGATTCCAGTTCAAATCGACAGACAGGATATGAGTCACACTATCAGCCTCAACACGCGTCATATAGATATTCTCGACCGTTCCGCCACGGTTCATGGATGATTTCAGACGCAATGTCGTTCCTGTGCCATACGCTATCAGATCATGAGCCAGTACATTACGGATAGAACCAGAAGTCTCACTTCCGCAAGTCAGTAAGCCCGCACCTTTACGGGCAATACAGTTACGAACCACCACATTCTCCGTCGGACGATTCACACGCAGTCCATCCGCATCACGCCCTGCCTTAATACAAATATTATCATCGTTGCAATCCACATCACAGTTTTCTACCAGAATATTGGTGGATGAATCAATATCAATGCCATCCGTACTTGGTCCGTGACCTCCTACATTATTATTAATAGTAAGTCCGCTCACCGAACAATGATCCGAATACAAAATCTGACAAGCCCAGAATCCCGTACGCACCAACGTAAAGTCTTTCAACGTGATATGCTTGCTGTTGGAAACCAGTACTCCCCTCACCCGCTTGCAATCATAATCCACAATCCAGCGCAGATTCTTCTTCTCATATTCCTCCCGCATCGCCCAATATTTATCCCAGAATACTTTTCCGCGGCAATCGATAAAGCCTTCCCCCGTAAGAGCGGCATTTTCCGCATCCATTATATTGATAACAGCCGAAGGCCATGTCATTTCGATACCGGCAATGCGGGAAGGAAATTCCGGATAGTCCTGAATATTATCACTCGCAAGCAAGGTAGTACCTTTACTAAGATGCAGGTTCACACCACTCTTGATAAACAAAGCACCTATTTTATAATACCCCGGGGCAACAACTACCGTGCCTCCTCCCTGTTGGTGACAAGCATCAATAGCGGCCTGGATAGCAGGAGTACTAAATACGGAAGTGTCATTCCGCAACCCGAACTTTCCGGCATCCCATTCTGTGTTTTTCGGAGTCCTCTGCGCCCCCACCTGATCGGCCCACGATAAATCCGGCTTTGCAGACACACTTCCCCAATCATAAGCGGGAGTTGTCTTTTTCGGAGTTGTAACACCAATCAAGGCCAATAGTACAATAGATAAAAGATACTTCATAATTACTTCTTTTAGTTCATGTTGCAAAATTATCGCATATCATCAAAGAGGTAATGGACGGATGTACGCAAAAGATAGAATATTATATCATACGGACAATTAATTTGAAAGGGTGCACAATTGTATATAGTCTTTGTACATTTCTCCATTTCATACATTCAAAAAAGGAGTAATTTTGCGAGTGAATAAATATAATAAGGTCCAAACCGATGAAACAAATATGAGAAGAATTGCAATTTATCTATTGTGCATATTCATGTTGCTGCCTGTTGCAACAATGACAGCACAACCTGGTTATAACTACTCAAAGTTACAACGGGAGAAACTAAACCGCGGCGTAGTTGCCATTCGCGAAAACCCTTCAGAAGTAATCGTTTCGTGGAGGTATCTTTCTTCCGATCCGATACAGACCGGTTTCAATGTGTACAGAGACGGGAAGAAACTGACAGACACTCCCATCACAGTCAGCACCTTGTTCCGTGATAAGAATAACAGTCAGAAAACGGCTGTTTACGAAGTACGTCCTGTTCTAAAAGGCAAGGAGACGCATCACATTGACGGTACATACACACTCCCGGAAAACGCGCCTCTCGGCTATCTGGAAATTCCCCTGCAAAAACCGGCGGACGGAATAACTCCGGCAGGTGATACCTACACGTACAGTCCCAATGATGCTTCCATCGGTGACGTAGACGGTGACGGCGAATACGAAATTATCCTCAAATGGGACCCCAGCAATTCACACGACAATGCACATGAAGGCTATACAGGCGAAGTATACATCGATTGTTACCGAATGAACGGAGAACAACTATGGCGTATCAACTTGGGTAAAAACATACGTGCAGGAGCTCATTATACTCAATTCATGGTGTACGATCTGGATGGTGACGGCAAAGCGGAAGTAGTGATGCGGACTGCCGACGGAACAATAGACAGCAAAGGGAAAGTGATAGGAGATGCAAATGCAGACTATCGCGAAGAGGGAACTTTCGATCCCAGCAGAAATCAGATAATGAAACAAGGACGTATTCTGAAAGGCAAAGAATACCTGACTGTTTTTTCAGGAGACACCGGTGAAGCCTTACATACCATCGACTATATCCCTGCCCGCGGCAACGTTGCCGACTGGGGAGACGCAAAAAGTAACCGAAGCGACCGCTTCCTGGCTTGTGTAGCCTATCTTGACGGAGTACACCCAAGTGTTGTCATGTGCCGAGGCTACTACACGCGTACTGTTCTGGCTGCCTTCGACTGGAACGGAAAAGAACTGAAGAACCGTTGGGTATTCGACAGCAACCATCCCGGATGTGAGCAGTACGCCGGACAAGGAAACCACAATCTGCGTGTAGGCGATGTGGATGGTGATGGATGCGACGAAATCATTTACGGTTCCTGTGCTATCGACCACAACGGCAAAGGACTTTATTCTACCCGAATGGGACATGGAGACGCCATCCACCTGACACATTTTGACCCTTCACGAAAAGGTCTGCAAGTGTGGGACTGCCATGAAAACAAACGTGACGGCTCCACTTATAGAGATGCTGCAACGGGAGAAGTGTTGTTGCAGCTAAAAAGCAATACCGATGTAGGACGTTGTATGGCCGCCGACATTGACCCGACTCATCCGGGTGTGGAAATGTGGTCAGGAGATTCACAAGGTATTCGAAACGTAAAAGGAGAAATCATAGCCCCCAAAATGAGAAATATGCCGACCAATATGGCTGTCTGGTGGGATGGAGACCTATTGCGCGAACTACTGGATAGAAGCATGATTATTAAATACGACTGGGAAAATAAAAAGTTTGTTCCGCTTGTCAAATTCACAGGAACTCTTTTCAACAATGGAACGAAATCGAATCCTTGTCTGCAAGGTGACATTATAGGCGACTGGCGGGAAGAAGTACTCGTACGCTCCGAGGACAACGCTTCTCTCCGGCTCTACGTATCGACTATCCCGACCGAATACAGATTCCACACCTTCCTTGAAGAACCGATATACAGAATCAGTATCGCTACCCAAAATGTAGGCTATAACCAGCCAACACAACCGGGATTCTATTTCGGACCGGACCTTATAAAGATGAAAGGTACTTTCAGAGGATATCAATTCAAGTAAGTGTTATACTAAAAGTATCAGCGCCAACCACAAATACACATCTCTTGCCCTTGGTATTTTACTATACGAAGGGCAGATTTGTTTAAAATCCAAAGAAATAACTATCTTTGCCTGCATATAACACATATAAATCCACTATGAAGAAGAATACATTCCTTATATTATCGCTTTTATTGCTTTATCTCTATCCACTGTCGGCCTCCGTGGAAATTCGCTCCAATAAGCTGACTACCGGAGATGGATTAGCAAATAATTCGACCCGCTATATGATGCAGGACAGTAAAGGATTTATCTGGCTGGGAACTCTCAACGGATTAAGTTATTATGACGGCAATTCTTTCGTCAATATCTATCCGGATATAAATAACCCGCTCTCATTAGCCGATTCCCGTATCCGAAGCATGGAAGAAGACCCGAACGGCTTCATGTGGATTTCAACAATTTCTTCTTTTATCAGTTGCTATGATTTACGTCATGGCTGTTTTGTGGATTTCACCGGAAATGGGGAATACAAGGAAAACTATTCCAAATTCATTATCCTTTCCGACAACTCTATTTGGTTATGGCATAATCAAAACGGTTGCCGCAGAGTCGTTTATCAGGACGGCAAATTTTCATCGCAAGCGTATAAAGAGAAATCAGGCAACCTGCCTTCCGATAAAGTACAATTCGTTCTGGAAAGTGCAAAAGGAGAAGTCTGGATTGGTACGGACAAAGGGTTATTGAAGTATCAGAACGGTAAAACGAACAACCTCGACCCGCAACAACAGAACTGGGAACACATCATTTCTTATGATAAATACACTTGTATCATTACCGATAAAAATGAAATCTACCGTCATACCTATTCCACGGACAAGCTAGAAAAGGTTGCGTCGTTAGCCGAAAGCTTTGATGATACAGGCCACGTCACAGGCAACTTCCTCTTGCATGATAAATGGGTATTGTTTACCGTCAACGGCAGCTACATACTGGATATTCCGACCGGTAAACTAAGTCGTTACTCGGAACTGAATATCAAAAATGGCGCTGTCACCAGGGACAATAAGAAAAATGTATGGGTACATAACTATACGGGCAATTTATGGTACGTCGATATAACCACCGGCAAAATCAAACCTTTCCAGTTCCTTTCCTCCAAACATATCGGTTACATCGATGTGGAACGTTACAGCATCGTACACGACTCACGGGACATTCTCTGGATATCGACTTACGGCAACGGGCTTTACGCTTATGAATTATCGACGGGTAACCTGCAACACTTCACATTCGAAGTCAATCAATCCAGCCACATCAACTCCAACTATCTTCAATTTGTAATAGAAGACCGTTCCGGAGGTATCTGGGTAAGCTCCGAATTCTCGGGTTTATCTCATTTGGAAATTCTGAACAAAGGAACACAGCGTATTCATCCCAGCGGTGAAAACAGTTCCGACCGCTCGAATACCATCCGCATGCTCTTTCAGACTCAAAACGGCAATATCTACATGGCCAACCGCATGGGTAGCCTTTACGAATACAACTCTGCCCTGACCAAAGTGATCCGGCAAGAGGACTTCACCCATAACGTTTACAGCATGAACGAAGATCAGGAAGGCAACTTATGGCTGGGAATGAGAGGGATCGGCCTTCGCATCGGCGCAAACAAATGGTATGAGAATGACCCCAGGACCCCTAACTCTCTATCCAACGACCAGGTTTACTCCATTTATCGCGATAGAAAAGGACGTATGTGGCTAGGCACTTTCGGTGGAGGATTAAATTTAGCAATTAAAACTGCCGACGGCTACCAGTTCAAACACTTCTTACAAGACAACTACGGTGAAAAACGCATCCGTGTCATCGAAGAGGACAAAAACGGACGCATGTGGGTAGGCACCAACAACGGTATTTATATCTTCCATCCGGATTCACTGATTGCATCACCCAAGAATTACGTGATTTACAATCATGCCAACGGCACATTCCCCAGCAACGAGATCCGTTGTTTGATGAACGATGATAAAGGTAATATGTGGATTGGTACTTCCGGGGCCGGATTCGCAGTCTGCCACCCGGGAGACAGCTATCAACACCTGACTTTCGATTGCTATGATATAAAAGACGGATTATCCAATGCAGTCGTACAATCCATTGTCCAGAATAAGGACCATAAAATGTGGATTGCAACCGAATATGGCATCTCCCGTTTCACCCCGGCTACCAAACAGATAGAAAATTACTTTTTCTCTTCCTACACTTTAGGAAATGTATATAGTGAAAACACCGCTTGCGTCAGCAATGACGGCAAATTATTGTTCGGAACAAACTATGGCTTGGTAGTACTGGATGCCAACAAGATAGAGACGTTGGACAAGCCTGCCTCCGTTATCTTCACCGGACTTCAAATCAACGGTGCGCACATGCTTCCGGGAGTGGAGGATTCGCCTTTACAAGAAGCAATGCCTTACATCAACGAACTGAACCTGAAATATTATCAGAGTTCACTCACGATCTCTTTCTCTACCTTCAACTATCTGGACGGGGTATCCAAATACTCTTACAGTCTTCCTCCATACGATACGGAATGGAGTTCGCCCTCCAGCCTGAACTTTGCCACTTACCGGAATCTGCCTCCGGGCAAATATGAACTACATGTGAAAGCCTGCAACGCCGCCGGTATCTGGGGAGAAGAAAATGTGATGGAAATCGTAATAGCTCCTCCTTTCTGGAAAACCGGATGGGCTTACCTGATCTATGCCATTCTAATAGCCATAGCGGGTTACTTCAGTTTCCGTATTATCAGAAATTTCAATGCGCTGCGTAACCGTATCGCTGTAGAAAACCAGTTGACGGAGTATAAACTGGAATTCTTTACCAACATCTCTCATGAATTCCGCACTCCGTTGACACTGATTCAAGGTGCTTTGGAAAGAATTGTCAACATGGGAAACCACTCCAAGGATATGCAACACTCCCTGAAGATCATGGACAAGAGCACGAAACGAATGTTGAGGCTTATCAACCAACTACTGGAATTCCGGAAAATGCAGAAAAACAAACTCGCCCTCTCCCTGGAGGAAACGGATGTTGTCGCTTTCTGCTATGAGATATTCCTTAGTTTCAAGGACGTCAGCGAATCCAAAAACATGGATTTCCGTTTCGAGCCCTCACAGAACTCTTACAAGATGCCTGTGGATAAGGGGAATCTTGATAAAGTGATCTATAACCTGCTCTCCAACGCTTTTAAATATACTCCTTCCAACGGAAAGATTATATTCAAAGTAGACGTACAGGAACAGAAGAAACAGCTCTGCATACAAGTGATCGACACAGGACTGGGCATCCCGAAAGAGAAGCGTGCCGAACTGTTCAAACGCTTTATGCAAAGCAGCTTCTCACACAGCAGTGTAGGCGTCGGACTTCATCTGACATACGGTCTGATCAATATACATAAAGGAACGATTTCTTATAATGAGAATGAAGGCGGCGGTTCCATCTTCACCGTCGAACTACCAACGGACGCCAGTGTTTATGAAGAAAAAGATTTCCTGGTTCCTAACCAGTTATTGATTGAAGAAGAGAAACAACGCCATAAAGAGTTTGTCACAGACGAAAATACGGACGAACAGGCAGCACCTCCCGTACCGTTGAACAAGCGGAAAGTATTAATCATTGAAGATGATAATGATGTCCGCGAATTCCTGAAAGAAGAAATCAGTCATTACTTCGAAGTAGTGGCAGAAGCGGATGGTATCAGTGGCTTCGAACGTGCACAAACTTATGATGCAGATCTGATTATCTGCGACGTATTAATGCCGGGTATGACGGGATTCGAAGTGACCAAGAAATTAAAGAATGAATTTGCCACCAGCCACATTCCCATCATTCTGCTAACCGCCCTCAATATGGAAGAAAAATATCTGGAAGGTATCGAATCCGGCGCGGATGCTTATATCACCAAACCATTCAGCATCTCCTTATTACTGGCCAGAATCTCCAAACTGATCGAACAGCGGGACAAACTGCGTGAAAAATTCTCCAACGAACCGGGAATGGTTCATGCGGCTATCTGTACGAACAACAAGGACAGCAAATTCCTGGCAAAACTGAATGAAATGCTGAACGAGCACATGGTGGAAACGGAATTTTCCGTAGATGACTATGCCAACCTGATGGGATTGGGACGTACCGTATTCTACAAGAAAGTACGTGGTGTCACCGGATACTCTCCCAATGAATACCTGCGTGTCATTCGTTTGAAGAAAGCTGCGGAATTATTGTTAACCGAAGACCTGACTGTTTCCGAGATTTCCTACAAAGTAGGTATCAACGATCCCTATTATTTCAGCAAATGCTTCAAGAATCAATTCGGAATAGCCCCTTCTGTTTATCAGAAGAACGGTGGTAAAGCTCCGGCTTCCAATGATACGGCAGAGAACACAGAACAAGCTTCCGAAGAAAAAGAAGAAGAGAATGAAACGGATGTTTAAAAAGAACATGTGCTAACCGCAGATAATAGTATCTCATTCTCCTATCAACGGGGAATGTGTACTATTATCTGAAATTGTGTACAAATACCAGTCGCTTTTTTTCATCATGAGATAAAAATTACATCCTTTCCGTACGGTAGTATATGTATGTTTTCTCTCAATGTACTTCCTTTGCAGCAGAACATTTTAATAGACTATCATGAAACACAAATTATTTCTTTTCGTATTTCTGCTGACTGCACTGTCTGTCATCAACGGACAGGCATCCGAACGCAAAAAATACAATTTCAACAGCGAATGGAAGCTGCGGATAGGAGACTTTCCTAAAGCCAAAGACGCAAAATTCGACGACAGTAAATGGAAACAAGTGACTTTGCCTCATGCCTTCAATGAAGACGAAGCATTCAAACTTTCCATCGAACAATTGACAGATACAGTGGTATGGTATCGCAAGAATTTCCGGATTCCGGAACTGAAAAGTAATCAGAAAGTATTCGTCGAATTTGAAGGAGTACGCCAACGCGGAGACTTCTATCTCAACGGACATTATCTGGGCAGACACGAAAATGGTGTTATGGCGGTAGGGTTCGACCTGACTCCACATATCAAAGAGGGTGAGAACGTGATTGCCGTTCGCACCGACAACGACTGGATGTACAGAGAAGAAGGAACTAACTCTAAGTTCCAGTGGAACGACCGCAATTTCAATGCCAACTATGGCGGTATTCCTAAAAACGTCTTCTTGTACGTTACTGATAATGTATATCAGACTCTTCCCCTATATAGCAACCTGAAAACGACAGGCGTATACGTCTATGCCCAAGACTTCGACATCCAAGGACGCAAAGCTACGATTCATGCCGAATCGGAAGTCAGAAATGACAGTAAAGCTCCCCGGCAATTCAGCTATCAAGTGAGTGTACTTGATGCAGACGGCAAACTAATGAAAACTTTCCAAGGTGATAAAGTGACTTTGAAAGCCGGAGCTACCCAGTACGGCACCATGATGTACCTTGTTCCCTT
>ENA-OPNH01000943-OPNH01000943.1-human-gut-metagenome-genome-assembly--contig:-NODE-943-length-19009-cov-8.642767_pt1 | contig 19009 bp, 16 predicted proteins | sample MGYA00241537_ERZ501771 | MGnify/ENA primary metagenome ERZ501771 (study PRJEB25962, sample SAMEA2042608) | human gut metagenome | biome: human gut; feature: human-associated habitat; material: faeces...
CCTCTCTTTCCACGCTGCGCCGCGACGGAATCAGCGATGCCCGTGCTGCGAAAAACCTATCTGTGGGATCCGCTGGAACCGGCAGCCACGCGCATCCTGGCCATGAGCCTCTTTGATGAGACGGGAACCTGGGCGGAAAACCTGTACTACACGCACGACCTGTTGAAAAACACCACGGCGCTTTTCGGTATCCGAGCGGGCCGCCGCGCCTTGTACGAATACGGCCCGTATGGGAATATTGTCAGGATGGAAGGGAATGCCGCAGAGGACAATCCGTTCCGGTTCTCCAGCGAATACGCTGATGACGAACTGGGGCTGGTTTACTACAATTACCGCTATTATAATCCCCAAAATGGCAGGTGGATTAGTAGAGATCCAATGATGGAAAGGCTTCAGGAAAATCTGTATGGTTATGTAGGTAATTCGGCAACTATTTTCATTGATTTTCTGGGACAAATAGATTCTGTTACTTTATACGCTGCTAAGTCGCTTGCTGCGGGAATGACAGAGGCTGAGGTATTAGCCAATTTGGCTGCTATAGGGTATGTTGGGGCCTGTGCAAGAAAGATACTCCAAAATGCTGTTGAATATAATAATGGTCATGGTAAAGGAGAAAGGAAAACAACCTCAAAACCAGATGGGACAGGAAATCCTTACAAGCATACTCGCCCCGACCCAAAAGATTCACGCAGGATTCTTAGAAAAAATCCTCATACGGGAAAAGAACAGTCTGAACCTAAGCCAGAAGGATATGATGACTGGTGGAAAAAGAAACACAATAGATAATAAGAAATTTCCTTGTAAGCGATGAAAATATACAAAACAAATATTGAAATAGAGCGTTATGAAGGAATATGGGCATTTTCGTATATCTCTGATTATATTCTTAGCATAGTTCCTCAGGATAAAAATTTTGTTATTATATTGCAGGACATATCGGTAAGTGAAAATGTCAAACTTATCCCACTAAAAATCTCTTCATTTTTCATGGATTTTTTCGTAAGAGGAAGTTTAGATAATATCCGCATTCGAATATATCCAAAAACAAAATCAGGGAAAATTGGGATAGAAATTAAAGATAAAGAATTATTTTTCAAGAAATCGGATCATGCAAATTTAAAAAAAATAAATTATGATTTTTATATCACTCAAGGCGATATTTTCCCTGATTGGATAACAGGTTATTGGAAATGTTATGCTGGAGGTCTTAGAATTTATGTGCAAAAGAAAAATAAAAATGAATTAGGATTAAAAATATTAGATGATGATAAAAAAATTATTAAAATGTATGAATGTGGATATATAGATCATACGGGAATCCTTTTAACACTCTCGGGAAAGGAATGGATTGATCCTCCTCAAATATTTGAAATTCTGTTTGATTCTTTTAAAGAAGAAATTGCATGCTATACACATGTGATGCCTATTGTGAGACAAATTGTAGCACATGTTGAATGAATTCTGTCTGTTTGACGGGCTTGTTTCTTCCGATAAAATACAAAATATGGTAAGAATGGAAAAACATATAGATATTACGATGTTTTGGATGGAAGATAGGTTAGTCGAGATAATATCAATATGATGTATCCTTATACTTACATACAAAATCAAATGGAATTATTTACGTCAGTCTTGTTTTGTTGATTTTTTCGAAGCAATTTATTGAATATCAATAGTTAAATGTTCTCAAAATCTTGAGGCAAAACTATTCCATACAGTTCAAAAAATATGATTTGGGGATTAATTAATGATACATTCTCTCTATATTATTGGATTTCCATCCCTTTACGGCGGTGCGGGGGCCGAGCTTTATCACCAGATTAAGGTTTGGAGACAGATGGGGATGGAAATGCATCTTATCCCCACCCAGAAAAATGCACACTGTACCGGGCTTTATCCGGAGATGATGAATTTGGGTGTTACGGTGCATGAAGGCTATGATTGGGAGGGCATTCCGGCAGGGGCTCCCGGCATCAGTTTTTGTAATGAAGAATTTCTGGCTGCTCTCCCGAAGATACGAAAACGGACGAGAAGGACAGTTTTCGTCAATTGCATGACCTGGCTTTTTGGCAGGGAAAAGGAAGCCATGAAGCGTGGAGATATTTCCCTGTTTCTTTATCAAAATAGCAACGTAATGGGAAACGTCATGCCTCGCCTGAGGGCTTTAAATCCCGACCCGGCCATCCGGTTCATGACGTTTAGGCCGTATTTTGATGCGGCAGATTTTCCTTTTATTGCAGGGCGTTCCACGGACTGGTTTGGAGCCGGACACATTTCCCGGCAGGATGAAGATAAGTTCAGCAAGGATACGTGGCATATTTACGAGCATTTTGCTTCTCCGGTCCGGAAGAGGGGAACTTTTCTCGGTTTTGACCGGCGGAGCGAGACGAAGACTGGCAGGCCTCCCGATTGGGTGGAGACTTTCCATGATCAAAAGTCTTTGTCCCAACAGGAGTTTTACCGACGCTGCCACATCGTTTTGCAGCCTACCGATACGACGGAGAATTGGCCGCGTGTGGGTTTTGAGGCCATGGCAAGCGGGAGTGTGCTTGTTGTGGACAGGCGCGGAGGGTGGGAACAAATGGTGGAACACGGGAAGACCGGATGGCTGTGCGAATGCCCCGGGGATTTCATCACGTACGCCACTAAAATGGCTTGGGAGCCCCACTACCGGGAAGACATGGCCGCTGCCGCCCGTGAGCGGGGCATGGCCCTGGGCGGGCAGGAAGTTTCCATGGAAAGCTGGCAGGAGGTGTTTGAGGCAATCAGCCGGATACCTGATTCCTAACTGCCGTTTTTGTTCTGACCGGAATGCGAACCGCTTCTTTCCTACGGGTCAGATGAGCCATGTGCCGTATTGGCGGAGGTTTTTCTGCCTGTCCATGCTGTAGGCGATAATGTATTTGAGGAGGTCCGCCTGGGAGTAGCCGTGTTCTGCGGCCGCCAGGCAGATGGAGCCGCTTTTGCCCAGGTGGCAGCAGATGTTCATTTCCAGAATGCGCCGTTCTCCCGTCTCGAAGTCGATTCTATAGTCGATGCGGAAATAGTCCATCGGCCCCAGAGCGCTCCAGATTTTCCGGATGTCACTGGCGATGTCCTGCTCCATATCCTGAACGGAGACCAGTTGATAACCCAGATGGTCGTGCAGTTTCAGGTCTTCCGTGATGATGCTGCCCGGTTTGTCGGATTTCGGCTGCACATATCCCAGGATGACGGGGTTTTCCCCGCCCAGTACGGGAACGGTGACGTCAATGCCTTCACAGTATTGTTCCACGAGCACTTCGTGCCCTTCTTCCATCAGGCGCCGGGCGCATGAACCCACGGCTTTCCAGGAGCTGCAGATGCTGTCTTCCCGGATGCCGCCGGAAGCGGCTCCAAAACGCTTTTTGACAAAATAGGGGCCTGGGAAGGGGGCCTGGGCCGGAATACCTTTTTCTCCGGAAAGTCCAATGCCTTCCGGAACGTTCAATTCCAGGGAGCGGAATACCATTTTGGTCAGAAATTTGTCTTCCGCTATGGCGCGGATGTTGGGCGGGGCGCCCAGGTAGGGAACCTGAATGAATTCGCAGTAGGAAGAAATGAATATTTCAGGCCTGGACATGGCGAACCTGTTCATCAGGGAGAATACATAGTCCACGTTTCCCTTGGCGAATTGGACGGAATAGGGTTTGGAGGAGGAGACGACATCGTAGCCTATGTCTTGGATGGCTTTATAAATGTTGTAGTGGTACTGAGGGTAGCCTCCATTGCCTGTGTAGGGTTTTTTGGAGAAATCGGGAGCGTCTGGGGCATATGGAGCCAGGAACATGATCCTTGCCGGCTTGCCATATTGATTGAGTTGGATGTCTGGTATTTCAAACATGGCTTGGCTATTGCGTGTAATGTTTCTTGGATTATGGAATGGGCAGCCATGTTCAAATAATATAAAAAAGAAGGGACGGCATAGCCGTCCCCGGAGGTAGTGGAATGGAATAAGGAAAAGCTTTTCCCTATTTTCTGGACATCCCCCTGGCGACGCGCTTGACGTATTGTTCCATGGCAGGAAGTTCCTGTTCAATGCATTCCACCAGTTTTAGCTGCGTACGGCAGCGGATGAGATTGTGGTTCGGCCGTGAGACCTTGAAGTATGGGTCGCCTTCCAGATAGTCCGTCAGGAAACGGATGCCGATTTCCAGCGTGATGAGTTTTCCTGAAAAGGCAAGCTGGTCTATTTCCGCCTGGGTCAGGAAGCCGTGGGCAGCGGTCAGATACCCTTCTACGATAGATTGGAACATGGGCATGCGCATGCGCACCTTGTCCAGGTCTTCTTCATCTTCTTCCGTAGGCGGAGTGACGGTGCGCACCATATCTCCGAAGTCATACAATACAAGGCCGGGCATGACCGTATCCAGGTCAATGACGCAGACGGCATGGTCGGTGTCCTCATCCAGCATGACATTGTTGATTTTGGTGTCGTTATGAGTGATGCGGGTGGGAAGCACGCCTCTTTCCTGAAGATTCAGCAACCGATCCACATCCTGCTCTCGGGCTTTAATGAATTCCAATTCAGGCAGACAGGTGGAGAGACGCCCCTGCGGATCCAGCTCTGCCACTTCCATCAGGCGGTTGAAGCGGTTCCGGGTATGATGGAAGCCAGGTATGGTTTCCACGATGTCGTCCGGATTCATGTCACTAATCAAATCCTGGAAGGACCCAAAGGCAAATCCTGCCTGGTAGGCCTGGCGGGTGTTTTCCACCACGTCGTAGGTGTGCGTGCCGGCCAGGTAGTTGTAACAGCGCCAGATGCCGTCGCCGGGGATGTCAATGTAGTTGCGTCCTCCCCGGGCCGGGTAGAGGTTGAGGGTTTGGCCGGCGGAATCCTTCAGGCGGCGCAGGACTTTCCAGTTGATGTGGCGCGTGACTTTTTCCACGTTGCGCATGACGGCTTTGGGGTCTTTGAAGACGTAATCGTTAATGCGCTGGAGGATATAGGAATCTTCCGTCCCGTCGCTTTTACGGTAGGTAGCTTTGTAAGTGGTGTTGATGTGCCCGCTGGGTATTTCCTTCCCGGTGACGAATTCCCCTTCAATGGCGAAGAGGTCTCCAATTCCGGCGATACGGCACAGAAGCTGGTCGGAAGCTGTCGTTACGGAGAGAGGGGCTGTCATGTCAAAGGTTGAAAGAAAGTTGAATGAATAAGTTAACGGATGAATTTATAACCTACAAGCTCATCAAGCCTGTTCCTGAGCCGGGAAATACCGTCTCCATTGAGCGCGGAAATGGGGATGATGTCCACTTTCGGGAAACGCATGCGGAAGTTAGCCAGATTTTCTTCCGCTCCTTCCAGGTCCATTTTGTTGGCGACGACGAACCAGGGCTGTTTGGCCAGGTCTTCGCTGTACAGTTTAATTTCCGTACGGAGATTTTGAAGGTCTTCAATGGGGTCGCGGCCTTCGCTGCCAGCCATGTCCAGAACGAAGACGAGCACCTTGCAGCGCGTGATGTGGCGCAGGAATTCATGTCCCAGGCCCCGGTTGTTGTGTGCGCCTTCAATGATGCCGGGAATGTCCGCCACAACGCAGCGGCGAAAGCTGTCGAATTCCACCACTCCGATGATAGGCTGAAGCGTGGTAAAAGGATAGCTGGCTACTTTGGGCTTGGCTTCCGAAATGTCTCCCAGCAATGTGCTTTTCCCCGCGTTGGGGTAGCCTACCAGCCCGGCGTCCGCAATGCGGCGCAATTCCATAAAGAAGACGCCTTCCTCCCCTTCCGTTCCCATCTCGGCTTCCGTAGGCGCCTGGTTGGTCGCGGAACGGAAATGCCAGTTTCCCTTGCCGCCGAGGCCGCCCTGGCACAACGTGAACCGGGTGCCGATTTCCGTCAGATCCGCTATTTTTTCCAGTTCAATGCCTTCGCCTTCCCGTTCCAGCCAGGTCGCCTCCGCCATGGAGGATGCATTGCTGCGGTAGATAATGGTACCGGGGGGCACTTTCCCGATGACGGATTTGCCGTTCTTGCCATGTTTCTTGGCGCTTTGTCCGCCTACCCCGTCCGTGGCGATTAATTTTGGATCATAAAAAAAAGAACGCAGGTCATTCGTGTGCGGATCCACTTCCAGAATGACGCTTCCGCCATCGCCTCCATCACCGCCGTCCGGGCCTCCCTTGGGCACGAATTTGGCCCTTCGGAAGCTGACCAGCCCGTTTCCTCCCTTTCCTGCCCTGGCGAATATGCGGATGTTGTCAACAAACATGGTCTGAATATGAAACATTTTCCTTCAAAACGCAAGACATGTGCAGGGCTGCACGGTTTTTCCACGGTGTAGGCCGCTGACTTTCCCGTGAAAGAGGATTTCGAATCATTACGGGAACTCCGGATGTTTTTACGATGCCCCGGATTGATTTGTGCCATGCTGGCTGTCTTCACAGTAATAAATGAAGAGAAAAATTCCTCTTATTATAAAATAATCAGGGACAGCGGCAGCGACATGCCGCTTTTATTGGTGTCATGCAGACGTCTGCATGTAACGGACGGGGAAGGAAACCCAGGGTGAATAAACTCCATGCCAGAAGAGGAGCGGCAGATGCCAGACAGCAGAAAAAATTTCAGTTGAGTTCTTTTGATTTAAGCCGCTCCAGGCAAATAAAAAAATTATCGAGATAGTGAAGGACATGTCCAAAGGCAGGACGGCAGTTTGCGCGCATATCCAATCCCTATGTTCCGAGAGGGCGGCCCTCCCGGAAAACGGTATGTTTGAAAATGGCCTGTTTAGCGATTCCCAACAAGTTGTCCCCCTTGAAGATTGTCGTTTGCGCAGTGTTCGTGTCCGGCATGATCCGGCGCAGTTTCGGAAGGTCTGTTTCCAATCAGAAAAAATTGATTCAGTATTTCATGTAATGTTTTAAAATGAGTGGATTACTTATGGAAAACTTCCCCGGAGGCCACTATAATTGCTTAAAATATTTTTTGAAAGTATGCGGGAAAAATAAAAATTGAGGAGTATGAAACCATATCATGAATCTGCATGGAATTCTGTCTTTCTGGGGAAAGACGGATATCGCCATTTTTCTTATACGTGATGGGCAAACGGTCTTTTGGATTGAAAATGAATATGGGCGTGGCATGATTTCCAGGAATCATGCCACGCCTTTCCATCCACCTTCCCGACGGTTCTGAAAAAACCATAGTTCTTCCGAAGAACGGTGAATATTTCGCACGCATCGGACGTGACGAGCATTGCGAGATTGTGCTTCCCTTTCAGTCGGTTTCCGGAGAGCATGCCTTGCTTCAGTTTAAGGAAGGGGGATATGTCCTGGAGGACCTTGGCTCTACTAATGGAACTAAAATCAACGGCCTGACGCCGATGGGCGCCGCGACTCTTTACGATGGCGATGAAATCGCTTTGGGGGATGCCAGGCTCCGGTTTGCGGAAGAGCCATCTCCGGGATTTTCTGCCGAATTATCCGGGAGAGAAGAAGAGGCCGCCCCTTCGATCGCTATGCGGAACTTACAGCAGTTGGCGGATGAAGCCGCCCGCACGACCCGGAATCATTATTTATGGATGGCCCTTTATGCCGTCCTGATATTTTTTCTGGCTGTGTTTGCCGGATTAACCTACAAACATTACAGGGTAACGGGTGAATTGCTGCCTCTTCAATGGCTGGGTATTGAATCCCCCAAGGCCGCCTTGAAATCCATGCCTCTTCCTCAGACGGAAAACGGTATGCAGCCCTGACCGGAATTTTCCAGTCCTGCCGTTTTATGGACTGGCCGGAGTATTTCCGGGCATGCGTTCCACATCCGTGAATAATGTGAAAGGAGTGGCGGAGCCCTGTTCCAATTCCAACAGGTATTGTTTAATGGTCAGGCCGCTTGCATAGCCGGTCAGTTTGCCGTCGGCTCCGATGACTCGGTGGCAGGGGATGATGATGCCGACAGGGTTCCGGTTGTTGGCCTGTCCTACTGCCCGGCATGCTGATGGGCGTCCTATTTGCCGGGCCAATGTCTCCGTAACTTCTGGTTTCTCCATAGGGGATGGCTTGAAGGGCTTTCCAGACCGTTCGTTCAAATTCGGTTCCTTGGGGAGAAAGCGGCACGTCAAATACGCGGCGGGAACCTTGAAAATATTCATCCAGCTGGTCAGCCGTTTGACGCAGCAGGGGTGTTTCCTCCCATTCCAAATGCTCCGGCTGTGCCATGCGGCTGAAGAAAAGATGGGTGACGGCTGTGCCGTTTTCCACAATCACGACAGCACCTGCAGGCGTCTGGTGGAGGAGCGCCCGGCCATGGGGTGGAAAAGTGGTTTTCATATCATGACCATAAGCATGCGCCGGGTTAAGGGTTCTATTCATTTTGCAGGATATTTCGCCATTTGACAGGGGAAAGGAGGTATGAGGCCCCGAATGATGTATTTTGTTTGAAAGGCTGCGGGACTAGGTGCAGTATTGCTCCGTATGAAGAGCCTATTTGCCGTGTTGTTGACTGCATGCCTTTGCATGTCTGTAAAGGGAGAAGATTCCAAACCTCCGAGGACCCTCCCCGGCGGGTGGGTTTATGTCTGGGGTGACGAGTTCAACGGTTCCAGGATAGACGCCAAAAAGTGGAAACCGGAGTTGGGAGTAATCCGTAACCAGGGATCCCAGCAGACTTATACAGGCCGACCCAAGAATATGAGATTGGAGGATGGCTGCCTGGTTTTGGAAACCCATTTTGAAAAGTTCGCCAATGTCAATTATAAGAAAAGTTCCGCAGATTGGATCAAGAATACCAAGTTCATGCCCTATACCTCCGGTTCCGTTACGACGATCAAGACAAAAAATTTCATGTTCGGCAGACTGGAAGTGCGTGCCAAGGTTCCCAAAACCAAGGGCATCTGGCCTGCCATCTGGTTGCTTGGCAAGAATAAATGGGGCTGGCCCGTCAACGGGGAGATTGATATGCTGGAAAATATTTCCCAACAGCCGGATGTGGTTTATTCCACTTTCCACTTGAGTCCGGACGGCGTGTCCAAAAGGGACGCTTCCCGCGGAGGGACTGTGAAGATAGAGAATCTTTCCGATGATTTTCATACTTATGTCATGGAATGGGACAAGGATTCCATCAAGTTGATGGTGGATGACAAGCTGGTGAAGTCCATTGACCTTAATACCACCAATTATGCCAATGGGGCGGGGAATCCGTTCCGTACGCCGTTCTATCTCATTCTCAATTCCGCCGTGGGCGGCACCTGGTGCGAGAAAGCTCCTAAAGACGGGCAAGGGTATCCTGTAAAATTCCTGATTGATTACGTTCGGTTCTATCAGACGAAAGAACATGCCCAGCAGGCTAAGCAGTTTGACCCGGAAACCGGCCTGCCCAAGAAGAAATAGACTTTTTTCAGGTTGAGGCATGTCCGGCGTGGCGGCCGGACATGCAAGATGTCGCTTGCCTTGTCATTTCACAAGCGGCGCGGCTTTTCATACTGGATTCTTCTGCAGCGTTTCGGAACGGGAGGCCGTGAAGGTCACAAGCCTTCATTTCCAGAGGAGACTGCCGTATAGCCCCGCGGGAATGTGCTTACCTGTGTTTTCTTTTTTATATTTAACGGAATAGCACAAAAAAACGGCTCCGTCATCTGGCGGAGCCGTTTTCGTTGGTCCAAAAAAGGGTTGGCTGGTTCTAACAGGATGTTCCCGTGGTCTGGGCCAGTTCCTGGAAACGGGCCAGGATTCGAGCTGTGACAGGACCGATTTTTCCTGAGCCCAGCTGATAGCCGTCCAATTTGGTCACGGGAACGCATTCTGCGGCAGTGCCGGTCAGGAAGCATTCGTCCGCACAGGTGATGGTAAAGCGGTTCATGGTCTTTTCCTGAGCCGGGATTTGCAGCTCCCGGCAGATTTCCAGCACTACCCGGCGCGTGATGCCGTCCAGGCAGCCGTCCGTAACTGGCGGTGTGAACACGGTACCGTCCTTCACAATGAAAATGTTGTCGCCCGTGCATTCGGCCACATTACCCAGGTCGTTCAGCATCAGGGCTTCCGCCGCACCCTGGCGCACAGCTTCCATTTTGGCCAGGATGTTGTTGAGATAATTGAGCGACTTGACCTGCGGACAAACGGTGTCCGGACGGTTGCGGCGCACGGAGCTGGTAATCAGGGCCAGCCCGTTTTCATATACGTCCGGATCGTACAGGGAGATTTTATCCGCAATGATGAAGACGCAGGACCGTTTGCAGTTGAATGGGTTGAGCCCCAGATTGCCGACGCCGCGGGTAACCACCAGACGGATATAGCCGTCGTTCAGGCCGGAGGCCGCGACCGTTTCGCATACGGCGTTGGAGAGTTCTTCCTGAGTGTAAGGAATATCCAGCAACAGATAATGGGCGCAGTTGTACAGGCGGTCCATGTGGTCTTCCAGGCGGAAAACGCGCTTGTTATAGAACCGGATACCTTCAAAAATGCCGTCTCCATAGAGTGTGCCGTGGTCGAAAACCGAGGTTTTTGCTTCCTCCTGTTCCACCAGCTTTCCATCTAACCAAATCTTCATTGTTATCTAGAATTGAGAAATTACTTATGCCGGAGCAGAATACTCCTATTTGAGGAGGGGGGGAAGCTATAAATTCACCGGAGGAAAATAAAAGTTCCATCGCTTGCGGCAATGGCGGCAGGGAGGTTTGCAAACGCTGAAAATATAGTCGGTATTCATGGAGCAGACTTGACATTTATTTTCCGGTGTTTTTAGCTCTCGCGCGCAATGTCAGATCCTTCCAAGTTCCGCAATCTCGCCATCATCGCTCACGTTGACCATGGGAAGACGACCCTGGTTGACCAACTTTTGCAGGCGGGAGGCGCCTACCGGGCCAACCAGGCCGTGCAGGAACGCGCCATGGATTCCATGGATCTGGAACGTGAAAAAGGCATCACGATCAAGGCCAAGAATACATCCATCCTCTGGAATGGATACACGATCAACATTGTGGATACTCCCGGACACGCGGATTTCGGCGGGGAAGTGGAGCGCGTGATGAAAATGGTGGATGGCGTGCTTCTGGTGGTGGACGCTTTTGAAGGACCGCAGGCCCAGACGCGTTTTGTGCTCCGCAAGGCCCTTCAGGAAGGGCTGATGCCCATTGTCGTCATTAACAAGATCGACCGTCCGCATGCCGATCCCGCCGCCGTGCATGACCAGGTGCTGGAGCTTTTTCTGGAGCTGGGCGCCACGGATGAACAATTTGAAGCCCCTTTCGTGTACGGTTCCGCCCGCGACGGTTACTTCATGAATTCCATGGAGGGGGAACCTCCTGTGGACTGCACTCCTCTTTTATTCAAGATTGTGGAACATATCCCCGCTCCGAAGGATGCCGATCCGGAGGGTGAATTCAAGATGCTCGTTTCCAATATTGACTGGGACGATTATGTGGGCCGTGTGGCTATCGGCCGCATTACCTCCGGCACTGTGAAGAAAGGGGACACCGTGTGGCTCCATCAGAGCGACGGCTCCTGCATTTCCGGAAAAGTGACCCGCATGTTTGAATATTCCGGCTTAAGCACTACGGATTCGGCCATCGGCGTGGCAGGCAACATCGTAGGGGTGGCGGGGTTTGAAAACGTCAACATCGGGGAAACCTTGGGCGGTTCCGCAGATACGGAGCCCCTTCCATTCGTGGCGATTGATCCTCCTACCATTTCCATGGAATTTTCCATCAACAACGGGCCTTTCGGAGGGCGCGACGGCAAGAACGTGACTTCCCGCGTGATACGCGACCGCCTGATGAGGGAAATGCGGACGAATATTTCCATCCAGGTGGAGGATACGGACAAGGCCGGCGTTTTCTCCGTTTCCGCCCGCGGCGCCATGCAGATCGCCGTGCTGGTGGAGACTATGCGCCGTGAAAATTATGAACTGTGCGTTTCCCGTCCCACCGTGATCATGAAGAGGGATGAAAACGAACGCCTTACGGAACCGTATGAAACGATGTACGTAGAAGTTCCGGACGAACATGCCAACGGCGTCATGAAGCTTCTTCACGCCCGCAAGGGACAGATGGAAGACATGGTATGCAGGGAAGGCACGGGCCATACTTTTATTCAGGCTTATATTCCCACCCGCGGTATTATCGGTTTTGAATTTGAGCTGGTCAATCTGACGTCCGGCCACGGTATTTTCTCCCACCTGTTCCGGGATTACGGACCTTATGCCGGGGACATCACCACGCGTACCACCGGCACCCTGGTTTCCATGGAGACGGGCGTTTCCACTCCGTTCGCGCTGGTAGCGCTGGAAGAACGCGGGCGTCTATTTGTGGGGCCGCAGGAAGATATTTACGAAGGCCAGATTGTAGGCGAAAACCCGCGGCAGATGGATATGCCGGTCAACCCGTGCAAGGAAAAGCATTTGAACAATATCCGCTCAGCCACGAAGGGAGACGGCATCCAGCTTTCCCCTCCCGTCATTTTTTCTCTGGAACGTGCCATTGAGTACATTGAACCTGATGAACTGGTGGAGGCTACGCCTCATTTTATCCGTCTGCGCAAGCGCATCCTGAACGCCAATGACCGCGTAAGGGAATCCCGCAAAGCAGGAAATTAAGGTTCCTGGAGCGCTGGGGAAAGGCTCCTGTGGTTCAAGCGGCGCCGGGGTAGGGCCGCGCTGCCGGGGTCCCTGCGGTCCGCTGAGCGGAGGAATGGCCTTGTTCTGTTATGAATAATTCCGGTTTTTTCTGTGCGGCTATCGTTTTATATGTCCGCAGCGGTTTCCTTGCGGAAGAATGCGGGTTAATGGTCCCGTAATCGGAGAAGCCCAGAGGACAGAAAAAAGACGGGGAACGGTTCGTTTTCCCGTCGTCTCAGAGGGATAAATACTCGGTGAAAGCGTTTCCCTCCTTGCCCTGTTGGCGGGTTTTCCCAGAAAAATGCCCGGTTTCTTTTAAGAAACCGGGCATGGCATTAAACTCGTAGAGGGAACTCTTTTTAGATTTTGCCAAAGAGGGTCTTGCCGGCGGACATAAGGTTGTCGGCGGCTTCCTGAAGGCGGGCGGCGACTCCCTTTTCACCCTTGGCAAGATAGGAACGGGGATCGTAATCCTTCTTGTTGCCCACTTCGCCATCAATCTTGAGTACTCCGTTGATGTGTTCGCACATGTGGGAGACGATCGGGCGGGTGAAGGCGTATTGCGTGTCGGTGTCGATGTTCATCTTGACGACGCCGTAGGAAACGGCTTCGCGGATATCGGAAAGTTCGGAACCGGAACCGCCATGGAAGACGAGGGGCATGCGAGCCGCTTCTCCGTGTTTGGCTACCACGGCTTCCTGACCGTCCCGCAGGATGCTGGGTTTCAGTTTGACGTGGCCGGGCTTGTACACGCCGTGCACGTTGCCGAAAGTGGCGGCCAGCATGAATTTGCCGAGGGGCGCGAGGGCTTCATACGTCATCAGCATATCTTCCGGAGAAGTGTAAAGCTTGTCGGCGGGATGGCCGGAGTTGTCCACTCCGTCTTCTTCTCCGCCCACAACGCCGATTTCGATTTCAAGAACGATGCCCAGTTCGGCGCATTCCTTCAGCAGTTCCCGGGAAAGCTTGAGGTTTTCCGCCATGGGAAGCGTGGAGGCATCCAGCATGTGGGAATTGAAGAGGGGGGCTTCACCGCGTTCCACGCGGCGGCGGGATTCGGCAATCAGAGGACGCAGGAAAGTATCCACATGTTCGGGCTGGCAGTGGTCCGTGTGAAGGGCTACGAGAACATTGTGCTTTTCAGCCAGACGGCGCGTTGCTTCCGCCAGAACAATGGCGCCAAGGGCGGAATTGCCTACGGAGCTGCCGGAGGCGAATTTGCCGCCACCGATGGAAACCTGGATGATACCGTCGCTTTTGGCTTCGGAAAAAGCGCGGAGAGCGCCGTTGATGACTTCGATCGTGGTCACGTTAACGGCCGGATAGGCATAGCCTTCCTTTTTGGCCGTTTCAAGCATGGTAATGTATTGTTCTGGTGTGGCTATTGGCATAACGGGGATATGATAGGTGTTTTTTTTCAGGAGGGCAAGGCTGAACTCAGGTGCACGCCGGGGTTGCAACGCTCTTGCGGGACATGTTCATGTTCGAATCATTGTGACTTGCGGCCGGACCGGTCCGCCGGAGCCCGTACGGCAGTAGCGTGCGGCGTCTCCGGAAAGAAGCTCCGCGTGGATTGGCGGACTTGAAAATTCTGCCTTGTTTTCCATTCAGTGCGGTTGAAAGGAAATGCCCCTCCTTCGTTTTACCGCTGGAAGGGCATTCTAAAGATGGGCGGGATGGGGGTGTTATTCCGGAATGGATTCTCCCCGGATGAGGTCTTCCCAGCTCTGGCGGCTGCGAATGACGTTCCATTGGTCCCCGTCCACCAGGACTTCTTCCGCCATAGGCCGTGAATTGTAGTTGGAAGACATGGAAAAACCATAGGCTCCGGCGGACAGTACGGCCAGGAGTTCTCCCTGGCGCACGTCCGGCATGTCCCTGTTTTGGGCGAGGAAGTCTCCGGATTCACAGATGGGACCCACAACATCCGCTGTGACGCAGGATCCGGAGGGGTGTTCTCTGACCGGGATAATTTCATGATAGCCCTGGTAGAGGGCGGGGCGGATGAGGTCGTTCATCCCTGCATCCACAATTTTAAAGGTTTTGGCTTTCCCGTTTTTTTCATACAGGCAACGCGTGATGAGTGCTCCCGCATTTCCTACGATAAGACGGCCTGGTTCCACAATGATGTGTAATCCCAGAGGTTGCAGGGTGGGGACGACGGCCTGGGCGTAAGTGCTCAGCGTGAGCTGGGCGCAGTCCTCATTCCACCATTCCTGAACGCCGGAATCCAGCGTGCCCTGGTAAACGATGCCAATTCCTCCTCCGATGGAGAAAAATTCAATGCCGTGTTTTTCTTTCAGGGAAGCAGCCAGGGGGGCGACTTTCCTGACGGCTTCCAGGAAGGGTTTCGCCTGGGTAAGCTGGGAGCCGATATGCATTTGCAACCCTTTCAGATGAAGGTTCGGAAGTTCGCGGGCCGCCATCTCATAAAGAGATTCAATGCGTTCGAAGTCCACGCCGAATTTATTTTCAGCCTTGCCGGTAGTAATGTATTTGTGCGTTCCCGCCTCTACGTTGGGATTGACGCGCACGGCCACCGGAGCCTTGACTCCCATGGAGGCGGCAATGGCGTTAATGGCCCGCAGTTCCGCTTCGGATTCCACATTGAAGCAATAAATGCCCTGGGCCAGGGCATAACGGATTTCCTGCTCGGTTTTTCCTACGCCGGCATAAGTGCATTTGGACGGATCTCCCCCGGCTTTGAGGACGCGGAAGAGTTCTCCGCCGGAGACGATGTCGAATCCCGCCCCGTTGCGGGCCATGAGGTTCAGGATGGCGATGTTGGAGCAGGCCTTGACGGCGTAGGCCACTTCCGCGTTAAGCGGTGCCAGAGCTTCCCTGAGGCGGTGAAAGTGGTTTAAAATGGTTTGTTTGCTATAAACGTACAGGGGTGTGCTTTCCTTGTCCGCCAGTTCCTGAAGGTTGACGTTTTCGCAGTAGAGCGTGCCGTTTTTGTAAGCGAATGAATGCATGGATTATTCCTTGGTTGTGCTTTCGTTGGTTTTCCCGGAATGGAGAGGGGGGAGAGGGAATCTGGGAGTGGGAGGGTTGTCAATGAGCTGGGCGATCCAGGCGAGATCCTTGGAGCTTTCCAGCCCGAGTTTAATCAACATGGTAATGGGTACGGCCAGCAGCATGCCGATGGGGCCCCATACCCAGCCCCAGAAGATGACGGAGAGCAGAACCATACTGGTCACAATGCCGAATTGCCGTCCCAACAGCATGGGTTCCAGGCAGTTTCCCAGGGCTGTGTTGATCACCAGGTAGCCGCCGGCAACAATGATGCCCGCAGTAGGGCTGATCAGAAGCATGGCGAGAAGTGTGGGGGGGATAGCCGCGATGATGGAGCCGAAGGTGGGAATGAAGTTGAGGGCGAAAGCCACGATGCCCCACAACAGCGGAAAGTCCACGTTCATGTAATAGCAAAGCAGGAAAGCCAGAAGCCCTGTAACTGCGCTGATGAAGGTTTTAATAATGAGATATTTCTGAACTCGTATTGCCAGCACGGCCAGGGCCTTGGAGAATTTGCGGATGCCTGTGTCGCTGTTATGCCCCAGTTTATTGATGTTCGCCCGGAAGCGGGGGGCTTCCCCCAGGAAGAAAGTCATCAGGATCAGAATCAGGGTAGTGAAGGTCAGCATGGAAGCTAACTGCCCCATCACCCCTGTGGAAAACGCCACGATGCGCTGGCCGTTGAGCAGGTCCGGAAGTTCCTGAAGCATCTGGTCAGCCAGGTTGTTCCAATCCTGTTCAATCAGGAAAGCGCGGAGTTCATGGATTTTCTCCATCATAAGAGGCTGGTATTTGACCGTGACCGTTTTGGCCAGATCCTGCCCCAGGTATTGGGCCAGATAGCCCAGGCCCACCAGAATGCCAAAGTCCATGATGACCGTGAAAGTCACTGCCAGCCAGTGCGGGAAGCAAAGACGGCTCTTGAAAAAAGTCGTCAGCGGATAACTGACGATTGCCAGAAAGCCGGATAGAACGATGGGCAGGAGCACCGGTTTTCCCGCCTGCAACCCGGCCGTGATGATAATGACGCTGGCGAGCATGAGCAGAATTTTCAGGCCCTCTTTTCCGGATTCTTTCTGAAAAGTCATGGAAGGATTGATATTAACGGGGTGGGTAATGGTAGCCTGTTTTCTGCGGGATTGCAATCTTAAAGGCCTTCATTTTCATGATGTTCCCGGAAGAAACGTTCCAGGTCTTCAAAACGGGTCAGGAGAAAGTCCGGCTTTTTTTCCCTGAGGCCGTTGATGTCCGCCTCCGCGGCCCATCCTGCGGAGAGAATGCGGATAGGGACAGAGCGGCATGCGTCCACGTCTGTGGGGGCGTCTCCAATATAGATGGCTTCTGAGGCGACGGCATTCAGACGGGACAAAGCCCGTTTGATGCGGTCCGGTTTTACGCCTCCCTCCGGGGAGCCTGTTTCCAGAATAGGAAAAAATTCGGACAGATGAAAAAACTGGAGGGATATCTCTGCGCTTTCCAGGCGTTTGCCTGTGACCATGGCCAGCCGAATGCCGAGGTTGCGGAGAGTGCTCAGCAATTCGGCTGTTCCGGGGAAGGGGGCGGGAGCCAGGTCTGCGTGCAGCTTGCGGTAATAGTGGATAAATAGTTCCCTGCCGCGTTCATGCAGTTCCGGTTTCCCGGGAATCAATTTCTGGATAACTCCCAGATCGTCCGGGCCGAATTGGCGTTCGATTTCTTCATCCGTCAATATTCTGCCGTCCAGCTTCCGGATAGCGCGGCGAAAAGCCTCCCGGCACAGGGGTATGGTGTCGGCAAGAGTTCCGTCAAAATCAAAAATGGCGGTTTTGATCATCAGCCGTACCCTACATGCCGACAACGGACGGTTCAAGGGGAAAGCCGTGCCGGAATAGTCATGATGGGGCTGCAGGAGGGATGAATAAGCAGGACGTGTCATCCCGTGCGGAAAGGTCAACGTTTCATTCCTGTAGTATCTCTAAATCCCTTATGTACGGGAAGGCCCCAAAAGAATATCTGTCCCTGTGGAGCGTCATTGCATTAGGAATAGGGTCCATGGTGGGAGCGGGAATTTTCGCCCTCATGGGGCAGGCGACCCTGATGGCGGGAAAAAACGTATATTGGTCCTTTATTCTGGGAGGCGTTGCTGCCCTGCTTTCCGGATACACTTACGCCAAACTGGGTTCCCGTTATCCCGGTTCCGGAGGAATTATGGATTATTTCAACGAGGCTTTTTCCCATAAGACCCTGTCCGGCGCACTGACCCTTATTTACCTGGGAACGCTGGTCATTACCGTGGCCCTGGTGGCCAAATCCTTTGGAGCCTATGCGTCCCGCCTGTTTTTACCGGACAGGGCAGTCACCATTTATTCCACGGCCCTTTTTGCCAGCGTGGCTATTTTGCTGCTGGGGGCATTGAATATGGGGGGAGCCAGGGCCGTTGGAAAGTCGGAAGTAATCATGGTGGCATTCAAATTATTGATTTTGACGGTTTTAATGCTTGCCAGCTTCGGTTCTTCCGTGCCTGTGGGCGCGGATCCCATTCCGGTGAAAGGGCTGGACGGTTTGCTGGGCAGCGTGGGATTGACATTTTTCGCATTTGCCGGCTACGGAATGATGGCCAATACGGCGGGCAATCTGAAAAATCCTTCCAGGACGCTGCCAAGAGCCATTTTTATGGCTATTGGCCTTGTGCTGGCCCTGTACCTGATACTCTCCTACGTAGTACTGTCCAACGTTCCCGCTACTTCCCTGGAAAGCCATACGGAAACGGCCGTAGCGCAGGCCGCCTATCCGGTTTTGGGCATGTGGGGCTTCATGGCCGTATCCGTAGCGGCTCTCATTGCCACGGCATCAGCCATTAATGCCACCATGTTCAGCATGCTGGACATTTCCCGGGCTCTGGCGCGCAACGGCCAGCTGGGAGCTATTTTTAAACAGCCTTTCTGGGGCCACGGAACGGAGGGTTTTTTCTATCTTTTGCTGGGGATTCTGGTGATGACGAATGCCTTTAACCTGGTAGCCATCGCCAATCTGGCGGGGGCCTGTTTTCTGATCAGCTACCTGGCGGTGTTCGTCGCCCATTGGCGGCTCCGGAAAGAGACTCAGGGAAATGCGCTGCTTATCATCCTGGGCTTTCTTCTGATGCTGTTTATTCTGGGGGCGTTCTTTTACCAGATGTTCTTCAGCCAGCCTTACCTGATTCCGTTGATTGTGCTGTTTGTAGCCGCCTGCTTCATCCTGGAATTCCTGATACGCAGAAAGATTGCGAAAAATGTTCCCGGAGTTTCTTGACCCATGGGTGCGGGAAAAAACCGGGGCTTTTTTTTGGCCTTTTAATGCAGGAAGGAAGTCAGGGGGCTGGTGGCTGTAGCTTGGGAGGAAACGGCGGGAAGGCCGGACAGATAAGCCATGCGTCCGGCACGGCATGCCAGGGCGAACGCCTCCGCCA
>ENA-OPNH01000972-OPNH01000972.1-human-gut-metagenome-genome-assembly--contig:-NODE-972-length-18311-cov-6.772020_pt1 | contig 18311 bp, 9 predicted proteins | sample MGYA00241537_ERZ501771 | MGnify/ENA primary metagenome ERZ501771 (study PRJEB25962, sample SAMEA2042608) | human gut metagenome | biome: human gut; feature: human-associated habitat; material: faeces...
ATTAATAAAAATGATGAAAGTAATTTTAGTTACCCACACCAAATATTATACAACCTAGATTTTTTGTGCTGCGTCTTTTTTGTGTTAACTAGAAGTAGGAGGAAGTAAACCATGGCAATAACTATAACAGATTATTTAAAAATAGATAAGAAAAAATATGATGAATTAGGAGCCTTTGATAGCTTTTTGGACATAAACTCTAAGTTATTTGTATCACCAATGTTATTAAAAAGAACTAAAAATAATTATTTTAATGAATGTTACGATAAAATTATCGAAAATTTTAGTATAATTTTGAAACTATTAAAGGTATCAAAAAAAGTGAATGATAAATATTGGAATGAAGCAGTTAATAGACTCGTTTCTAAAGAAGAAAAAGGAATATCACTTGGTTATGCCAATAAAAGTGATAAAGGTTCAGGAATTTCTAGTGGAATGGCCGAAAAAATAATTTCAGTAGCAAAAGAATTTATTGATATAGAAAAAGATTTTACGGAAGTTTTTGAAGTGATGTGCGTATTCGAAAAAGACATTGGTAGTGACAGAATAAGCGATATTATATTAAGCAATATAAGAGAAGACATATTTAAATATTCAGAATATATATTTTCCAATTTTGAAATAGATAAGGATAGCTATATATGCAAAGATAAAGTGTATAAAATACCAACAAACAAATATAATAATCAACCAATATTAGTAATAGATAAAAGTTTGTTGTTGGATTTACCTGTGACAGAAGACTTCAGTAATATAGATTATATTTCCTCTTTTAATGAAAAAATAAGAAGAGAATTTTCAAATTATTTAAATATTTCAAATAAAAAAAGAAAATACACAAAAGATGAAATAAAGAGACTTCTCATAGGAAATGAAACATTTTTTGATTTATTTTTAAAAAAATATAGAGAAGATGAGATTGAATCATATGATTTTGTATTAGACAAAAATTGTGAAATAAAATGGTACTATATATCCAAAGAATGTGTAAATGAAAACCCTTTAAGTATTGATAAAAATATAGATGTTTATAATCTAGCTAAAACAATTTGTGAACAGTTTAAATATTTAATTGAAGAAAAAGGTTTATGGAAGTCATTATATGACGATAATGGTATGTCTCTAAATGAATCGCATAGTCAGAATCTTTTCTTTGGAATAGCAGACTCATATTGTAAAGCAAATAATATAGATATTAGCAGAGAAAATAACAATGGAAATGGTCCAGTTGATTTTAAGATTAGCAAAGGTTATAAAAACAAGACGATAGTTGAAATAAAGAAATCGTCAAATAGCCAGTTATCACATTGTTATAAAAAACAAATTCCAATATATATGAATCAAGAAGAAATAGATAAAGGAATATATTTATTAATTAATTTAGGTGATTATGATCAAAAGGTAACTAATTTTAAAAATGCGATGCAAAAATATAAAAATACCAAAATAGAGTTAATAGAAATTGATGGTAGAAAAAAAGAAAGCGCTAGCAAAAGAAAAGCGTATTATTAGGAGAAATTATGTATATAAAGTATTTGAACTTCTTTTCTGAGGAATATTTGGAATATTATAATAAAGATAATAGTATGGTTTCTTTAAATAGAATCAATATCTTTATAGGTAAAAACAATAGTGGTAAAAGCAGATTAATGAGAAAAATATTACAACAAGAATTTAAAAAAAAGACATTAATTAATGATGTAACAACAGATTATATAGAATTGCACAAAAATATAGAGGAACTAATAAGTGAAAATAATAATATTAGAGATTTTTACAATAAAACGTATTTGAGCAAAGAAAAAATCGAAATAGGAAATAAGATTTATAGAAATGAAGAAGAAGAAGAGCAATTTGCAATATTTATATGTAATATTTTGTATCCGGAAAAGCATCGCACTATTTATGAAAAACTACAGAAAAAGCATATTGTTAAAAGTGTATTTACCTTTAATATAAATCCTAAATTTCCAAAGATATCAGATTACATATTAAAAGAGAAAATTGAGAAAAATTATAATAAAATTATAGAGTCATATAGTGAGATTATAGCAGAAACTATATTTTTCCCATCTATCTTAAGTTTAAGGAAATTGGATACAATAAATTTACCAGAATCTTCAAATTATAATTTAAAATTATCAGATATGTTTTTAGAAGATTATTTTAGTAATACTGAGGCCCTAAAAAAACTAAATATCAAAACTGGGCAAGAGGTTTATGAAGATATGAAAAAACAACTACTTGGTTTGAGTGAGGATAGGAAAAGATTCGAAGAATTTGAAAATTATATTGGAAAGAATTTTTTTGATGGTGAAGATATTAAAATTTTTGTAAAAGGAGACGATAATAACATTTATATAAAAGAGGGGGATGAAAGAGAATATCCGATATTTTTATTAGGAGATGGTTTACAAACATTAATAACTATTACTTATTATTTATACATGAACAACAATGAACCCCTAAAAGTTTTTATAGATGAGCCAGAAATTCATTTACATCCAGGTTTGCAAAGATTATTGATAAACAAGTTATTAGAATATAATAATTATCAAATATTCATTTCTACACATTCTTCAAGCATGATAGATATTTGCGATGAATATGACGAAATAACTTCAATAATTTGCGTTGAAAAAAAATCAGAAAAGAAATTTGCATATAATTCATGCTATGATAATATGAATTTATATAAGTTGATAGGGGTAAGACCTTCGTCACTAATATTATCCAATTGTACAATATGGGTAGAGGGCCCTACTGATGTATATTATATCGATACATATTTAAAATTATATTCAAGGATACAAAAGAAAAAAGAATATAAGGTTGGATATAATTATAATTACGCTTTTAATGGCAGTATAAATATAGCAAGTAAAATTGACTTTACTGATGAAGAAGAAGCAAGCATGAAAATAAAAAAAATATCAAAAAATAATTTTATAATATTTGATAGTGACAATTTAAATGTTGATAACAAAAATTATAAGAAAATAAAAAAAATAAAAAAAACATTAGGAAATAATTGTTATACAATAGAAAAACTAAAGACGATAGAGAATATTATTTTTCCAAGTATATTGTATGAATATTATAAATTGAATTATAAACCCAAAAATAAAAAATTATTGCCGCTTGTATTAGAATTTTTTGCTATTTTAGAAGAAAAATATAATAAAGATAGTTACTTTGAAATAGATATTCCTGATTCAATGGCAAAATATATAAGCAAAAGTTTAAACGAAAGAAGCTTAGAAGAATATAAAAAATATTGTAAAAGTCTCTGGAATTCTAATAAAAGTAATCTAGCAGTATTCTTTTCAAACAAAATAAAAAATAGCACACCAGAAGAACAAAAGCAAACTTTTAATAATACTATGCTTGAATATATTAATATGATAAAAAATATTTATAGATTCATAGATAAAAATAACAAGTTAAAATAACAACATCAAATTTTTGGTGTACTATTTTATTTGCTTATGTAAAAAAATTATAAATGAAGTGAAATATGACTATATGGGTAATTATTTTGAATGCTTAGAATCTATAATAGCTACATACAAAAAAGCAACAAAAAAATATTAGAGATACATATTAAATAATAATATTCTATCTAAATATAATATACCATTATTTAGATTAACTACTAATGGTAGTAGAGAAGAAAGTATTATAAGAAGTAAATTAGATGAGATAGTTAATAATAAACAATTATATAATATATAAGTAATAGCTATATATTAGTATTTGTTTTAGTATAAAGAAATTTGTTGATTAGCAATAAAAACATATGAAGATGTGATATAATATAAATATATAAATTAAGGGGTGATACCATGAAAGAATCAAGATTAATAATAATAGTATTAGCATGCCTATTCATTTTGTTGGGACCAATTTTTTATTTATTTAATCTATTATATCCAAATTTAATTGACTATGTGAATATTGCTACTAATTTATATTGTGGAATCATAGTTGGCTTAGTAACTAGCATTTGTCAGTATTATTCATCAAAAAGAAAAATAATAAATAGCATTTATAACACATATTTCGATGTATATAGATCTTATTATTACTCAAAAAATAAAACCTTTTTAGGACATTACAATTCATATAGTGTATATAAAAAGATTATAGAGTTAAATCCAAAAATTATAGAAGCATTAGATGAATACCATGGATTGTTTAAAAAATATGATAGTACATATAGAAAACTTAATCCCATTATTAAATTAAAAGAAAATTATAAAACAAAGAATATAATAAAATCATTCTTTTTATGGTTTAATAAAAAATCTTTTGATAGTTTCTTTGAACCATTAATGAAAGAAGTTGAGAGTATATTGATAAATATAAACGAAAAAAGATTTGAAAAAGATAAAGAGGAAATGATAAGAATGTATAATTATATGTGGGGTGGTGTAAATAAAAAGTAAAACTACAGAGTTTTTAATAATTTATATTCGCATTTTAAATATTAGATAATATTAATAATAACTTAACAAAGGTAATATTGAAAAGTTCGTTTTAGTTTATTGATTAAATAAAAATAATTTGATATATTTAACTTAGTTAATGAAAGATGCTAGTACAGGTCAATTTAATAGATTTTTTGTGCTGGTGTTTTTATAGTAAGTTGAAGAAATGATATATAATTTTTTTCTTACTATAAATAAAAAAATCTCTACAAAAAGAATTAAATTTATGGTATAATCAAATCATAATAATATTCTTTTTTGATGTTATGTAAAAAAATAGAAGATAGGTGTTGATAGCAGTGAATAATAGTTTGAAAAGTGTTCTTAGCTTTATTAAAGAAGCTTTGGAATTAAAAAATAAGAATATTTATAAAGTGTCAGATTATGAAATACACGAAGATTTTGGACAGTTTTATAAAAACTTTAAGGAAATTATAGAAATTCCAGATTATTTATCATTAAATATTAATTCCAACAAAATAATATTTAAATTAAAATATATAAAGGAAGATAAAAAGAAAAAAATTCCTGAAGTTCCAGACAGTTTAAAAAAATATATATATTTAAAAGATGGTAACGATATAATTTCTACAATTGATGATTTAGAAAAGACATTAGAACAAAATAATTTATTAGAAGAATATAAAAAATATGATAATGATATTAAAGAAATTAACAAATATAACAATTTAATTGATTCATATAATTCAAAATATATGCAATTTCATTCAGTATATAAAAGAATTAATGATTATGAAGAAAAAATAGAAGTTATTTTCGGTCAAAAACTCATGATTTGGGAAGATGAACAAAATAATAGAATTGAAAGATATATTTATGAAGCTAATTTAGATATAGATATTGACCCAATAAATAACATTATTAGCTTTTCAATAAATAATGATAAGCAAAAAGGGTTTGCCACAGATTTTTTGAATTTAGATTCTTATAAAGTAAAAGATTTAAGTTTTTTAAATGATTATATCAAAAAGTTTAATAATGAAATTTTAGATACTGAATTTGATGTTGAGGAAGAAGCAGAAAAATATATTAATTATATTTCTTTAGAAAATGAAATAACTAATAGTGAATTTAACAAAAATCAAGAATTGAAAAAATCAATAACTTACTTATTTGATAACTGTGGAATTATAGTTAGAAATAAAAACATAAAATTGTGGATAGAAGATTTAGAAAAAATCATTTCCACGTGTAATGATACACAGTTTAAAAGTCCCATTTTGAATGTGTTTGAAATTGATTTTTCTGATGAAAATCAAGTGAATGAATTACTCAACAATAACACAACAAATGATAATGAAGAGATTTTATTTCCTTTACCATCAAATGATGAGCAATACAAGATTGTAGAAAAAGTAAAAAGCAGTAATATTGTTTTAGTTCAGGGGCCGCCAGGAACTGGCAAGTCACATACAATAGCAAATTTATTATCGCATTATATATCAGAAGGAAAAAAAGTAATTGTAACCAGTGAGAAGGCTAAGGCACTCGAGGTATTAAGAGAAAAAATACCTTCACCGATAAGAAGTTTGAGCTTATCAATATTAACATCAACGGGTGTTGACAAAGAATTAGAATTTTCCATAAATAATATATTAAAACATCAAAGTGACAATATAGAAATAGAAAAAATAAAGGATAGCATCACATCGTTAACAGAAAAGTTGAGAGAAAATAATATATCAAAGCAGGAAGTTAATAAAAAAATAATTGAATTAATGTCGAATGATACAATATCATATAAAGAAAAACTAAATGAAGTTATGAACTTTGAATATGATGACAACGTAACATTGATGGATATAGCAAAGTGGTTAGAAGAAAATAGAGCTTACTCTATAATACCAATAAGCGATAATGAGTGCTATAACTATAGTAACTGTAGAGAATTTTTTGAAAAACTTGATGACATTTGCGATGATATAAAAAATAACTCTTTTGCAACTTCTAAAATAGTACCTGAATATGACAAATTTAAAACAAATGATATTGAATTATATATAAATGAAAATATTAGACATAAGAACCATAATGTATCAAATCCAGAATTAATAAATTCAATAAAACAATCAAACTTAAATGATAGTAACCTAAGGGACTTGGGTGAATTATTATTAAAATTAACTAATCTATATACCTATTTCGATAAAGAATTTATAAAATCATATACAAAATATGAAGCGTTCATGGCAAAATTAACAGAAATTACAACCGAAATAAAGCAAAATAAAGAATTCGTTATGCTAACAGAGGAAAAGATATTTGATTATGAAATTGAATATGAAAAAGCCAATTTAAATAGTCTTATTAATGAGCTGAGCGATTTAATAAACCTATATGATGAAAATGGCAATTTAAATATAATCAATAAAATAAAGTTTGCTTCAGGTGTTAAAAAAATAGAGTGCTTAAATGTAAATGGCAATAAACTGCAAAAAGAAAACGTTTCAAAAACAGTATTAGAAGATTTAAGAGAAATATTAAAATACTATTCTTTTGTTGATACAATAAATAGACAGTTCAAACAAATATTGCAAACTGATTTATTTGAAAAACTAAACATAAAAAGAAATCAGTTTGGAAAAGAACAAATAGAAATTATAAATATACTTGACACTTTTATTAATTTTGAAGAATATTCAAAACAAATAAATCAGTATTTTGAAGCCATGATAAACAATAATTTATTTAAAATAAATTATATGGATGAAGATGAAGATAATATAAATAGTATTTATAAAGATCTTCAGTATTATGTTATAGAGCATTCAAGTGTTGAAAATACTAAAAATATAATAAATGAAATCAGAGATTTTTATAAAGATTACAATTTACATTTTTTAAATGACGTTTTAGTTTCCATCGAAACTAATCAATTAGAAGAATATATTAACAATAAGGGTAACCTATTAAAAGAAATTGGAGTCATAAATAAATATAACGATCTAAAGAAAGAATATTCAAAGTTTGTAGAAGATAAAAATGAGCTAATATACAATTATATTTATAAAATGAATATAGAAGATAGGGAGTTTTTAAAGCGTAACATAGATAAAGTTTTAAAATATCATTATATTGAAAAATTTTATTTAACATTAGAAGAAAAAGAAACAATATTACCATCATTATATGAAAAGAGAGAATTATTAATAAATGAAGAGAAAAAAATAATTACTGAATTAGTTGCTATAAGAGGATGGTATTATCAAAATATTAACATGACACATGAAATAAGCTTAAGTTTAAATAAATGGGTTAATTTGAAGAAAAAACTTGGTGGGGGAAAAGGAAAAAATACAAATATATATTTAAGACAAATGAGAAATGAAATGGAGTCAGCCAAAAACGCGATTCCTGTATGGATAATGCCAGTTGATAAGTTAATTGAACAATATCCATTTACAAATGAGCCTCAATTTGATGTGTTAATAATGGATGAAAGTTCCCAAACATCTGTGTTTTCAATTAGCGCCTTGGCTCGTGCTAAAAAAATAATAATAGTTGGTGATGATAAGCAAATTAGTCCAACAAATTCCTTTACTAGTTTAGATGCATTAAATGAAATTAGAACTAAATATTTGAGAAATAATAATTGGAATTTACAAATAGCAAAGGACACTAGCATATACGACATTATTCAAACAATTTGTGGTAATAAAAAAATTACATTAACAGAACACTTCAGATGTTTACCCGAGATAATTAATTATTCGAATAAAATGTTTTATAATATGGAAATTAATCCGTTAAAGGTTCGAGGTAAAGAAAATACAATTGCTAAACCAATTGAAACAATATATGTTCCAAATGCGGTATGCAAGAAAAGCGGACAACAAATAATTAATGAATTTGAAATAAACAGAATTATTACTTTAATAGCGGACATTTCTTCAGATGAATCATACCGTAACAAAACAATAGGTATTATTGCACTGCAAAATAATATGACAAAACACATTCAAAAATTAACAGAATTGATAATGCATAAATTTGGAGAAGATTTTATTACCGAAAGAAAAATAAAAATTGGGACAGCATATGATTTTCAAGGCGATGAAAGAGATGTAATTATATTGTCAATGGGTATTACAACATTATATGAAGATGGTGAAAAATATGCATTCAGGGCATTAACAACTCAAGAGTTTGACAGAGCATTTAATGTTGCTGCATCAAGAGCAAAAGAACAAATGGTTCTTGTGCATTCGGTCAAATTGTCTGAATTAACGCAAGAATGTAATAGGTATAAGTTATTAAATTATTGCTTAAACTACGATAAAGAAAAAGAAAAAAATAATGAAGAATTATTCGAGTCGAAATTCGAAAAAGATATATATTATCATCTAATATCAAAAAACTATGCTTTGACACCACAGTTTAAAGTAGGTAATTATAGATTGGACTTTGTATTAACGAATAATAATAATCAAAAAATTGCTATAGAATGTGATGGGGATCGATATCACGGGATTGATGAGTTAGAAAATGATTTAAAACGTCAATCTATATTAGAAAGATGTGGATGGAAATTTGCTAGAATTCGTGCAAGTGAATATTATTATGATAGGGAAAGAGGTATTGATAAATTAATAAAAACAATAGAATACTTTTTAAATAGTAATAATAGTATAAATGTTAATATCAAAAATGAAATGAATAACATTCAATGGAAAAAAACATTTGATAAGGACAAAAATGAATCTGAAGAAATAATAGATGTAGGCAAAGAAGCTAATGGTGAAATGAAAATGGCAACAAAAGAAAACAATAAGAATAGTTCATTTTTAAGTGGCGATAGTAACGATAATATTTATGGTATTAAAAACAAAATTACAAATAATCATTTTGAAAATCCCATAGAATCGTTTGGGCCCAGTCAATTTAAGTATATGACATTATTATCAGTTGGTGCTACTAGAAAAGAAATTGCGGAATATTATAACGTTGCTTATAATACAGTAAAAAAATCACTACAATCTGTTGGGAAAAAATATAAATGCGGAACAGCAGAAGAATGTATAAAGATATTTAAAGAAAACTGGAGTCATTGTCTAGAATATAATAATATAATAAAAGAGTTTAATGAAAACAAGAATAATAAAACAAACTCACTAACATAACAAATGACAGGATAATAATTAATAAAATTGTTAATGTGAGAAAAATTAAATTTTAAAGTGAGTATATTAAATTAATATATTCGCTTTTCTTGTTATACTTATTTAGGTATTAAATAAATAACATATCATATATTTCTGTTTAAAATTATCAATAAAAGTTAAAGTTTAGTGATTTTCATGGTATAATTAAAAGTGTAATACAATTTTTTGAATAGGTAGGTGCAGTGATGTCTAATTATGAAAGTGAAGCAAAATTAGAAAATAGAATGATAGAGCAGCTTAGAAAGCAAGGATATAGCTATATTGAAATAAATGATGTTAAGGAGTTAGAAGAAAATTTTAGAAGCCAAGTTAATTTACATAATAAAGTGGAATTAAATGGAAGGGATTTATCGGATAAAGAATTCGAGAAATTAATGATAAAAATATCTGGTAAAAGTATTTTTCAATCTGCAAAAGAATTAAGACAAAAGCATGATATAATTCGTGATGATGGCACAGTTGCATATATTGAATTATTTAATACCAAAGAATGGTGTAAAAATTTATTTCAAGTTACTCATCAAACTACAGTTGAAGGAAAATATGTTAACAGATATGATGTAACAATTCTCATTAATGGCCTTCCATTAATTCAAATTGAATTAAAGCGAAGAGGCATTGACATGAAGGAAGCTTTTGATCAAATTAAGAGATACAAAAACCATTCCTACAATGGATTATACAGATTTATTCAATTATTTGTAATTAGTAATGGTGTTGATACAAAATATTTTGCAAATGGAGATCAAGAATTAAATTATGGGTTTACTTTTTATTGGACCGATGTAAATAATGACAGAATTACTAATTTGGAACAGTTTTGTACTTTCTTTTTAGATAGATGCCATGTTGCCAAAATGATAGCAAGATATATGATAACAAATGAAACAGAAAAAATACTCATGGTAATGAGACCATATCAAGTATATGCAGTTGAAAATATTGTTGATAGAGCAATAAATACAAGTAATAATGGCTATGTATGGCATACGACAGGTTCAGGAAAAACAATAACATCTTTCAAGACTAGTCAAATTTTATCCTTAGAGCCGTCTATTAATCAAGTATTTTTTCTAGTAGATAGAAAAGATTTAGACAAACAGACATTGGATGAATTTAATAAATTTGATCCAGGATGCGTTGATATGACAAATGAGACATTTAAATTAGTCCAACAAATTAAAGATAGTACAAAGCCTTTAATAATTACAACCATTCAAAAAATGGCCAACGCTTGTTCTAACCCAAGATATGCCTCTGTAATGGAAAAGTATAAAGATAAAAAGACAGTGTTTATAATAGACGAGTGCCATAGAAGTCAATTTGGAGATATGCATAAACAAATTGCTAAAACTTTTACAAATGCACAGTACTTTGGATTTACAGGAACACCAAGATTTGAAGAAAACAAGAGTCAAGATGGTAGAAGTACAGCAGACATTTTCGAAAAATGTTTACATACATATCTAATTAAAGATGCAATTAACGATGGAAATGTTTTGGGATTTTCTGTTGATTATGTTAAAACAATAGAAAGCAGCATTGATGACAGTAATGAAGAAAGAGTACAAGCTATAGATACTGATGAAGTGTTCATAGATGATACAAGAATTATAATGGTAGCACAGCATATTATAGAACACCATAATATTAAAACGAGGGATAGAAAGTATAATTCTTTATTTGCAGTTTCATCTATTCCAATGCTTACAAAATATTATGATACGTTTAAAAAACTTGATCATAATTTGAAAATTGGAGCAATATTCACTTTTGGTGCAAATGAAAACTTAGATAATAAAGAAGAACATTCAAGAGATGTACTTGAGCGAATAATAAAAGATTATAATAAAATGTATAATACTAATTTTACTACAAATAATTTTGATGCCTATTTTAGAGATGTTTGTAAGAAAATTAAAAACACAGATATTGATATAGTAATTGTAGTAGATATGTTGTTAACAGGTTTTGACGCGAAAAGATTAAATACTTTATACATAGATAAACCATTAAAGTTTCATAGTTTAATTCAAGCATTTTCAAGAACAAATAGAGTTGAATCAGATACTAAACCATTTGGCAATATTGTATGCTATGATTTACCATCTAAATTTAGAGTAGATGAAGCAGTAAAATTATTTTCTCAAACAGATAGAACAGATACCGTTATTATGGCACCGTATTCTGATTACTTAGAAAAGTATATAAAAGCAGTTAATTATCTTCAAACCATTGCTCCAAATATTGATAGTATTCAAGAATTGGAACAGGAGGGAAATGAAGAAGATTTAAAAAAGTTTATACTAGCATTTAGAGAAGTAGCAAAAATATTAGTAAGTTTAAAAACATTTAATGAATTTGACATGAATGATGAAAAAATGCCTATGGCATCGCAAATGTTTGAGGATTATAAAAGTAAGTATTATGAAATATATAGGAAGTTAGCAACATCCAAAGAAAAAAGTTCGATTTTAAGTGATATTAGTTTTTCACTAGAATTAATTCAAACAGATAAAATAAATGTTTCTTACATATTAAACCTAATTAGAAATGTTGATTTAACAAATGAAGAACAAAAACAAAAAGATATAGAAGATATAGAATCAAAATTAGTCAATGTAACAGATGATGAGTTATTCCTAAAATTAGATTTAATTAAAAGATTCTTATCAAATGTATTGCCAATTTTAAAACCAGAAGATTCAATAGATGATGCATTTAACAGTCACATGAATAAAGAAAGACAGAAAGAAATAGAAAAATTTGCCAAGGAAAATGATATTGATTTAGAAGTATTACAAGCGGTAATTGATGAATTCGAATATAGTGGAATATTCCCAAATGAAATGATAGGAAAGTCAATTCATGCTCCATTCTTAAAGAAGATATCATTAATTGATAATGTAAAAGTATTTATAAAGAATCTTTCAAGAAAGTATTTATAGGAGGATATAATGTCAAGAGAAGAAAAACAACAAACTCAACAAGCAGAGTTACAAAAACAATTATGGAGCATTGCTAATACCTTAAGAGGTAATATGGATGCTAATGATTTTAAAAATTATATTTTAGGACTAATATTCTACAGATATTTGTCTGAAAATCTTGTTAATTATGTTGAAAGAACATTATTAAAAGATGATGGGATAAGTTATGTAGATGCATGGAAAAAAGATGAATATAGAGATGAATTAAAAAGATATTTAATAGAAGATTCTAATATGGGATATTTCATTGAAGCGGATAACTTATGGAGTGAATTAATATATAAAATTCAAACAGGTAAATTTGATATTTCAATGTTATCAAAAGCAATTAATTCTATATCAGACTCGACATTAGGTAATGAATCTGAAGATGATTTTGAAAACTTATTTGAAGATATGGATTTGAATAATTCTAAATTGGGTAGAGGTGAGGCAGAAAGAACTAAGCTGATTTCAACAATAATGTTAAAAATAAATGATATTGACTTTCACCATGAAGATGCTGAAATTGATGTCTTGGGTGATGCTTATGAATATTTAATATCAAACTTTGCAGCCTCAGCAGGTAAAAAAGCAGGAGAGTTTTATACACCACAACAAGTATCAAGAATATTAGCAAAATTAGTTACTATAAATAAAAGTAAAATACAAAGTGTTTATGATCCGACATGTGGTTCTGGTTCTTTACTATTGAGAGTAGGTAAAGAAGCAAAAGTTAGTTCATACTATGGACAAGAGTTTAATTCTACAACTTACAACTTAGCGAGAATGAATATGCTATTACATGGAATATCATTTAAACATTTTGATATAAAAAATGCAGATACATTAGAAAATCCAAAACACAAAGATATGAAATTTGATGCAATTGTGGCTAATCCTCCATATTCAGCACAATGGAGTGCAGATCCTAAGTTTATGGAAGATGAAAGATTTAGTGCCTATGGAAAATTAGCACCAAAATCTAAGGCAGATTTTGCGTTTATTCAACATATGATTTATCAATTATCTGACAACGGAACAATGGCAGTTGTTCTTCCACATGGCGTTTTATTTAGGGGAGCATCAGAAGGAACAATAAGAGAATATTTAATAAAAGAAAAAAATTATTTAGATGCTGTTATAGGATTACCTGCAAATATATTTTTTGGAACCAGTATTCCAACTTGTATATTAGTATTTAAAAAGTGCAGAGAATATGAAGACAATATTTTGTTTATTGATGCTTCTAAAGATTTTGAACCCGGAAAAAATCAAAATAGATTAAGAGATGACGATGTAAATAAAATTATTGAAACATACAAAAACAGAGTAGAAAAGCCAAAATATTGTCATGTTGCTCCATTGAGTGAAATAGCAGAAAATGAATATAATTTAAATATTCCTAGATATGTAGATACATTTGAAGAGGAAGAAGAAATAGATATTAAGGCAGTACAACAAGAATTAAAACAAATAGATAAAGAAATAGCAGAAGTTGATAAAGAACTTAATGTTTATTTAAAAGAACTAGGTTTGGAGGAAATATAGATGGCAAAGTTTGATGTAAATAATGTTAGTGTTGAAACTTTATTAGGATATGTTAAAGATGGAACAATTGCAATACCAGAGATTCAAAGGCCATTTGTGTGGGATACAACAAAAGTTAGAAATTTAATTGATTCTTTATATAGAGAATATCCAGTAGGTTATATAATTACTTGGAAAAGTCCTGACGTAAAACTAAAAGATGGTACTTCGTCAGAAGGAAAACAAATATTGATAGATGGACAACAAAGAATAACTGCTTTAACAGCAGCATTATTGGGTGAAGAGGTATTAGATGACAATTACAAGAAGAAACGTATTAAAATTGCATTTAATATTCAAACAGAGGAATTTCAAACTTGCAATCCAGCAATAGAAAAGCAAGAAGAATGGATTTCTGATATTTCTGAAGTAATGAAATCTGGATTTAATACTTTTGAATTTATTAGTGACTATTCTAAAAAATTTAATTTAGATGCAAACGAGTTAAGTAAAAAGCTAACTAAACTGCAGTCTATAAAAAATATAATGATTGGTAGAATTGAATTGGGGTCAATATTAGATATTGAGACTGTAACAGAAATATTTGTAAGAATTAATTCCGCCGGCGTAGTTTTATCACAAGCAGATTTTGCTATGAGCAAGATTAGTGTTAACGAAAAGTATAGTGGTAATGATATTCGTAAAACAATAGATTATTTTTGCCATTTTGCTAAAACTCCAATAGACTTTGATAATATCAAAAATAATGATATTGAATTTAGCAACAAAGAGATTTTTAATAGAATAAGCTGGATCAAGGACAAAAACGAGGATTTATATTTACCAAGTTATGTAGATGTATTAAGAGTTGCTTTTACTTATAAATTTAGAAGAGGAAAATTGCAAGATTTGGTTTCATTGTTATCTGGCCGTGATTTTGAGACAAGAGAATATAAAGAAGAAATAGTAGAAGATAGTTATAATAAGTTATATGATGGAGTCAAATCCTTTATAAACCAAACAAATTTCGAAAGATATGTAATGATTTTGAAATCAGCAGGAATAATTGATGAATCATTAGTAAGATCACAAAATGTTTTAAATTTTGGTTATATTTTATTTCTGTATTTAAGAGAGAAAAATGTTAGCCCCGAAACAATAGAAAGACAAGTCAAAAGATGGGTTATTATGTCAATAATAACACAGAGATATACATCTTCACCGGAGTCCAAGTTCGATTTAGATATTAGAAGATTAACAGAGTCAAGTGATGCTATAAAATACATAGATGAAGAGTTAGAAAGAAATTTGGGAGATGCTTTTTGGAATAGTATTTTAGTGGAAAACTTTAATACCTCTGTTGCAAGTTCTCCTTATTGGAAGATATATTTAATAGCTCAAATTTCATTAAACGATAGTGCATTTTTATCCAAGGATATGAAAGTAAGGACATTAGTAGAGGGAAGAGGAGACGTTCATCATATATTTCCTAAAGATTATTTGCAAAAAAACGGAAAAAATAATAGAGGAATATATAATCAAATAGCTAATTTTGCATTAATTCAAACAGAAGTTAATTTACAAATTACTAACAAATCACCAAATATCTATATGTCTGAAATTATTAATCAATGTGAAACAAAACAAATTTCTATTGGTTCAATAGATGATAATAGTTTATTAAAAGAGAATTTAAAAACTAATTGTATTCCTGAAAATTTCTATATGATGACTATTGATGATTATGATTCTTTTTTGAAAGAGCGAAGAAAATTGATGGCTGAAAAAATAAAAAGATACTATTATTCATTATAATAAAAAGGACTTATACAAACATATTTTGCATAAGCCCTTTTTTAAGATCTAACAATTTTTGAAGTGAACTTTCATTATATTGGACTTTTAAATCTAATAATTTAATAATTTTACCAATTTCATTTTGCCATTTACCCTTAGGTATGTCAGCAACAATTTCATAAAATAAATCCATATTAAGGTTTCGTCTTACTATACTTGCTCCTTGTTCAGATGAAATTTTATATTCATATAGTGCTTTAGCAGATTTAATCCAATAATTAAAAAAATTTATATCTATATTATCATTTATATTAAATACCTTATAAGATGGTGAAACAATGCCTATATTATATTCCTTATTAATATTTATATTTCCCATCCATAGGTTTTGTGGACTAAGGACTAATTGATTTTTTTTTAATATTTTATAACCTATATTATTATCACTAGCTGCTTGTTTATTAAAGTAATCTTTTTGCAAGTAAATACCTTTTGCTGTAGATGAAAGTATTTCATATTCATTATTTTTTGTGGTTTTATAATTTTGTTCTACTAATATGTTTTTTAAAGGTATTTTCTCTGTTTCAATCTTTTTGCTAATATAATCAATAACTCCTTTTTTAAATAACTTAAGGTCTTCAATTTTCTTAGTTTGAAGTTCTATCTTTTTATCTATTAGATCTAACATTTTAGCTATTTTTTCTTGTTCTTGTCTTTTTGGCATTTTTATTTTTAATTTTCTTATCTTATCTAAAGAAATAAATTTTTGTGTTCCACCATCCATATTACTAGCAAATTGTTTAATAATATTATTCGAATGAAGATAGTGAATTAAGTAATCATTCTTAATAATTCCTTTTTCTTTTATTAATGCAACATTTTTTATCGCAAAATCATCTCTTGAGACTCTAACAGGTTTTCCAATTGTTCCTATCATACCAAATAATATATCACCTATATCAACTTTTGAACGTTGGTTAATTTTATCAAAATCTTCTTGTTTTAAATAATTTACATTTTCTAAATCTAATGTTCCATCATCATTTAGGTTTTTTGATGTAACTAAAGGAAATCCATTATCTATATATTTTGGTGAATCATGTGTTCCATCTCTAACATCACTTTCTTCATTCAAAATATATTCGGACCATTCATCATTAAATTCTTTAAATCTTAATTTAGGAGCATTCATTTAATCACCACATTTCAAGTCCTTAAGTTTAATATAAAAAGCACGCGATTCCATTTTTTTGTATAATTATTATAGAAGGAGGAAAAATTAATGATTATAAAATCAAAAAGAATATTTTACAAAGATTGGGTTTATACGTGGCTTGTTGAAAAAAAAGATTATGTCAAAGAATCAACATATGCTAATTATTCTAATATTGTTTTTAATCACATAATACCAAAATTAGGTGATTATAAACTTAATGAATTAAATCATAAAATTATACAAGACTTTTTATTAGAATTATCTAAAAATGGGCGTAAGGATAATAATGGTGGATTATCAGGAAAAACAATTAAGGATATTACAATTGTTGTTAAAGGAAGTATAAAAAAAGGAATAAATGAAGGAAAAATAAAGCATATTGAATTGTCATTTAATTATCCTAGAGACGATAATGAAAAGAATATCTATATACTCACAAAACAAGAACAAAATAAAATAACTAACTATGTTTTAAATGATTGTACGTCAAAAAATATTGGACTTTTAATTTCATTATATTCAGGAATAAGAATTGGTGAGTTATGTGCCCTACAATGGAAAGATATAGATTTTAAAAATAACAAGTTATATATATCAAAGACAGTGCAAAGAATTTATATCAAAGATAAAACTGAATGCATTTCTAAAATCATTATAACTTCACCCAAAACTAAAAATGCTAATAGAGAGATACCTATTAATAAAGACTTTTTAGAAATATTAAAAAAAATAAAGTCGGATAAGAATAATTATATTTTGTCAAACACGGATAAATATATAGAACCCAGAACATATAGAAAATATTTTAATAAAATATTAAAAGAGTTAAAAATAAATCAATTTAATTTTCATTCATTAAGACACACATTTGCAACAAATTGTATATCACTAGGGTGCGACTATAAAACAGTTAGTGAATTATTAGGACATTCAAATGTTAATATAACTTTGAACTTATATGTTCATCCACGATATTCCCAAAAGAAAAAATGCATAGATTTAATAAGTAAAATATTCCAAGAAAAAGTAAATATGTAACTTTTTCTTTTTTTGATAAATTTTTGAAAATATGTGATATAATTATATTAAGTGTTTAGTAACTTTTTATTAAACTTAAGGACTTGAA
>ENA-OPNH01000996-OPNH01000996.1-human-gut-metagenome-genome-assembly--contig:-NODE-996-length-17867-cov-2.376937_pt1 | contig 17867 bp, 18 predicted proteins | sample MGYA00241537_ERZ501771 | MGnify/ENA primary metagenome ERZ501771 (study PRJEB25962, sample SAMEA2042608) | human gut metagenome | biome: human gut; feature: human-associated habitat; material: faeces...
AAGGCGTCAGCCGTTCAATATTTTCGGATTACATTTCAAGACCGAGTTTTTCTGCGATTTCCTCTGGAGAGAGGCCAGAGGCTTTTGCTTTCTCCATCACAGTTTTCATAGTAACAGGATGGAGGAGCTTTTGCTTTTGGGTCTCTAAAGCCTCAATTTCAGCTTTCTTTTTGGAAATCTTTTCATCAATAATTGCAATGCGTTCTTCTACAGTACGAGCGGCCATAAGAGGTACATCCTTTCATAATCAGAAGATATATTTATAATAATAAGCCAAAGATTCTTTGTCAATCGAATTTTATTAAAACATGGGAAAATGCTTTCTTTTTTTGGATTGGATAGTAGCGGAGGACATTAAGCCTAATATCGCCGCCTATAGGAATGCCTACATCAATAGCAGGTGGCTTTGCGACAGAACAGCCTGGCGGCGGAGCCTAGCGCTTAGAGTTTTTGCATTCTTAATCACTTTCTCTGTGAATCGGATAATGGCGTGGTAACGCCGAGTTTCTCGGTTCCATCCGTTTGCATTGACGAATCCAAAACTTCTGTCTCTCCATCAGGAGGAGTAGCGCGATCATACAGCGGTACGGTATCTTCGTCATGCACAGGCGGGATAGTTCCGTCAGCTAGGGGAACTGTCCCAACTCTCAGTTTTTCTGTTTGCTGCGCTTGAGGAAACTCTGCTTTCGGCAAAACCGCCGTATCCGGAAGCGTGTCCCCCTGCTCTATCTCCAATTGTGCGGTACTCTCCTGAAGTATCGCAGTCCCTGACATAATCGGTTGTTCAGGTTCCCGGCGAACTGTAAGATGGTCTGTGGGATAACCGCTGCGAAGTTTCCGGGTGTTCTTGTCCGCACCTTGATCATAAGCTGCGTTTCCCGGTATGTACTGCGGCTTTTTTAGCCAGAAAGCGACTCCAAGAACGATTGTAAAAATAAGAAGACCAACACCGCTGTAAAATATAACCTGTCCCGTGGTCACAAAAATCACCTCTTTTAGAAGTTTAAATAAACTGAAAGTATTTTATTCAAGTTTTAAAGTAATCGATCCGTTGTCAAGTTCATTGCTATCTATTCCAAAAAGAAAATTAACACTCATCGTCATCCCTGATTGGAATACATAGTCAATGCGAAATTGCTTCTCATCGTCATCCCAGCCACCAGAGAATGTTGCTCGGTAGTCCTCGGTATCTGCAGCAATAGACACTGCTATAACATTTTCTTCTGCATCCGAAAATTGTTTTGAGACATAGGAAATACCGTCTGCTGAAAGACCAACTGCTTGTAAAATAGATTCAAAATTCGTATCTGTCGTGATTCCACGGGATGGCAAAATCGGATCCGCTGCAGCTTGCCCTTCTGCTGTGTTCGAATGTTTGTGGTTATCAAAAAACATTACTTGGAGGACATTAGCTTCGGTGTCCCAAAAGAAATCGCTTCTTTGAGTATTGTAGTGCAATGTTTCTGGACCATCAGGGAAAGGCTTCCAAGATGACCAAGAGGTTGCGTATGCTGTTGCGACATCATTTTGGCTTGCTTGCCAGAATGGAACACCATTTATTGTCCATTCATCGGCTTTCACCCAATCTTCCGTCAAATAGTATTCGCCCAAGATTAAATCCATCCGCGCGTAAAGGTTGTCTATTACCTCCTGTAAGTGAATGCTTCTGGTTACCTTAAATCCATCTCTAAGGATTTGGAGAGCCGCGCTGACATCTCCGTCCTGCAAATATACCTCAGAAAGCTTTTCGTATAGTATCTCTTGATTCGGATCAATCTCAATAGCCGCAGTAAAGGCAATAACGGCTTCCTCATAGTTGCCCTCTGATAAATACCGTACACCCAAGTCATACTGTTCCCGCCATTGCGCCTCTGTGCTTTGCTCGCAAGCGCATAACCCCACCAAAAGAAGAACAACTACCAACAATCCCGATATTCTTTTCATAGCCATCCGTTCCTTCTCAAATTTTCGATCAGGCTGCCCAACTGCTGGTAATAAGTCGTCTCATCCGAACTGCGGATCATGCTACCCGCTGTTTCATACTCTGCAAGGGCAGGCCGGTAATTGCGGCTGCTCTGGGGCTTGGCATTTTCAATGGTGATCAGCATCATCCCTCGCAGCGCATGAGGCATATAGTCCTCCGGGAACATCTCCTCATAAGCCGTAAGTGCCTGTTCCGCTTTGGCATAGTCCTTCAGCTCGTAGTAGATCGTATAGAGATTGGAATAGAGGTATTCTTTGGTCACACCCAGTTCGATCACACGGTTGAAGCATTCAGCAGCCTTTGTCAGATAATTCTGTGGAACAGAGGCGTCTGTGTGGTATGCCTCAAAATAGGCCAGGGCCAGCATCTCCCACAGGACGCTGTCGTAGCGCAGACCCTCCTGCACCACAGCGGAGGAGAGCAGTCCGACGGATTTTGTGGCAGGGTATTCAATCGGGGAGGCGTTGACCCGCATCAGAGCGGCACAATCCCGGTACAGATCCCCCAAAGAGACATAGCAGCGGCGAGTCAGCGCGGAAGTCTCAGACTGATCAAGGGCATCCAGAAACGCCGTCTCCGCATCAAGATAATCTTCCTGAGCAAAGTAGACCTCACCCTGCACATATTGGGTCACATCAGGGTGGGCACCTTGTCCAATCAGTTCATCCAGAATCTGTTCCGCCTGATTGATCTGTCCAAGACGCCCCAGGCACACTGCGTAGTCCCGTAGGTTGTCCACCGACAGTTCTCCCCCTTGTGCAAAGCCCTCTGCGGCTTCTTCATATTCTCCGAGTTCAAACTGAGCTGAAGCCATGGACAGTCTGATCTGAGTGTCCTCGCCATACTTTTGCAAAGCATCTGAACCGAAATCAATACAATCCTGCCATGCACCGTTGAGATACAGGGCATAGGTCTGCTGTCGGTCGGCATCCATACGGTCGGGATACAGTGCCCGTGCTTCATTGAGCAGGGCTACCATCCCATCGTAGTCTGTAGTATATAACTCGCTGGCCTGAGACAGCAGGGAAGAATATTTGGCCTCTTTCTCCTGTCCCATGAGCACCTGTCCGCCGGTCATCAAGCCGACCGAGGCAGCCAACATCACCGCAACAACGGCGACCCGGATGCGTTTTGCATTCTGGTACTTTTGCCAGGCTCTATCGAAGCGGTAAATATGGTCTAGATCGTCCACCAGCTCGTCCACTGTTTGGTAACGGTCTGCCGGCTCAGACTGAACGCATTTATTCAGTATGTACTCGATACCATGAGAGAGCTCTGGCACCAACTGACGCACCGGAACAAACTGGTAGGGCGGCTCATAGGGGCTTTTCCCGGTCAGCAGGTGGTACATGGTGACGCCGAGGGAATAGATATCCGTCCGGGCATCGGTCTGGGCCTTACCGAATTGTTCCGGAGCGGCATAGCCCTTGGTACCGATGTAGGTCGTGTCCGCATTGGACTCCTGTTTATATTCCCGGGCGATACCGAAGTCGATCAGCTTCAGAGAGCCGTCCGGCTGGAGCATGATGTTGGAGGGCTTCATGTCCCGGTAGATGATAGGGTGGGGCCGCTGGCCGTGGAGATAGGTCAGTACGCCGCACAGATCCCGGAGCCACTGTAGCCCCTGGGGCTCATCTACTTTCTTCTGCTGTTTCAACAGGCCGTCCAGGGTAATACCCTCTACAAAGTCCTCTACAATGTAGATACAGTCTCGATCCTCAAAGATGTCCACAATGCGAGGCAGCATGGGGTGCTGGAGCCGCTTCAGGATGTTGGATTCGGCCAGGAAATCAAACCGCGTCCCCTGTTGTTTGCGCACTTCCTTCACTGCCCAGCGGGTGTGAAGGCGCTTATGCTCGGCAAGGTAGACGGTGGACATACCGCCTTTGCCGATGATAGATTTTATTTCGTATGTGTCATTAAAGGTTTTATTCATATTATTTCTCGCCTTCGCTTGTGTCGATTTTACATCTCAATAAGATTCCATATACTCTAACTCTGCATAACCTAATAGGTTCCCCTTTTCATCATAAGTAGAAATAGCTGACACTAATCCCTTGTCGTTATAGTCATAAACTGCATGATCCCATTCTATTTCAGTCGAAATCATGTTGTCACTAAAAATTACTCCATCTATTTCTTCTGAACCACTGAGGCTCTCCCAAAACGGGTCATATACAATAACATTTCCGCTTACTTCTGTAATTCCTACAACTGCCGTTACATAGCTGCCTATTGTGCCCGCTTTAACCTCAGATTCTGGTTGTTCTTCGCGATATGGATCATCCGAGCAGTATGTGTACGTGGTAGTTTCATTTCCCTCATCATATTCCCAAGTTTCCCAGAAAGTAGCACTATATGTTGGGTAAAAACTACGACTGTCTGTTCGAACCAACCGCCGTTTATCGTCATACTGTGCTTCTATTACCTCAACAAGTGTCCCTTCCGGACTGTATAGCTCAACTTTGCTCACCATCGGTAGTAAATAGCTTTCAATAGCATCCGCTCGCTCGAACAGAGTTTCATCGCCTGTACTGTCATAGCCACGCCACAAAATATCAATCGCTGCATCCGTATCTCCAAGCCGTATATAAATATCAGCTATTTTGATGTAGATGGATGCCTGATTTTCACCAAGATCTATCGCCGCCATATAATCGTCCTTTGCCATGGTTAGATAATCTATTTGTTCATCGCCAGAAAGTACGCTTGAAGCACTGATATACGAATCACCTCTGGTAAGAAACGCATCTTTATTTTTAGGGTCAATTTCAATGGCAGCCGTGAAAGCGATAATAGCCTCTTCATAGTTGCCCTCGGATAAGTAACGCACACCCAGGTCGTACTGCTCCTGCCATGTGGAGGTTTTCATCCCACAGGCGGTCAACCCAAATAAAACTATGAATGTAAGTGTGGCTCTCAATATCTTTCTCATTTCCATACCCTCAGTAAAAAACAATTTTATTTAGGAGCCTCAAAAGAGCATTCTCCCGATTCGGCGTCAATGTAAACCCAATCACAGGTTGACAAGTGAGCCATATCCGTTCCCGCATCCACCATCCAGCGAAGCAAATAGCAGTAGTATGTTTTTCCGGAATTTTGCGAGGTGATAGTAGTATCATAGCTAACGAATAGTTCAAATCCAGTTTCATCCGCCACATCTCCAGGAGTGAAATCCCAGTAGTCACAAGCTATCTGGTACGCTTCTTCCTGAGAGATGTTGATTGCATGAGCTTGAATCTCCACGCCATCTTTATAGTCTGGAATCAGAGTAAAATCGCTCAGGTTTAATTCATGGTAATAGTAATCAGCTCCTGCCATAGAATAAATAGGCGCTATAATGCAAAGCTGTCCTTCAGAGTTCAGGTAGGGAAGTGCTTTTCTGAGATTTTCCTGTGAAATCGTATTTTCTAATTGGGCATTGAACATCTCACAGAAGCTATTATTCTGGAATTGCTCATTTGCTCGGTCCCAGCCTTCCCAATATTTAGAGCCTAGTGCCTGTTCAACTTTAATGTAATAGTCATCCATCGAAAGGCCGACAGACGAAACCAGTTCTTCATCTGTTATCTCAGTTCCGTCCAGAATGGATATGTTATAAACAGAGTACTCTGTCCAAGCCGCCATCGTATCATCGGTTTTGGTAACCAAAGAAAGAATATTTCCATTTACGCCCCATTGATAAGATGCTGAATGGTCAGCGAAACCATACGTAGCAATATCAGATGCTATATGCTCATATTCTAAGGATTCATAAATCTCCTGATTCAATTGAGCTATCGTAACGTCATCTATGTTGATTTTTGGAATATGGTATTCAAAACTGGAGGATTCCCCAGCCTCTGTGTAAGAAAAGGCATCAGAAACAAGGTTGTCAAAATCAATGGACGCTAGTTTCTTCACATCATCCAATAATTCTTGGAGCGAAGTATCATTGGTATTTGAGACACCTTGTTCCAGTATCTTTGCAGCGGCCTCATAGTCTCCAAGTTCTATATACAGGTTACCCAGCGCAAGATATGTCTCAGACATTTTTGGATCAATTTCGATGGCTGTAGTAAAGGCGATGATAGCTTCCTCATAATTACCTTCTGATAAATAGCGGATGCCTAAATCGTATTGTTCCTGCCACTGGGCTTCCTGATTCTGCGAGCAAGCACTTAAGCCGATCGCTATTATAAGCAGAAATGGTAGAAATAGTTTTTTCATATTTCCTGTTCTCCTAATTTTTCTGTGGTGTTATTGGGTTCCTCTGCTCCGCAAATATAGTGTTTTCTTATGAGGCGGAAGTCATCCTGAAGAGCCCTCAATAAACATTGACATTGCTGTATGTGCTTCCTCTGGATACTCTCCATTCCAGGAATATGGATTCCGATAGTCCCACTCATGATAAAGGGTCATGCTTACCCGACAGTCAGAATGGATATTGCAATCTCGACCGATTGAATCACTGTAACGGGTCCAACCATCAGGAACTAGAGCACCATCCGCTATCTGATATGTAAATTGGTGATCCCCACTTTCTTTTTTTAATGTAACTAAAACGTCTGCTGCTTCCATGATTTGCTGCTCGCCAAATTCACAATGAGCTTCTACGGTGCTTACGAAGGCCCTATGGGGATCGGCTAAGTCATGGCGGCGGGAGTGGTCAATCCAAATTGTTCCTTCTCCTATGCTTTGCCCATTTTCCCAATGTCCGTCAAGCCAGTAGTATTCGACACCGCCATATCCATCATATGACTCATCTTTATAGGTGGTCTGAACCACAACCATACAACCTTCTCCGTTTGGAAGGCCGTCTGCAATTTCGCCAAAATAAATCTGATCTCCATAATTAAAAAGCAGACCAACGCCATCAGTTATGTCACAGAATTTTTCGCCGTCATATCCCAAATCGTTAAATTCGCGCTCCACACGTCCTTCGCCCATACCCCACAATCCATTTTCGGAAAGCCAATCTTCAAGATACTCTACCATAGTGTCTCTGTCTTTGCTCTGCATGGCTGCAGATATTCCGTTGGCTATCTCTCTCATGTTTGCATTTTCGGGACTGTTCCACTCGTAGATCCCCGCTAAATGCTCTAACTGTTCAGAACCCGTTGCCTGATATCCTCTCCGCAGGATTTCAATAGCGCTATCAATATCATCCTGCGCCAGATATGCTTCGGCGATGGATCTGTAGGAATCTTCAACTTTAGGGTCAATCTCAATTGCTGCGGTAAAGGCCAGGATTGCTTCCTCGTAATGGCCCTCAGACAAGTACCGTACACCCAAGTCATATTGCTCCTGCCAAGTGAGTGGTTTCTTTCCGCAGGAACAAAGCCCCAGCAACAAGGCAAGAATTGTTAAAAAAGGAATCACTCGTTTCATTTCTAACACCCCACAGTGCTTAATCAGTTTATGTCCATGAAAATGCTGTGCAGTTTTCTATCATTCGTCAAGTATAGCTATATAGCGATCTTCTTGGTATGATTTAGCTGCATTATATATGGAATACTCCGGCAGCAGGACATAGCCTCCACTATCTTTTTCTGTCCAGCGTTCGTCTAAAACATAATATCCTAAAATACATGCATAGTGATACTCAGTCTCCAACACATCATCAATATAGTTCTTTTCAACGACTTCGCCATCGAGTGTGTTATTCATCCAAACACCTTCATATGTATGCCGACATTGGCTTCCGGTTACATTGCCAAGCATGTTTGTGAAAATTCCATCACCATTTGGCAGGCCACCTGTCCATTCTCCCTCGTAAAGCTCGTAGAACAGTGCGCTATGGCTATCTGCTTGCGGACGATAACAATAACTGACACCTTTACCTTCTGGCTCTCCTGCCACTAACTCCCCAAAATACCAGTGACGCCTATCAATGATTTTCAACCCAACACCATCAAAATATCTATATAGCCGTGTACCATCAAAGCAAAGGCCAATGTACTCATCAAACGGAAAAACATATTGCCTATCAGCATACATCTGGTCACCTTCTCGGCATAATGTGCTGTAGTCCTCAGCTTCTAATAAAGAATAGGCCCATATAAAATCGTTCATTTTTTCTTCAGTTAGAACCGGTAGCTGTGCATTTTCCGTCTCTTTAATTTTTTCGATAAAATAAACTTCTCCCGTTGCCTCATATCCCCGCTTTAAGATATTTGCTGCTTCCTCTGCGCTATCATCGACCATATACACTTCTGCCAAGCTTAGGTATGCATCTGCTTTCATCGGATCAATTTCGATGGCTGCGGTGAACGCAATAATGGCCTCCTTGTAATTACCCTCAGATAAGTACCGCACACCCAAGTCATACTGTTCCTGCCACTGGGTCCCCATATTCTGGGCGCAGGAGATGAGGCCAAGCATCAATATCAGGGCCAGGAGAAAGCTGCACATTCTTCTCATATTTGCCAATCCTCTTTCATTTTCAGGGCCCGTCCTTCATTGGCAGCCGAGCACTCTTGATTACATTTGCTGTAGCCCATGTGGTCCATTATAGCCTGGTCATATTTGAGAGGCTGATTCTAGAGCGGGCTTCCCCAATAGTCATAAGAATCATTACGAATCTTATTCCACCAACTCTGTGTGCCCTTACCATGCCACAGTTGTGCTCTGAATGCTTCCATCCGCCTCGTAATATTCCGATCCTACATAGTTACCGTGAGCATCGTAAAGAAAGACTTCATAGTCCAAGAGTTCCCCTGTTGGCCCGTCATAATATGATACTTTTAGTTGTTTGCCATCCTTGTCATATTCATAAATATCATAAATCGCCAATGCACCATCACGATAGTCATTTTGACGGGTCATATTTCCAGCAGAATCATACTCAAATGTGAGAGTAGACCAAAGAGCACCATCAGGGTAATACCGTTCACACGATGATTCCAACCCATCAGCGTTGTAGGCGTATTTCATAAATTCTTGTACTTGTCCATCTTCCCCATACACCACCTCTTTGATCAGATTATCCTGATTATCGTAGGTCAAATCCCTGCGAATAACCACCGTTGACATGGCGTAAGAAACCACTCTATTTCCGCGTTCATCATAGGCCAAATCCACATGCCCTGTGCAAGCGCCCTGACCATCATAAGAGGTCACGGCAGCCTCACGTCCCATGGAGTCGTAAGAATGCACAAAGCGCCATAGGACAGCTCCTGTCTCATCGTATGTGATTTCCTGGCGGGGTTTACCAGATGAATCTTCAAAGATACCGTTCTCCATATCCTCGAGTTTAGACAAAATATCCGGATCGCCATTTGTTTTCTCAGCCGCTTCCCGAATGATCTCCAGTGCAGTGTCATAATCTCCCATTCTAATATAGACATCAGTGAGCCCCAACCACGCGGCAACAACACTATCATCCATATCCAGCACAGCTTCATAATCTGCCAAAGCCGTAGCCAGATTTTCTTCTGTCTCACCAATGCCTATGTATGCACCACCGCGGCCTACATAGGCATCCGCCCGTTTGGGGTCGATCTCAATGGCTGCTGTGAAAGCGATGATGGCCTCCTCATAGTTCCCCTCAGATAAGTATCGCACGCCTAAATCGTACTGCTCCTGCCAAGTAGTTCCGGCCGGTCCTCCGCAGGCAGTCACAGACAGCAAAATTGCTAAAGCTGAGATTAGTAATGCAATCCGTTTCATTTCTATTTCTCCTACTCCAAGTCTGACTCAGGGCAATCGTAGTATGCCAAATTCTTTTACTTACGAAAGAATCTCTCCGGTTTCCTCATTTACCGAGACTGAACATGCCGCCTTGATTTCTGCGGTATTATTGATTTGATACACTGTATATCCAACCCGAGTCCCGGAGCTGTCGTAAGCCGCTAAAATTAGACACCAAGTGTTGGCGTTCATCATATTTCCACTATTGAAACCATAATGCGTGGTTACCGCCTCATGATACAGTTCTTCATATTCAAGTGCAGTATTGTCTTCTATCTGGGATCTGTACCAGCTTGAATCCGTGTAGGAAAGTGGGCAGACTCTGGATAAATCAGATTGCCACTCTTCCGGTGTGGATGCACCCATACCAGACAACATGTATGAACCGTTATCCGACCAAGCCTCAAAAGTAATGCCTATACTCCCAAAAATAATTTTTGTTGCTGCCCCATCATGGCGTGAAATCGTATAGCTACATCGTCCGTTGTAAACCTCAATTCGATGGGATAACTTACCTCTTGGTTGGACACCATCGCTACTAAGTATAGTAACATCTAACGGGATGTCCATATAGTTCGTGGGTGCGTAGGTTCCCCAGTCTCCTGGCATCCGTTCTATCGTTTCGGCCTGAATTTCTTCTATTTTTTCACGCAGAGTTTCATCCCCAGTATTTTGATAACCTTGTTCCAGAATTGCAATAGCGGCATCGCGATCTCCTTGAAGTATAAAAATTTCCGCCATCTTCGAGTAAACTTCACTTTGACTTTCGTCAAGAGAAATTGCTGTTTCATAATCTTCTAATGCGGCGGACAGGTTTTCCACTGCGTTCTCGGACAGGACATAGGCATCGCCACGGCCTACATATGCCTCGGCACGCTTCGGATCAATTTCAATGGCCGCTGTGAAGGCAATGATGGCTTCCTCATAGTTGCCCTCGGACAAGTACCGCACGCCCAAGTCGTACTGCTCCTGCCACCGCACCTCTTGGCTTTGACCACATGCGGTGAGCAGCAGGATCAGGATTCCCAAAATCACAGTCACTTTATATTGAATTCGCTTCATTCTTTCCCTCTTCTCAAAATGCCACGACAGCGCCTCAATCATTCCACAATATATCGCCAACATCATCTGCTGAATAGGAGGCCCCAAAACAGCCATATAGCCGGCCTTCAGCCCCATTCCCATCCAAGCGAAGCCCGTTCTCGTATTCGACTCTGAAATCTATTGGCTCGACGGTACCAGCGGGAGTTCCATAAAAATCCTCCAAAGTTGTTTGTGTACCCGTAGTAGAAACAGTTCCGTCAAGTAAGCCATTTATCATTTGACCCTCTTCGTTTTTTACCGATTCATTCCACCCCATGCTACTTTCTACATACAGTTGATAAGAACCATTCCAGTTCCAATTATCGCATTGTCCACTTCCCATTCTGCGATCATAACCTCCTGGAACGTTTGTATCCATCGAAACGGTACTTGTATAATAATACCCGGTCCCGGACTTCGGCCGCATTTCAACTCCAACCCCAGCAGTATTCCCACTGTAAATATAGAGGCGTAGGCGAAAATCATCATATTCGGTGTAAATTGCACCATATGTACTATAATTCATTACTAAATTTGCAATTGACGAATCACTTTGTAGAAGATCCCAGACAGTTTCATTTTCTTGAGAAACGATAGCATCAATCAAACCAAGTATGTCAGTTTGATGGCTTGTGCTCAGTTCATCAATCGCAACATAACTGAGGCGATTGATGAAAGCGCTTTCCATGTTAGCCTGTATCTCTTCTAAGAACGCCAAAAGGGATGCATCTTGGGTTATCTTGTATCCTTTCTCAAGAATGGCAAGAGCAGCATCTACTTCACCAGCAGAAATATATGTATTCGCGAGACTTTCATAAGTTTCGACACATTTTGGGTCAATCTCAATTGCTGTGGTAAATGCGATAATGGCCTCCTCGTAATTGCCTTCGGATAAGTATCGCACGCCCAAGTCGTACTGCTCCTTCCACTGGATCGCAGTGCTCTGGGCACAGGAGATGAGGTCAAACATCAATATCATAGCCAAAACAAGGCTGCACATTTTTCTCATGCTTGCCGATCCTCTCTCTTCTTTGCCAGAGCCTATCCTTCGTTGACAGTGGAGTACTCCAGATTCCCGTCTCCGTCGTACTGGTCGTAGCCTATGTTATTGCCATCTACGTCGTAGTGCTCGATTTGATACCAAAACAATGTGCCGTCAGCGCTGTAATCGCTGTATCGTGTCCTCTTTCCATTCTGGTCATATTCGGAGGTCTGGTACCCGAGCAAGGTACCATTAGAATCATAATACTCATTACGAATCTCATTGCCCTGACTATCATATTCGTAAGTACGGCGGCCTTGACTCTCCCCGTCAGGGCCATATTGATCTTGGCTAACGCAATTTCCCTGGTCATCATAAGTGTTTATATAATAGTTATACAGAGACCCATCCGGAGAATACCACTCTTCCCGGACTGGATCACCAGAACCGTCATAGGTATATCGAATCTCGCCCACTTCCCCAGTATCACTCTTATAATGATGGCTTACCAGTTGGTCGTTGTTCTTATTGTAGCTTTCGTTCACATGACCGGTCTGGTACCCCATACCGTCAAAGGATGTAACCGAAGTTTCCCTACCTTGACCGTCATAGGTATAGGTGTGATACCAAATCAGGTTTCCACTATCATCATAAGAATTCATTCGCCGCACATTGCCGGAGGAGTCGGTGATCTCCCCACCCTCTATCTCAGCAATCTTGTCGGCAATACTTTGGTCGCTGTCAGTTTTGGTCAGTGCTTCCTTCAGTACATCCAGGGCCTTTTCATAGTCCCCCTGACGGATGTAAATGTCGGCCAGGCCCAGCCATGCCCCCGCCAGCGTCTCGTCCAGTGTCAGTGCCGTCTCGTAATCGCCGAGAGCTGCGGCAAGGTTGTCCTCCGTTTCTCCGCTACCGATGTAAGCCGATAAAGCCTTCGGGACGCTTGGCATCGATTTCAATGGCCGCAGTGAAAGCGATGATGGCCTCCTCGTAATTGCCTTCGGACAAATACCGCACACCCAGGTCGTATTGCTCCTCCCAAGTTGGGGTGTTCTGTCCGCAGGCGCCGAGTTGGAACAGCAGTAACAGGGCAAAGAAAAAAATTGTAATCTTCTTCATATTGTGAGCAGCCTCCATTTCGAGATACTAAAACAGACACGATGAAAAATCACCGCGTCTGTTTTCCTTTTTATTCCCGATCAACAACCTCTTGTGTATGTATGATCTGCGCCGTTTCCAGCAGCATTGCCACGGGAGTTGCATCGTCAGGAACCGCAATGCGGAGCATTTGCTTAATTCTCTTGATCCCTGATTTTTGAGGGCGCACATAAACGCTTTCTTGGGTCTTCAAGAGAAGTGCGGTAATATTGTCTGTTTCCCCGCGGCGCTTGCACAATTCGGTTGCCTCGCGCAGTGCAGCAGTCATGGCATCCTTGGACTTGAGGTAGATAGCCTGGAAGCGATCCTCCATCTCCTTGTGGGATAACTCGTGGCAGAGTCCATCCGAGCAAAGAAGATACAATGCGTCATTCTGCACTCTTCCCTCAGTGAAGACCGGCGTGATTTGTTCGCCGGTCCCAAGGCATTGAAGCAGAATATTTCGCTGCGGGTGATGGCGGCTCTCGTCCTCGGTAATCCGTCCAGCGGCAACCTCCCGGGCCACCAGCGATTGATCCTGGGTCAGCTGCCGGAGTGCCTTTTTCCTCTCATAGATACGGGAGTCTCCAATGTTCATAAGCAGATACCGGTCCCCATAAGCAAAAAACGCAGCTGCTGTGGTGCCAAGCTGGACCCCCGCCTTTGCGGAATAGCGCAAAAGATCTTGATGCAATCCCTCGATCAGCATTCTCCAATGATGACGGATCTGGGAGAAATCGACGCCGCAGAGCATCGGAAAATTGGACAGGTTGGTATCAAACCACCGGCCAAAAGCATTGACTGCGGCAGCGCTCGCCACTTCACCTTTTTTCAGACCACCCATACCATCGCACACCACGGCGAGTACAGTTTCGCCAATCCCTGTAACAGCGGCACGGCGGACACAGATACTGTCCTGATTCGTTTCTTTTTTGATGCCGGTATCCGTATATGCCGCAACCAGGTATTCCATCAGGTCCGCTCCTCTCGGATGAATTTGAACTTCTCATTGCCCAGCCGGATGATGTCTCCGCCTTTGAGCGGCTGAGGGGTAAACGGGACGACTGCACGATCATTGATGTAGGTCTTGTTTGTGGATTTTTGGTCTACAATCACACACTCACCATCTCGAATTGAAAATTCAGCATGACGGCGGCTTACAGCAGCATTTCCGGAGACACAATACGCCACGCTGCCCAACTCCGTTCCCACTAGGAAAGGAAAGTGCGTCAGTTCAATCTTCTCCTCCGGCTGCAGTCTTTGGATATAGTAGCGAACGGCCGGCGCTGGTGGCCCGTCCTCCCCAAGAAGCACTGTGCCGCCCTCCCTGGGCTCATCCAGTCTGCTGGTAGATCCCTGATCTTCTTCAGGAAAAGGAACTTTGGGCACTCCTATGGGTTGGGGCTCTGGGCGTACAAATCGTTCCGGCTGGCGTTCTAAGGGAATATCCTGTTTGCCATCGTCAAATGTTTGCCTCCCCACAGCAGCTCCAACGCAAGTCTGCTCTTTGATAAAATGTCCAAACTCACTCAGAATAAAAGGCGCGGGGCGGTTGAGCCACGTCAGGCAAGCGTCCAGAAAGCTGGACTGCTCATAAGTGCTTCTGGCCGCCTTTGCAATCATCAGGCGAAAAAATTCCGGCTGAGAGGCTTCCCGCTTACTGCTCATCAGGGGGAGGTAAATGAAGTGGATGGTTCGGTCGCTGAGCTGGATATAAATTTTATCAAGATCAAGCACCAGATTTTTGTAATTGAGGTAAATCTGCTGCATCCGCTGGAATACGTCGATGCTTTGGAGCAAAAGGTCAGCAAACTGCTCACGGCTGAGGATGCATGTCAGATAGAACTCCAGCGTAGAGTATGCCGAAATATCATATTGGAGGACGTTATTCCTGCGCCCTTGAACAGATGTGGGGGGGATCAGCATCGGGATCGCGCGGGCGGCAAGTATTTCAATTTCCTTTGGATCAAAATGCTCCCTCCAGCTTAACTTGGCGGAAAAACGCCGGATATTTCCGTTGCAATCAGCAGTTAGTTTCATGCTACTCACCTCGCCCCAGGTATCTTGTCATTTGCCAAAACAAGCCGCGTCAGCTTCTCCTCTGTGTTCCGGTACTCTGCCCAGCCGAATTCTGCTGTCTCCAACACCATGTCTGCTGTTTGACAAAGTACCTGAGCGGATCGACAACAATTTCGGAGCCGTTCCTCTATCTGGCTGCGTGCCTGTATCTCCGGAGCAACAGTCTTACTTAAAAAAAGGCACATATCCTCCAACTCTCTGAGTTCACGCACCGCCTTTTTTAGAATTTGATTGGCTTCCAAGACCCCAGCGTAATTGATGCAGATAGATGCCATTTATGTCCCTCCTCCGCCGGTCTCCAAAGTCCCAGCATGGTTTTGATTTTGGATACTTTTTACTGCCTGCACAATATCCGAACAGAGCGAGGATAGTTCACCATACAGTTTCTCGCAATCCCGTTGCTGTGTCTCAAGCACCCTGCAGAGAATCTCCACTTCCTCTCCCGACCAGAAATGCGAGAGTTCCGATTTATACAGTGAAAAAAGCCGGGCCACATGGGACGCTTCGGCGCTTTGTCGCTGAAGCAGTGTCACCTGCACGTTGATTTCAGAAATATTCAACGACACAGCATCCCCACCTCCGGCCGTTCAAACTATGTATGCCATATCTGCGGGTAAGAACTCCCAGTTTTCCTCTCCGAGTTCTTCTACATAGACCGCGCATTTCACATATACGCTGGGATCAGACTGCAAGCTCACCGTGATGATCGTATATCCGGTACTTACCGGAGTAACAAGCCCCGTATCGTCAACACGGGCAACATCAGGATTATCAGAGGTCCACACAACTGCGGGTGCAGCTTCTCCTTCATCCAGTTCCAATTCCAATTGTTTTGACTCGCCACTGATCGTCATAACGTAAGTAGTGAGATCCAAGCGATCTTCGTTTGAAGCGCCCACGCCGTCTTCTTCGCCAGCGGTGGAAGAATCACTGGCCGTAACATTGCCCTCACCATCTGTCAGAACAGTTTCCTCCCAGAATACCCACTCGTAGTTAACCAGATTTATGTGCATCGCGCCTTTATCTTTCGTCATAATATCCCAGGAGCCGCTTAATCCAAGTTCACCAATCAAGGTGCCTGAGCCCCCTGCATAAATATTTATAGTAGGAACATACAAATCTGCCCGAATGCTCAGCGATTCCTGATAAGTTAATTTGGCAACACCATCATCCTCGCTCGCCTTGCAGGAGCCGGAGATATTGGCGCTCGCCGTCACTGTTCCGCCGGCTTTAGCTCCAACATCTACGATGCTTATTATTCCAAGTGCCTCCAATGTTGCCGCCAATTCAGCTCCAAAATTGATTTCAATATTGGCGTCAACCGTTGCATTTGCCTCTGAACTTGCCGAATGCCTCAGTTTCCCATCTGCATATTCCACTTTCGCGTTGCTTCCTAGAAAAGCGCCCACAACCAAAACACCGTTGGCATCGGCATACAGGTACAAATCAATACCGACCGACAAGCCGGTTGCCGCAATGGGCACAGGTATAGTAGCAATATGTAGCCTTTCACTCAAATTTCCCTCCAGCGTCAAATTGGAGGAAATATCAGAGTTTACCTGAATGCTCGCATACTCTATGCCATATGGAATATCAAACCACTTGGTTCGCTTATATTCAATTTCCGTTGTGACTGTAAGAGCGTTGATCGAAATGTCTCCGCTGATCCTGTAGCCCCCGGAAAAGCTGTTATCAATTTCAAGTTCTTTACTCCAAGACTCAGTGGAGCCATTAAAGTCATCGATACTGGGGGTACCATTATATACAAAGTTGCTGTTTTCCAGTGCTTTAGCGCCCTCACCGGAGCCAATCACACTCGAATTATGATTTGACCAATTCTTTTCAAAACTGCCGCTTCCAAACTCGAAAGGACGGCTATAACCACCATAATCATAGGTTTTGCTGTCCAGAGGCACGGCCACAGGTGCTTGTCTCCCGGCAGAAAGAAATTCAACACGATATGTACTTTCTTCCTCCGTAGACACCACGCCTTGGGCGTTTGCTGAGTTTCCAGTTCCCACGAGCCAGATAATATTGCTTGCATCCACAGAAACCGTTTCGTGAACGTCCAGTTCTTCGTAAAGATCATAGAGAGTGGGAGCTTCCGTTGTGAATACAATCTCTCCGTCCACCTCTTCAATAGAAGACACCTTATAGGCCACGCCGGCAGGATTTTCCACAGTAGGGGCCGTAACAAAAACTTCACCGACACCCACTTCCACAATACCGTTTCCAGTATCAATCGTGGCCTTCAAATCGCCAGACGTACCTAGAACAGTTCCACCCAAATACTCACTGGGGATGGTAATGCGGTCTCCCTCCATCTCCAGCAGTTCATTGTTCAGTCCAGTCAAATCAACCACATTTTCATCGGCCGCAACATAAACTTTTTCCTCAATAGGCGTATTCAGATATACACTCTGAGCAGCAGAAAGCGCGGCTTCGCACTGTTCCAGAGTCGCCTTCTTTGATAAGCCTTTATCGCTCTCCAGAATCCCATACTGTACTGCGTAGTTGATTGATGCATCCGCGTCGAAATTTCCTTTGTCATCGAATTGTGACTCAGATACATCGCAGCCCGCCGAAATCGCGGCTGTACTGGCCACTTCTTCCAACGTGACCTTCTCATCCGGCTCTAAAGTATCATCTGTGAAAATTGAGAGCACATCCCATTCCGCTGCAGATTGGACATAAGAGAACAGATTGCTATCGTTTGTAATATCAGAATAGTATGGAGTTTCCTCCGTATAGGAATCCAGGCCAAAGGTTTCGGACAGCATAGTGATCCACTCGCCTCTGGTCACGGCCTCCTCATCATTTTGATCTCCGCAACCACTGAGAGGAAGCAGGCTCACCATCAAAGTAATCGCCAACAGTAAAGAAACTATCTTCCTCTTCATAGCCGTATCCTCCAAATATTTCTATATGATT
>ENA-OPNH01001007-OPNH01001007.1-human-gut-metagenome-genome-assembly--contig:-NODE-1007-length-17702-cov-2.176801_pt1 | contig 17702 bp, 16 predicted proteins | sample MGYA00241537_ERZ501771 | MGnify/ENA primary metagenome ERZ501771 (study PRJEB25962, sample SAMEA2042608) | human gut metagenome | biome: human gut; feature: human-associated habitat; material: faeces...
TATGATTGGTTTATGCGGTCTGTCCGTATTCGTCGGTTCGTTATTGACGAATGGATGGGGAGGTCCGCAAAGTTTCCAGATAGCTATGACCAATTGTTGTGCCGTAGCTGTAGCCCTGTTCGGTGGCTATTTTCTGGCAGCTTATGCCATTAATGAAATGGGAACAAGAATGTTTGGTATGCATAGTAATATGCCGTTGACACAACAGTTTGCAGGATATGCATTGGTTGTGCCTTTCCTGCTTCAGATAGTAACCGGACTGTTACCTGATTTTAGAATTATTGCTTGGTTGCTGCAGTTCTACATCGTCTATGTGGTATGGGAGGGAGTTCCTGTACTGATGGGAGTAGAAGAAAAACAACGATTAAAATACACCCTTTTGTCGTCTGTATTGTTAATACTATGTCCGGCGGTGATACAGATCGTGTTTAATAGACTGACGGCTATACTTAATTAATGAGTAAAGATGAAACAACCTCCTGTAAATATAAAGAATAAACGGGCTACGTTTGATTACGAGCTGATAGATACCTACACAGCAGGTATCGTATTGACCGGTACGGAAATAAAATCCATTCGTTTGGGAAAAGCCAGTCTGGTAGATACGTTTTGCTATTTTACGAAAGGCGAATTGTGGGTGAAGAATATGCACATCGCCGAATATTTCTATGGATCGTACAATAATCATACGGCACGTAGAGAGAGGAAGTTGTTGCTTAATAAAAAAGAATTGGAAAAACTTCAGCGGGAGATGAAAAATCCCGGCTTTACGATTGTCCCTGTACGCTTGTTTATCAATGAGAAAGGTTTGGCGAAACTGGTCATAGCTTTGGCGAAAGGTAAGAAAGAGTATGATAAACGGGAATCCATTAAGGAGAAAGACGACCGTAGAGATATGGCAAGAATGTTCAAGCGGTAAGTAAAAAACGCTATAAGATAAAACGCCGGACTACGAGAGGTCTGGCAGATGTTGGCAGAGTAGGTAATTAGGAATTAATGTGATAGGGTAATGAAAAAGACAATTTCTCAAGTCGTATCCGAGCGCATCCTTATTCTGGATGGGGCAATGGGTACAATGATTCAACAATATAACCTCAAGGAAGAAGATTTTCGTGGTGAACGATTTGCGCATATCCCCGGACAGTTGAAAGGGAATAATGACTTGTTGTGTCTGACACGTCCCGACGTGATTCAGGATATTCATCGTAAATACCTGGAAGTGGGTGCGGATATCATCGAGACCAATACATTTAGTTCAACCACAGTTTCTATGGCTGATTATCACGTAGAAGAATACGTACGTGAGATGAATCTTGCAGCCGTAAAATTGGCTCGTGACCTTGCTGACGAGTATACAGCCAAGAATCCAGATAAACCACGTTTTGTGGCCGGCTCCGTAGGACCTACCAATAAAACCTGTTCTATGAGCCCGGACGTGAACAACCCGGCTTATCGTGCTTTGAGTTACGACGAACTGGCTGCATCCTATCAGCAACAAATGGAAGCAATGCTCGAAGGTGGGGTAGACGCCATTCTGATTGAGACAATCTTTGATACCCTAAATGCCAAAGCTGCAATTTTTGCTGCCGAACAAGCCATGAAAATGACAGGCATAGAAGTGCCGATCATGTTATCTGTAACAGTGTCTGATATTGGCGGACGAACATTGTCCGGACAAACATTGGATGCATTTCTGGCTTCTGTGCAACATGCCAATATATTTTCAGTCGGTTTGAATTGCTCATTCGGTGCCCGTCAGTTGAAGCCGTTCCTGGAACAGCTGGCATCCCGTGCACCTTATTATATTAGTGCCTATCCGAATGCCGGGTTACCGAATAGTCTGGGTAAGTATGACCAGACACCTGCGGATATGGCTCATGAAGTGAGAGAATATATTGAAGAAGGATTAATCAATATTATTGGTGGCTGTTGTGGTACGACAGATGCTTATATTGCTGAATATCCCGCCCTTGTAGAAGGAGCTAAACCACACGTTCCTGCCTCTGCGCCGGATTGTATGTGGCTCTCCGGACTTGAACTGTTGGAGGTGAAGCCGGAAATAAACTTTGTGAATGTCGGCGAACGTTGCAACGTAGCCGGTTCGCGCAAGTTCCTTCGTCTCATCAATGAAAAGAAATACGATGAGGCTCTTTCTATCGCCCGCCAACAAGTGGAGGACGGTGCTTTAGTGGTCGATGTCAATATGGATGACGGATTGCTGGATGCAAAGACAGAGATGACTATTTTCCTGAATCTTATCATGTCCGAACCGGAAATAGCCCGTGTTCCGATTATGATCGATTCTTCCAAATGGGAAGTTATTGAAGCCGGACTGAAGTGTCTTCAGGGCAAATCAATTGTCAACTCTATTTCTTTGAAAGAGGGGGAGGAAGCTTTCCTTGAACATGCCCGAATCATCCGGCAATATGGAGCCGCTGCTGTGGTCATGGCGTTCGACGAAAAAGGACAGGCAGATACAGCCGCCCGTAAAATCGAAGTTTGCCAACGGGCTTACCGTCTTTTGGTTGACAAAATTGGTTTTAATCCTCACGATATTATTTTTGACCCCAATGTGCTTGCTGTAGCTACGGGGATTGAAGAACATAATAACTATGCTGTAGATTTTATTGAAGCTACCGCTTGGATAAAGAAAAATCTCCCTGGTGCACACATCAGCGGAGGAGTCAGCAACCTCTCTTTCTCTTTCCGTGGCAACAATTATATCCGTGAGGCCATGCATGCAGTGTTCCTTTATCACGCCATCCAACAAGGAATGGACATGGGAATTGTGAATCCGGGAACTTCCGTATTGTACACTGATATTCCGGCTGATGTCTTGGAAAAGATAGAAGATGTTGTCTTAAACCGTCGTCTGGATGCGGCGGAACGGCTTATCGAATTAGCGGAATCTCTGAAAGCAAACATGAGCGAAACTGCCGGACAACCGGCTGTCAAGCAAGATGCCTGGAGAGAAGGAACTGTTCAGGAACGTTTGAAGTATGCCTTGATGAAAGGAATTGGAGATTTTCTGGAACAGGACTTGGCAGAGGCATTGCCTCTTTATGATAAAGCTGTCGATGTAATTGAAGGACCGCTGATGGATGGAATGAACCATGTTGGTGAACTGTTTGGTGCCGGTAAGATGTTTCTTCCCCAGGTTGTGAAGACTGCCCGCACCATGAAGAAAGCCGTAGCTATCTTGCAACCGATCATTGAATCGGAAAAAGTGGAAGGAAGTGCTTCGGCAGGTAAAGTGCTACTGGCAACTGTAAAGGGGGATGTGCACGACATCGGAAAAAACATTGTAGCTGTAGTGATGGCCTGCAATGGTTATGATATTGTAGATTTAGGAGTAATGGTTCCTGCAGAAACCATCGTTCAGCGTGCTATTGAAGAAAAGGTAGATATGATCGGGTTGAGTGGACTGATTACTCCATCTTTGGAAGAAATGGCTCACGTGGCTGTTGAACTTGAAAAAGCAGGTTTGGATATTCCTCTTTTGATTGGTGGAGCCACTACATCGAAGATGCATACGGCATTAAAGATTGCTCCTGTTTATCATGCTCCGGTAGTACACCTGAAAGATGCTTCCCAAAATGCAAGTGTCGCTTCCAAATTGCTCAACCCGCAGGCAAAAGCCGAGCTGGTGAATGAATTGGAGGCAGAATATCAAGCGCTTCGTGAAAAGAGTGGGCTGATGAAGCGTGAAACTGTTTCGTTGGAAGAAGCACAGAAAAATAAGTTGAACCTGTTTTAAATATTGTCACAATGAAAAAGATTTTCTCTTTCTTATGTCTGATTGTAGCAGTCACTGCTATGACCTCCTGTTCTTCTGCAAAAGAAGAAAAAGGAACATCCGGAACCGGAAATGCTGTGTTGGATAATATTTTCGAGCGCAAAAGTGTGCGTGCTTATCTGAATAAAGGAGTAGAGAAAGAGAAAATCGACTTGATGCTTCGTGCCGGAATGGCTGCTCCTACGGGTAGGGATATCCGTCCATGGGAATTTGTGGTAGTATCTGATCGTGCCAAACTAGATTCAATGGCAGCAGCACTTCCTTATGCCAAAATGCTGACGCAGGCCCGTAACGCCATCATTGTCTGTGGAGATTCAGTACGCTCGTCATATTGGTATTTAGACTGTTCCGCAGCAGCACAGAATATTTTGTTGGCTGCTGAAAGTCTGGGATTGGGTGCTGTATGGACAGCGGCCTATCCTTATGAAGACCGTATGCAAGTAGTGCGTAAATATACTAACCTGCCCGATAATATTCTTCCGCTTTGTGTCATTCCTTTTGGCTATCCGGCTACAAAAGAGAACCCGAAACAGAAATTTGACGAGAAAAAGATACATTATAATCAGTATTAGTAAACAAAAGTTTTGTCTTTTCAATAAATTCCTTACATTTGTGGCTTAATTGATTAAAATCTGATACGCAAATGTTTGGAATAGACGACCCTTTTATTATTCTGCCTTACCTGCTTTCGGTGGTATGTGTGATTTTTGCTGCCTGGTTTGGGCTGAAATATTGGAATAAGGACGACGAAAAAGACGAAACCCGATGAATACATTTACTCTTGGACTAATTGTGGTAGCTTATCTGCTGTCACTGGCCTACCTCGGCTTTTTGGGATATAAGAAAACAACGAATACCAGTGACTATTTGGTAGGCGGACGTCAGATGAATCCTATCGTAATGGCACTTTCTTATGGTGCTACGTTTATTTCTGCATCTGCTATTGTAGGTTTTGGAGGAGTGGCGGCTGCTTTTGGAATGGGTATTCAGTGGCTCTGTTTCCTCAATATGTTTGTTGGGGTGGTTATAGCTTTTATCTTTTTCGGTTTGCGTACCCGGCGTATGGGGGCGAAGTTGAATGTGAGTACTTTCCCTCAATTATTAGGCCGTCATTTCCGTTCCCGTAATATACAGGTATTTATTGCTGCTGTTATTTTCATCGGAATGCCGCTTTATGCAGCGGTTGTAATGAAAGGTGGAGCCGTATTCATCGAACAAATCTTTCAGATTGATTTCAATGTTTCCTTATTGATATTTACCTTGGTTATTGCTGCTTATGTCATAGCAGGGGGAATGAAAGGAGTAATGTATACAGATGCTTTGCAAGGAGTTATCATGTTTGGCTGTATGTTATTTCTGTTGTTTTCTTTGTATCAGGTGCTTGATATGAACTTTATCGAAGCTAATAAAGAATTGACTGCCATTGCTCCGCTAGTTCCGGAAAAGTTTAAAGCGCTAGGACATCAAGGATGGACTGCAATGCCCATCACAGGTTCTCCACAATGGTATTCGCTGGTAACTTCTCTCATTTTAGGAGTAGGAATCGGCTGTCTTGCACAGCCGCAGTTAGTGGTTCGCTTTATGACCGTGGAGAGTAGCAAGCAGTTGAACCGCGGTGTATTTATCGGTTGTTTCTTTCTGATTATAACAGTAGGGGCTATCTATCATGCTGGAGCCTTGAGTAATCTTTTCTTCCTGAAAACAGAAGGAGCGGTTGCTACCGAAGTTGTGCAGGATATTGATAAGATAATTCCATATTTTATTAATAAAGCGATGCCCGACTGGTTTGCCGCACTCTTTATGTTGTGCATCCTTTCAGCCAGTATGTCTACGTTAAGTTCGCAGTTCCATACGATGGGTGCTTCGGTAGGCTCTGATATTTACGGAACTTATAAACCACGTTCACGGAATAAACTTACCAATGTGATCCGTCTGGGCGTATTATTCTCTATCCTGGTCAGCTATATTATTTGTTATATGTTGCCTCATGATATTATAGCCCGCGGAACTTCTATCTTTATGGGAATTTGTGCAGCCGCTTTTCTTCCGGCCTATTTCTGTGCTTTATATTGGAAGAAAGCTACTAAACAAGGTGTCATGGCAAGTCTTTGGGTGGGAACAATCGGCAGTCTGTTTGCTCTTGTGTTTCTTCATCAGAAAGAATCTGAAGCATTAGGTATCTGTAAAGCGTTATTCGGACGGGATGTGTTGATTACCACTTATCCTTTCCCTGTGATTGACCCGATATTATTTGCCTTACCATTATCTGTATTGGCTATTGTCGTAATCAGTCTGATGACCTATAGGAAATAAGTATTAGGTATTACACCTAATACTTAATACTTTATCTCATGCTTTTATTTTCTTTTTGTAGGATTCGTAGCGCGACATAATATCTCGAACGAAATTGTAAGTCTCGATGCCACGGAAATATCCGTTTTTGCAGACAGGATCGTTGAAGTATTCTTGATTGCTTTTAAGCAAGATGAAGTTTTCTACATTATCTTTCCATACTAATTTGTTTTTCCCGTATTTTTCGGCTAGTGCCATTGCGTCATATATATGTCCCAAACCGGCATTGTAAGATGCCAGGATAAAATTGAGCCGTTCCTGCTTATCGGGAATCATGCTGAAACTCCGGTCGGTGGCAGTAATATATTTGATAGCCGCTTTCACACTTTCCTCCGGATTCTGCTCTTTGCCGGGAGGTACTCCCATTGCACGTGCTGTGGCAGGCATTAACTGCATGAGTCCTTTGGCACCTGCCCAAGATACAGCGGTAGTGTCAAAATTGGATTCTGTATACGCTAATGATGCAAGCATACGCCAGTCCCAACCGATGTCTTTGGAATACTTTTTGAATAAATGGTCATAATGAGATATCTTTCCTTCTTTTAAGGAGAGGATAGGAGAGTGCGGCATCATTTTACTATTCTCAAAATAACGTTTCATACTGGCTGTGTAAGCAGGAGAAGTCATGTTTTCCTGATGCCATTGGGTAGCGGCTGCCCGCTCGGGGCTGTCTTTTCGTACCGCCCACGAAGAACGTTGATCGAAACTGATGGACAGGCCGATATTTAAATTGGGATAATAGGTCTTATTAAGTCTGGCTAAATCATTGTCGGCCACCGTATACAGAATTTTTCCTTGCGCTACTTGCGTAATCAAGTCCTCAATAGTGATACTGTCATTGGTGACTTCATGAATCCGGATACCTCCTCCTAATTCACTATTCAGATTGACGAGGCGGTCATAATATTTCCCTGGTTTTACGTATATATCTTTTCCGACCAGTTCGGTTACATCTTTCAACGGCTTCTGTTTTCCTCTTCCTTGCTGAACAATTACCTGGTGAGTAATTACATCTTCGCCACAATAAAGAAGACTGTCTTTCCACTCTTTGGTGATTGGCAGATTATAGGCAATCATGTCTCCTTCACCTGCCAATAATTTTTGGATCATTTCGTCGACGCTGTTGGCTACTTCAATCCTAAGTTTTAGTCCCAGGCTTTTGGCAAACTGTTCACTAAGTTCATATTGGAACCCCATTTCTTGTCCCCGGTAAATGAAATAGGAAGTAGAGCTATATAATGTCAATACAACGAGTTCGCCACTATCTTTTATTTGTGGAAGATCACGCGCTGTCTCATCCATCTTGTTATGATGCTTATTCCGGCATCCGAGCATACAACAAAATAGAATAAGAAATAAAGGAATACTCAGTGTCTTGACATTCATTTCTTAATTTTTAATTTTCAATTTTTAATTCTTAAGGTGCTTCTTGATGTACATAGTCAGTATATCAATAGCTACCCTATTACTGCCTCCTTCCGGTACAATAAGGTCGGCATATCGTTTGCAAGGTTCGATAAATTGCAGGTGCATAGGTTTTAAAACCCGTGTATAACGTTCCATTACAGCTTCGGCAGTACGTCCGCGCTCAATGACATCTCTCTGAATGACACGAATCAGGCGTTCGTCGGGATCGGCATCAACAAATATTTTGAGGTCCATCATATTGCGCAGCTTTTTATCACATAAGGCAAGGATTCCTTCAATGATAATCACCTCACGAGGTTCGATATGAATGGTTTCGGGCTGGCGCGTGCATGTGAGATAAGAATAGGTGGGCTGTTCGATACTCTTCCCTTCTTTCAGCGTCATGACATGCTTGGATAGCAGACTCCATTCAAAAGCATCCGGATGGTCAAAATTGATATTCTGGCGTTCTTCAACCGGGACATGACTACTGTCTTTGTAGTATGAATCCTGTGGTAAGAGTACTACTTCTCCTGCGGGGAGGCTTTCTATAATTTTCCGTACGACGGTGGTCTTTCCGGAGCCCGTTCCGCCTGCTATTCCTATAATTAACATCTCTTTAAATGTATATTTGAACCAAATAGAGTATTTTTGCATTACTATTAATGTGGTAAACGCATTAACAAGACAAATATAGAAACAATTCATTAAAATAACAACGTAATGGTAAAACACATTGTATTATTTAAGTTAAAAGACGAAGTTCCTGCTGAAGAGAAACTGGAAGTCATGACTAAATTCAAGGAAGCGATAGAAGCTCTTCCTGCTAAAATTTCTGTAATTCGCAAAGTGGAGGTCGGATTGAATATGAATCCTGGTGAAACATGGAATATTGCGCTTTACAGTGAGTTTGATACACTAGAAGATGTTAAATTCTACGCAACACATCCCGACCACGTAGCTGCCGGAAAGATTCTGGCTGAAACGAAGGAGAGCCGTGCGTGCGTAGACTATGAATTATAAACCCCAAAAATAAAGATGAGAAAAATAATTTCTTTCCTGCTTTTAAGCTTTGTTGTATATGCATTGCAAGCGCAGATCAAAGATCCGGTAAAGTTTAAAACAGAGCTGACAGCTCTCTCCGATACGGAGGCAGAGGTGGTGTTTACAGCTACCATGGATAAAGGTTGGCATGTTTATTCTACCGATCTGGGAGATGGCGGCCCTATTTCCGCAACATTCAATGTTGATAATAAATCGGGTGTCGAGCTTGTAGGCAAACTGAAGCCTGTAGGCAAAGAAGTATCTACTTTCGATAAATTGTTCGAAATGAAGGTACGCTATTTCGAGAATACAGCAAAGTTTGTGCAGAAAGTAAAATTCACGGGTGGAGCTTACGCAATCGAAGGTTATCTGGAATATGGAGCTTGTGATGACGAGAGTTGTCTGCCTCCTACTCAGGTGCCGTTCAAGTATTCCGGAGTAGCAAAAGCCGGAAATGCTGTAACGAAAACAGAGCAACCGGAACAAAAGGTAGTGGATAAGCAAAAAGAAGAACCCGTTCCTGCTGCTACGAAAGATTCTTCTGCGATGATGGAACTGGTGCCTGCAACTACAACCGAAGCTGCTACGGATATTCAGCCTGCTGTTGCATCGGGTGATCTTTGGAAACCGGTAATCAGTGATTTACAAGCTTTAGGAGAAGAACATGGTCAGGAAGATATGTCCTGGATATATATTTTCATTACTGGTTTTCTGGGTGGATTATTGGCATTGTTCACCCCTTGTGTATGGCCGATTATTCCGATGACAGTCAGTTTCTTCTTAAAACGTAGTAAAGACAAAAAGAAAGGAATTCGTGATGCGTGGACATACGGTGCATCTATCGTAGTGATTTATGTGGCATTAGGCTTGGCTATTACTTTGATTTTCGGAGCCAGTGCATTAAACGCTTTATCTACCAATGCTATTTTCAACATTCTCTTCTTCCTGATGCTGGTGATTTTTGCTGCTTCATTCTTTGGAGCGTTTGAAATCAGGCTGCCGTCGAAGTGGGGAAATGCAGTAGATAGCAAAGCTGAATCTACGACCGGATTGCTAAGTATTTTCCTGATGGCTTTCACGCTTTCATTGGTATCTTTTTCTTGTACAGGTCCGATTATCGGCTTCCTGCTTGTACAGGTATCTACAACAGGAAGCGTAGTTGCTCCGGCAATCGGTATGTTAGGATTTGCCATCGCTTTGGCATTGCCGTTTACACTCTTCGCCCTGTTCCCGTCTTGGCTGAAATCGATGCCAAAGTCCGGCGGATGGATGAATGTTATCAAGGTTACGCTGGGTTTCCTCGAATTAGCATTTGCACTTAAATTCTTGTCAGTTGCTGATTTGGCTTATGGTTGGAGATTGCTTGACCGCGAAACATTCCTGGCTCTGTGGATTGTCATCTTTGCTTTGCTTGGATTCTACCTGTTGGGCAAGATCAAATTTCCGCACGATGACGATGATAATAAGGTGGGAGTAACCCGCTTTTTTATGGCGTTAATCTCTTTAGCATTTGCCGTATATATGGTTCCCGGTTTGTGGGGAGCACCATTGAAAGCCGTATCTGCATTTGCTCCGCCTATGCAGACGCAAGATTTCAATCTGCATAAGAATGATGTACACGCGAAATTCGATGACTATGATTTAGGAATGGAATATGCCCGTCTGAACGGAAAACCGGTTATGCTCGACTTTACCGGATATGGTTGCGTAAACTGCCGTAAGATGGAAGCAGCGGTATGGACTGACCCGAAAGTGAGTGATTTGATTAATAACGACTACGTATTGATTACACTTTATGTAGATAATAAAACTCCGTTGACTGAACCTGTGAAGATTATCGAAAACGGTACAGAACGTACTTTGCGTACTGTCGGCGATAAATGGAGCTATCTGCAACGTGTGAAATTCGGAGCTAATGCCCAGCCTTTCTATGTATTGCTGGACAATCAGGGTAAACCGTTGAATAAGTCGTATGCTTATAACGAAGATATTCCTAAGTATATTGAATTCTTACAGACCGGATTGGAGAATTATAAGAAAGGGAAATAACGATTTCTCCGATAATGACCAATCTTGGACAATGAATAAAAAAGCGGTCTCATCTTTTCGAAGAGGCCGCTTTTTGAATAGAATAAATTGAAATTTTAGCGAAAATTACATGGGTACTTCTATTAATAGAAGTTGGGTTCCTTTTAATATATGTATCGGGAATTCTTTTGTATCCCAAACACCGATACCATCACGTTTGGACAGCCGTTCTTCCGCCACTGTGATTTCTCCTTCAAGTACGAAGATATATACCCCGTTACCTTCCTGATGCATCTTATATTCGATTGTTTTTTCCGTATCGAAACTTCCCATAGAGAACCATGCATCTTGTTTGATAGAAGCTGGAGTCTTCCCGTTCGGAGACAGGATTAGCGCCAGTTCATTTGGTTTCAGGAGCGGACGAATATCGAAGTTGTTATACTCCGGTTTGGTGTTTTCAACTCGTGGAAATACCCATATCTGCAGGAATTCCAGTTGTTCTTTATCACTGCCATTGTATTCACTGTGATAAATACCACTACCTGTACTCATAACCTGAATATCACCTGGAGTGATGGTTTTAGTGTTTTGTACACTGTCACCATGTTTCAGGTATCCTTTTAGGGGGATGGAAATCACTTCCATATTTTTATGCGGATGTGTATCGAATCCCATAGACGGGTCTACACTGTCATCGTTCAGCACTCGTAATGCTCCGAAATGAATTCTTTCCGGATTATAATAGTTGGCAAAACTGAATGTGTGATGGGTCTTGAGCCAGCCGTGATTGAAATAGCCTCTTGATGAAGCTCTGTCGATTACTTTTTTCATAATCTTCCTTTCTTTTTTATAGAACTTTGTTGTGTGCTTTGTTCGCACTTTTATAATAGGACAACAATTAAAGAGTACACAAAGTTCTCGGCCGGAAACTCAATAAGAAAGAAGGTTATTTTTTTATTTCAGAAAAAATACATACGTTTGTAACATCATAACAATACCTTTGTAGCCAAAAATAAAGAAAGTATGTACGCAACAGACACTCTAATGGATGAACGGGAAGTGGTTCTCCGTCTGATAGACGGAGATGAAGAGGCCTTTTGCGAACTTTATGCCGCTTATAAGAATCGTTTGCTCTACTTCGCCCTGAAATTCGTCAAGTCGCATGAATTTGCGGAGGATATATTTCAGGATGCGTTTACGGTAGTTTGGCAAACCCGTCGTTTCATCAATCCCGAAGCCTCTTTTTCTTCCTATCTTTATACTATTGTGCGTAATCGTATTTTGAATCAGTTGCGGGATATGGCTAATGAAGATCAGCTGAAAGAGCAGATTCTTTCTCAAGCGATCGATTCAGCGAACGAAACGAATAATCATATTCTGCTCAATGATTTGAAAGAGATTATTGCCCGTGCATTGGAGCAATTAACGCCCCGCCAGCGTGAGGTATTTAAAATGAGCCGTGAACTACAGATGTCTCATAAAGAAATAGCCGAAGCATTGGGCGTTTCAGTTCATACAGTGCAAGAACATATTTCTCTTTCTCTAAAAGTGATTCGTTCCTATTTGACTAAATATTCAAGTACATCAGCCGATGTACTTTTGATTCTATTGTGCTTGAATTTATAATAAATGTTAATCACACCCTAGCTCTTTCTTACTTTTGTGTATTACTTATACAAAGGGAAGGAAATTAATATCCTTATATTGAATATATGATGAAAGATACTAAAACAGAAAAAGATAAATTGCATCGTTACCTGGATGATCTTTATACCCGGGATGATGCTTCACAGTTGTTGCAAAGTATTAAGGATTCAGAAAACCAAGATATATTGGACGAACTGGCAGCAGAGGTTTGGGAAGAATCCGGGAACCTGCAACCTGGTAATGATTTGGAGCGGGAAAAATATAAGAGAGAGGCACGCCAATTACTGAAACGTATTGAACACAAAAAACGTACATGGTTCCGCCGGGCTTCTGTAGTGGCAGTCAGTACAGCGGCTGTAATAGCCATTATCATAGGGAGTGTCAACTTTTTCCGGTATATGAATGAACAACAGGTCACACTGGCTGAAATTACCACTTCCTTTGGTGAGAAAAGACAAGTGACTTTGCCGGACGGGACTCTTTTGGTTCTGAACTCTTGTTCGCAAGTGCGTTATCCGGATCGTTTTGTTGGAGATCTCCGTGAAGTGGGTAGTGCTTTTTTATTTCTTTTACTGTTATTTGTAGATCTTTTATCCAAGATTCGATATTAGGCTCGGCAATGTAAAGAGAGGGTTGAGCTACATCTGCATATTTGAGTGCAGCCCAACGTTTTTTATTGCTTTTTCGCCAAGTCATCAATATACTATCTTCTGACATTTTGGGATGGTAGTATCGGTGTACACATAAGGCTGTAGGAGCGGCTCCATAGTTGCCGATTGTTATGTTTGGTGAAATATTTTGTCTAAAGTAACTAAATAATGTGTCGAATCTTTGTTCTATTTCCTGGTCTGTAAGTGAAGGCTCGTAATACCATTGTTCTATATCCGTTGAAATCATAGTTCTCGGAAATAAGGATGCAAGTTTGGCTTGTTTCTCGATTTTGTTGAAGTCAAGTATGACTTTTGAAGGATGATCGGAGTGTTTTTTTGTCAAGGTTACTTCATACATTAGATAAACAGGCTGAAGACCATAGTAACTTAAGTCTGGTTTGCCGATGTATGACATAGCATCATAAATGAGAAATTGTTTTATTTCCTGTTCCTTATTACTACAATATGCTGTGGAAATATAGCATAAAGTGAGAGAGAGCAAAATGAATCGATTGATAGTGGCTCTGCAATTAATTTTTGAGTTTTTCATAAGATATTTTTTATTATGTAATGTTTTTTGTCAACTAGTGGGACATAAATACCACTCGAAGAAATTGTAAAGGATTTCATTTGATTCGGGATCAGGATCATGTTTCGCTCTATTGGTCATCGCTACTCTGTTTTCATACCCTAGAATTCGATTAATGAGTATTGTATGATTTAGAGGTATCCATCTTTCAGGTCCGTCAGAGAAGCCTCCGGAAACAAGAAAAGGGCGGGGAGCCATAAGTGCATGAATTTCATGTAAATCATGCCCATTTTTACGTAACTGCGAATAAATTCCTTTTGCTTTAGTATATCCGTTTTTGTTCCAGGTATCTTTCCAGGGCGGAGGGTAATAGCCAAGATACCAAGGTTCCCAATAGTTGATGTATCCCCTTTTGGTTTCATCAAAAACAATACCCGGATCACTCCATGCAGCGCATGCAAATTTGTCATAGAGGCAAGATGCAAACATTGCCCATTTCCCTCCATATGAATGTCCGACAATGCCAATTTTAGTAGAGTCTACATCAGGAACTTTGGCTAATGCTTCCCATGCATTGGCAGCTGCATAGGCTAATGCTGATAGAGGTTGTAGAGAAGCATTATTGATCGTCGGATAATATATGGAGTATGTTTTTTCTTTCGTTGTTTGGGTTGTTCCTAATGACAGGGTGATAAATCCTCTTTTAGTAAGTTGATAAGCGAAGTCACGATTAGGTTTTCCACCGATTCCAATGGCAGTTTCAGGTTCATAAAAAACAGAAATAATAGCAGGCTTCTTCCCTCTCTTATCAGGGATTAGTAAATACCCTTCTGTTTGTTCATTAGGAACCCAATAGAAGCGGACACGATATTGATAGAAGTTCTCACGTTTAAGCGTATCTAATATTTCAAATTTTTGATTTTTAATTATAGGAGGCCATTTCCCCATTAAATTCATCCATGTATCTTTTATTTTTTTTCGTTTTTTATTCCAATCATTTACATTCTTGATAGTGTCTCCATTATTCAGTAACAGAGGGGAACGATAATTTCCATAATTATCTTTATATATCACTGGCGGATTGAAATAATCTTTTATTTTATTCCATGCTTTTGTATTATATTGCAGTGAATTAGTTTGTTTATTCTCTATACAACTAGCTGTGCAGAACCCTATGCAGATAATTATATAGTATATAAAAAACTGTTTGGAAAATCCGAACTTTATTGTTAGCTGCGCTTTCCTTTTGCTGTGTTTTTGAATGGTATTTGACATTTTAGAATATATTTATTTAAGGATATAACAAAGATTGGGTATAGCTAATACATTCTTCGTTAAATTGAGAGAGTATTAACTTTTATGACAAAAGTAGGTTGTTTCTATAATAGTTTTTATAGTAAAAACGAAAAGTACTATTCAAAAAACGAAGATTAAATATGACTAGTCTTCTTTTGGCGATATTCAAGAGGTGAACAACCTTTATATTTTTTAAAGACGCGCGAGATATTATTATAATCTTTGAACCCTACCTCTATTGCCAAATCAGCTAAAGACCGATCTGTCGTGAGCAATAAATCCGCCAGATGGTTACAACGGCAATTCAGAATATATTGATATATAGAGGTATTCATCGCATTCTTGAATTTCACCTCAAAGTTTCTGCGCGATAACGGAATGTTGGCAAGCAAAGATTCTATCGTCAGGTCGGAGCTGTAATGTGCATCTATATATTTCACTACTTCGAGAATATAAGGGTCTTTGATGTTGTGTTTCTCCGTTGATTGGCGTAGTTCGATGCGGATGGGGTTGATAACAATATTGAAAGTGCCTCCATGTTCTTTCTTTATTTGTTGGTGGATAAGCCTGCCGATAGAATAACCTCCTCTTTCTACTTCAAGCTCTATGGATGAAATCGGCGGGTCGGAAATATTACACATCAGTTCATCGTTATCCACACCCAATAGAGCGATTTCTTCCGGGATATGAATGTTGTTCATCCGGCAAGTTTCAGAAATGAATAGGGCGTGCGCATCATCACAACAAAATAGAGCGACTGGCTTGGGGAGTTGCTGCAACCATTGGCTTACTTCCATTCTTATCTCATCTTCCTGCTTATCCGATTCGAAACTGAAAAATTCGCCTCCGATGCGTTTTACCTCCTGCCGATAACCTTCGCAGCGTTCGTCAGACCAGACTACTCCTTTAACACCGAAATAAGCAAAATTGCGAAACATTCTTTTGGCAAAAAACTGGGCTGCCATTCTTCCCGTTCCTTTATAGTCGCCTGTCAGATTGGAGTAAGTGACGCTCCGGTGATGATAGTTTTGTAGTACTACCGGAATATTCAGCTCCTTCTGCAAATCGATCGTATCATTATTCCACTGACCGATAATAGCGTCGGCTTTCCATTCTTTCGCCCATTTCAAAATGCCTTGTTCACCATGCATTGCGCTATAATAAGAAGGCAGTCGGTAAAAGAGCCAGGGGCCGTTTTCTTTGGAGTATTGGACAAGTCCCCGTAGCAGTTTCCTGTCAAATTCGCTTGAATAGTCTATCAATAGAAGAATCTTAATCATAGTTCTATGTTTTTCTTTAGTATAATGTAGGGATGCACAAATATAGAAGAATTCCTTTGTTTTCCTATAATAAAGACTTAATTTTGTAGCAAGAAAAACTTGTATGACACCCGGGTCTCAGTATGCATGACACCCGGGTGTCGTACAAATTATGATAACTAACTTAAAAAGAAAGGAGCGTAAGATTATGTCTATCCCTTATGTAGTGAGAAAGAAAGCGGATTTATCATCCGGAGAACGGAAAGAGTTATGGTATGGTGTACCTAGTAAAATGCAGCGAAGAGGAGGAGTGAAAAATAAAGAACTTGCAGTACGGATGGCAAAGACAACAGGCTTTCATCGTGGACAGATAGAAGGAATCCTGTCGGAGTTGGTTGAAAGTATTCAAGACCTGCTTTCCTCCGGTCATTCGGTGACCATTGAGGGATTGGGAACCTTTCAAACGGCACTGACCAGTCAGGGATGTGTGCTGCCCGAACAGGTAACGCCGGGGAAAGTTGCTATTTCACGCGTATATTTTGTGGCAAACTCAAAATTCAGTAGGGAACTGAAGAAGACAAAGTGTACCCGCATACCTTTTAAATATTATATGCCCGAAAGTATGCTAACGAAAAATATGAAGAAAGCAGACCGGGAACTGGAACAAACAGAATACGACATAGAAGAGCCGGAAATCGACGAATAGTTGAATAAAAAGCAATATTGTCTTGTTAATTGAACAGAATTAGATTATATTTGTTCAGTGGTTAGAACAATATCTTGAAATATGATTAGAAGAGAAATACTAAAAGAAGTTCTATTAGATAATAGAAATGAGGTGGTCAAACATCAAGTTATACCTCGTAGCTTTCAGTTTGAAGAGTTTGGAAATTATGTATTTGTAGGTATCCGGCGAGCAGGAAAATCATTTTTACTTTATCAACGGATACAGGAACTTTTGCATAATGGGCATACTTGGAATGAAATGCTATATGTGAACTTTGAAGATGAACGTTTGATTGGAATGACGGCGGCAGATTTAAATCTCATACTGGAAGTACATGCCGAGATGTCAACAGACAGGCCGATGCTTTTCTTGGATGAAATTCAGAATATTGATGGTTGGGACAAGTTTGTTCGGCGATTGGCTGATAATAAATATAGGGCTTATGTGACAGGAAGCAATGCTAAAATGCTTAGTCAGGATGTAGCTACCACTTTGGGGGGACGATACATTACAGTACATGTATACCCTTATGATTTTAAAGAGTTTCTTTATGCTAATGGGGTTGAAGTTACAGAGAATTCTTTGTTTGCAACAGAGAGCCGGGCAGAAATAAAACGTATATTCAATGATTATTTTCGTTCCGGTGGTTTTCCGGAAGGGGCATCGCTTGCCGCAAAACGGGATTATCTGACAAGTGTTTACCAAAAGATATATTTAGGAGATATTGCTGCAAGACATTCCATCGAAAATACTTTTGCTTTACGCATCCTTTTTCGCAAATTGGCCGAAAGTATAAAGCAACCGGTTTCGTTTACTCGTATAACTAATATTGTAGCTTCAACCGGAGTGAAAATATCGAAGAATACTGTCATTAACTACATGGAATATGCCAAAGATGCTTGCTTGCTGATTCCTATACAAAATATTGCGGATAAATTGGTGGAGCGTGAAACTAATCCGAAATATT
>ENA-OPNH01001042-OPNH01001042.1-human-gut-metagenome-genome-assembly--contig:-NODE-1042-length-17169-cov-2.144560_pt1 | contig 17169 bp, 8 predicted proteins | sample MGYA00241537_ERZ501771 | MGnify/ENA primary metagenome ERZ501771 (study PRJEB25962, sample SAMEA2042608) | human gut metagenome | biome: human gut; feature: human-associated habitat; material: faeces...
TGTCCACCGCAGCAGCAAGTAGCTTCAAGCGGTTTCTTCTCACCTGCCTTCTCATTGAAGTTCGGGAACTGATTGGTACCCAACAATACTTCGCGACGCTGGGCAACAGCTTTATGACGGGTCTTGTTACTTTCGTTCACAGCAGCCTGCACCTTACCAGCTTTTACTGCTGCATAAAAACCGCCTTCTTCTTCTACCGCAAGGAAGAGTTCCCATGCTTGTTTAGCGATGGATACAGTCAGGTTTTCAATATAATAAGAACCGGCAGCAGGGTCAATCACCTTATCAAAGTGAGACTCTTCTTTCAGCAACAACTGCTGATTGCGCGCCATACGTTCAGAGAATTCATCAGGAACCGCATACGTTTTGTCGAACGGGCTCACAGTCATTGAGTCCACACCGCCCAAAGCAGCACTCATAGCTTCTGTCTGCGTACGCAGCAAGTTCACATGAGCGTCGAACAAAGTAAGGTTGAATGTAGAAGTCTCAGCGTGAACACGCATCTTAGCAGCACATTTAGCTTCCGCATCATAAGAAGCCACAATGTTTGCCCACAACATACGGGCAGCACGGAACTTAGCTATTTCGAGGAAATAGTTGGAACTGATACCGAAATTGAATTTAATCTTCCTGGCAACTACAGCAGCAGGAACTCCGGCTTCAGTCAGTTGATTCAGATATTCATTACCCCAGGCAAGAGCATACCCCAATTCCTGATAGATATAAGAACCGGCATTATTCAGTGTCAGAGCCGTTACATTCAGTACACGGTATTCCGGCAGAGCATCGGTTGCTTCAATCAAGGCTTTGGCTGTTGCCAGCATATCGCCCTTTTCTTTACCTTTGGCCAGCATCTTGTCGAAGAAATCATAGCCGATAGAACCTTGCAATTTCGTCAGGTCATATTCTTTCTTCCGGAAGTAAGCTACCAGGATTTCCGCAAGTTTCACTACATGTCCTTGGCACGTGTAGAAGTTCAACTCTACACAATCAGCGCAGATACCTTCGAGCAATGTCTCGATGTATTCGGCATTGAGTTCTTTCGCCTTCACACGGAACGCCAGTGAATCTACGCCTTTATTCAGAATATCCAGCGCTTTTGTGTTAGCTTCCTTCGGGCATTCCACCTTGATTTCCTGGCGTACCAGCCATTCGTTGTTGTCTTTCTTGGTGCCTCTGAGATAAGGGAATTCACCGGGAAGTGCATCCGTCGTTTTCAGTCCTTCGAGGTCTTCCATGCGATAGAAAGGTTTCACCTTGAATCCTTCGTTTGTTTTCCAAACGAGTTTCTTCTCAAAATCAGCGCCTTTCAGGTCGGCTGTAACTTTGTCCATCCACTGTTCGGTGGTGGTGGGAGCAAAGTCTGAGAAGAGTTTTTCTTTACTGTCTGCCATAGTTTATTTTATAATTAAAAAGATAATGAGTAATCTCTTCACTTGCCTATTTGTCTAAAATAGGACTTGCAAATATACTCAATAACTTAATAACACAAGGTTTTTTAAGTAAAATTCGCATGAAGATATGACATTCTGGAAGCATGATTTCCGTATGTATATGCATGATTGCAAAGTGCACCTTACATTTTAGAGTAAAAACTTATATTCAAGCATACTACTCAATTATCCTCTGCCCATGCCTGTACTCAAAAGAAAAACTCCCGGAAACCCTTTGCTACCTCCCTTTTAATGCCTACCTTTGCGCGAAATTTAATAAGCAAATAAAAAAGATAAACAAAAGTAACTATGGATTGGTTAGAGAGTTTGTTATGGGACCCTGCCTCCGTCGCCCATATCGTATGCTTGTATGCATTCGTAATATCTGTCGGCGTGCTTTTGGGCAAGATCAAGATTTTCGGGATATCGCTGGGAGTCACATTTGTACTTTTCACTGGTATCCTGATGGGACATTTCGGCTTTACGGGTGAGACACACATTCTGCACTTCATCCGCGAATTCGGATTAATTCTATTCGTATTCTGTATCGGTCTGCAAGTAGGACCGTCGTTCTTCTCTTCCTTTAAGAAAGGAGGCATGACACTGAATATGCTTGCAGTAGGTATAGTTGTACTGAATATTGCAGTAGCTTTGGGCATTTACTTCATCGACGGAGGAATCGATCTCCCCATGATAGTAGGTATCCTTTACGGTGCAGTCACCAATACTCCGGGTTTGGGTGCCGCACAGGAAGCATTGAATCAACTGAACTACACGGGTGATCCCATCGCATTGGGATACGCCTGCGCTTATCCGCTCGGTGTTGTCGGTATCATCGGTTCTATTATTGCTATCCGCTACATCTGCCGGGTGAACCTGAAAAAGGAAGAAGACGAACTCTCTACACAGACTTCTGATATGAAGCACATGCCGCACATGTTGCATCTGGAAGTTCGCAATGAATCTATCGATGGAAAGAAGCTCCTCCAGATCAAAGAGTTTATGGGACGTCCTTTTGTATGTTCACGCATACGCCACGATGGACACGTCAGCATCCCCAACCAAGATACGGAATTTCATATCGGAGACCAGGTATTCATCGTATGCTCCGAGGAAGATGCCGAAGCGGTAATCGCTTTTATCGGTAAAGAAATTCAAGTGGACTGGGAAAAACAAGATATGCCAATGGTTTCACGCCGCATATTGGTGACTAAGTCCGAAATCAACGGTAAGAAACTGGGTAGCCTGCATTTTCGTAGCATGTATGGAGTGAATGTAACCCGCATCAACCGTTCCGGTATGGATTTGTTTGCCGATCCGAATCTGATATTGCAGGTAGGTGACCGCGTTATGGTCGTGGGTCAGCAAGATGCTGTAGAACGGGTTGCCGGTGTATTGGGCAACCAGTTGAAGCGGCTGGATACACCGAACATTGTGACTATCTTCGTGGGTATTTTCCTGGGTATTCTGCTAGGTAGTCTTCCTATCGCTTTCCCGGGCATACCTACTCCGGTAAAACTCGGTTTGGCCGGTGGTCCGTTGGTGGTTGCTATTCTTATCGGACGGTTCGGACATAAATTGAAGCTGGTGACTTATACAACCATGAGTGCTAATCTGATGCTGCGCGAGATCGGTATTGTACTTTTCCTTGCCAGTGTAGGCATCGAAGCTGGTGAACACTTTGTACAGACCGTAGTAGAAGGTTCCGGACTATCATATGTAGGCTATGGTTTCCTGATTACCGTAATTCCTTTGCTGATTATCGGTATGATTGCCCGCTTTTATTGCAAAGTGAACTATTTCACTTTAATGGGATTAATTGCAGGTAGTAATACCGACCCTCCTGCACTAGCGTATGCCAACCAGGCATCCGGTAACGATGCTCCGGCAGTAGGCTATTCTACGGTTTATCCGCTGACAATGTTCCTGCGTATTCTGGCGGGACAAATGATATTGCTGACAATGATGTAATACAAGTTGCATTTTAGCAAAAAGAGAGGTCATGTTCGCATGACCTCTCTTTTTTAATTTCACCAGATTATAAACAACTCCGCTTCACTTGATTTTGAGTTTCACAAACTCCTCCACGAAATCTATTGTTTTTTCAATTCCCAGCACCGAAGAATCAATGCAGAGATGATAAGTTGCCGCAGCTCCCCATGTCTTGTAACTATAATAATTGTAATACTCCGAACGTTTTTTATCTGCCTTGCTCATCATATTTTCCGCCTCTTCTTCCGAAATGTGATGCATAGCGCAAAGACGGGCAACACGTGCCTCATGCGAGGCAGAAATAAAAATATTGGCGCAACGGGGATGCTCCCGGAGAATATAATCGGCACAACGGCCTACAAAAAGACAAGACTTCTCAGAGGCCAACTGACGGATCACATCACTCTGCACTTTGAAAAGCGCGTCATTACTAAGACAATTTTGGGTAGGTAAAGCGCCATCTCCCACAAAAGGGAAACGCATACCGAAAAGTCCGCCGATGATTCCCTGCGAAGCACGCTCATCAGCTTTCTCAAAAAATTCACGACAGAGGCCACTCTCCTTGGAAGCCAGAGTTATCAACTCCTTATCATAGAAATCGATGCCCAAGCGGGCTGCCAACTTCTCCCCTATCTCCTTTCCGCCGCTTCCCAATTGGCGACCGATGTTCACAACGAATTTCTTATTCATAGCTTCAATCTAAATATTGGTTTACTGATAGCAAAAGTAAGGATTTATAGGAAAGAAACAAAAAAAGTCACACGTTTTTCGCCCTATTCTTCCGCTCTCTTGAATTTACGGAACTGCCTTACCAACATTACCAGCGCTACCAGGCTGGCAAGTAAATCGGAGAATGGCATACTATACCACACACCTGCCGCACCGAAAAAACGGGGCAGGATTATCAATGCCGGAAGCAGGAAAAGCATCTGGCGCGTAAGAGAAAGGAAAATAGCCTTACTGGCCATTCCGATACTCTGGAAGAAATTAGATGTCACCATCTGGAAACCGATAATAGGGAAAAACATCACTACGACCCGCAAACCACGTGCCGAGATTGCTATCAATTCCTCGTCAGAAGTAAATATAGAAACTACCAGCTCAGGTATAAGCATTCCCATCAGAAAACCGGAAGTAGTGACAACTGTTGCAAAGATGATTGTCAGTTTCAACACCCGGGAAACGCGCGCGTATTGCTGGGCACCAAAGTTATATCCAGCAATGGGCTGCATACCTTGATTCAGTCCCATCACAATCATCACAAATATAAATACCAGTCGATTGACAATGCCGAATGCACCGATGGATAAATCTCCTCCATAGCGCTTCAGCCCTTGATTGATAACAATCACAATAAAACATGCCGCCAGATTCATGAGGAAAGGAGACATACCGATAGCAAGTGAATCTATCACAATCTTACGACGCAAGCGGAAAATGCCGCGGTGAAAGTGCAAGAGTTCGTCTTTATTGCTGAATATCTTGAATTGCCACAGTAATGAAATGACCTGGGCAATGATAGTGGCAATAGCGGCTCCACGGATACCCCAACCGAAGCCATAAATAAATAGAGGGTCAAGTATCGTGTTGATAACAACCGTAGCAATAGTGGCATACATCGCTTTCTGCGGATGTCCGGAAGAACGCAACACAGCATTCAAGCCCAGATAAAGGTGGGTGACGACATTGCCTAGTAAAATGATCTGCATATATTCGCGGGCGTACTTCACCGTCTCATCACTACCGCCGAAGAAGTAAAGGATGGGATCGAGAAATATCATCGTCACTACCGTAAATGCTAATCCCAGCACTATATTCAGGACAAGCACATTACCTAATATCCGTTGAGCCGTATCATAGTCTTTCTGCCCTAACTTTACAGAAACCAGCGTAGAAGCGCCCACTCCCACCAACGAACCGAACGCTGCTGCAAGATTCATCAGAGGAAAAGTAAGTGCCAGTCCCGAAATAGCCATTGTGCCCACTCCGTGACCGATAAAAATGCTGTCCACCATATTATATAAGGAAGATGCCGTCATGGCGATAATTGCCGGCACTGCATATTGCATCAGTAGTTTTCCAATCTTTTCTGTTCCCAACGCTGTGGGTGCCTTTTGTCCTGTCATACCTATTTCTTTATTTTCAGGGCGCAAAGGTACTCATTTTCCCGCAAGCAAACAAAAGAAGACGAGAAATAGATTATTTGTAGTGTTATTTCTTCAAGAGGTATATCATGCTAATTTCGGCTATTATGGTTCAATAGATATCACCTATTTGATTATACAAGAAGTTATGCAAAACAACTAATACACTATATATCAAGCAAATAAATTTCAATCAAATAAAATAATAAAAAAAATGGGGTTCATTCGGGTTCATTTGGGTTCAAGGTTCACTATGAACCCTACGTGCCACGTATTTATGTGGGAAAAAAGCTGTTTTTGTAATATAATAAGAACTATTTATAGACCATCTTCGCACCCATTCATCTTCGTATCCCGACAGAGTATAGTCAGAACATTTGCAATACAGTATTATTTTCGTACATTACATAATAAATGGAAGTGAACCTACACCCCCAAAAACACATATTATCCACAAAATCAAAAAGCAATTAACACACTCACTATCTGATGATTAATAAAAATTTCAGAAATTTCATACTGACAGATAGGGTTCATAGTGAACCTTGACCCCTGTGAACCCTGCGCAACAGTAAAACGATATTACAATAAACGAATATGGATACAATATCATCCCCCTATCATCTATCCCACTAAAAAATCAACTATTAAAAGAGCAAACAAAATTATAGCAAGAGAGAACAAAACTATTGCAGAAGCAAATGAATACCCATGAAGCCCGCTGGAGAGTGTTAAAGTCCCGGTTCAGAGATGATTTTACTAAAATAGAATACGATTTTCATACCTCCGGAAAAGATTCGCGCTTACATTTGTCCCTCAAATACGGAAATACATGAAAACTCTATCTTATCACCACTTTATTTTTCTGTTGGCCGGACTTCTTTTTGCAAGTGCCGTAAATGCCCAGACAGCCTATATGCACGGTTCTACTTATGAAGAACGCGGTCATTCACTCATCGACCAGATGTTACAGACCCAACCGGTAGACAACGGTAACATAAAATATGTGTCGCCTTTCTACTTCGCCCGCTTATGGCGTGACTGTGAAAAGGAAAAAGCCATAGAAAAACTAACCGAAATGTATCAATATCAACTGGACCATGTGGAAGCGTTCTATAACTCCGGCTCAGATATGGATTTCTTTGCCCATGCCACCATGCACGGCTACATGCTCACCAAAGAAAAAATGCCGGACTCACTGCGAGAAAAGATTAAAGCCTTCATGAAAATAGGCAAATATACCAGAGATAACGGTACGCTGAACATGAAACTCATGCATCAGACCAGCGGATTGCTCTGCGCCGAAGAATGGCCCGACTTTACAGATGCCGACGGCAAAACCTCCGTCCAGCTAAAAGAATTCCTGCATGACAGGATCGTACATACATTAAAGCAATTCATCACCCATAACTGTCCTGAAGCGGATGCTTTTACCTATCTGGGAACTAATCTTCAATATATCAGGATGCTTGCCGAATTCTCTAAAAACGAGGAGATACGTAAAAGCGCTTTAGCAGCTTACCACCATATCATAGCACAATTACTGTTACCCTGGAATCAAGGCCTGTATTGTGCCAATCCTCCCCGTTGCAAAGGTTGGAAGAATTTATATACGGGTAATTTGAGCACCGGTGTACAGATCGTTCAGCTAACCTGGCTATTCTACGGTAGCCCCGATGAACGTATCATCCTCCGTGAAGCTGCAAACAGAGACAATTTCGGCTGTTTCAACTTCTGGCTGGCCTACGAACGCACTGTAAAACCACTCCCTTTTCTGCAAGCTCTGAACAACTCGAAAAGCTATCCTTATGATTTCAAAGCTTTACGGATAGACAGCAAGCATTACTATTGCCGCTACACTTATCAAAGTCCGAATTACGGTTTATCCACCCAGACAGTAGAAGCTTTTCCTGAAAAACTGAAAGATTTCCAATACACCTACGCATTTAAAGAGACTAAGAACATACACCTTGTCTGGCAATCGGATAATTCGGAAGCATCCGTGTTCAGTGTGTGCCATGATAACCCCGAACGCCCTCAGATTTATCAGACACACTCCAACAAGCTGGGGTATGGGGAGAATCCTTATCACCGTGTCTTCGGATACGAAAAAAGTGCCATTGGCGTATATAATGTAGCAGAGAACTATATGAATATCCCCCATTTCTATCAGATGTACGTACCATTCAGCCGCAAGGGCATAAAAAAGAGAATGGTGAAGAAAATCAACGGGTTGCAATGGATATTATGTCACACCGGTTCCATGATGTTCGCTTTTGCCACTCCGGAAGAATGGACTTTTGAGGTTTCCGGCGGCAAATATGATATAAAAGCACACGATGTTCTCATCCTAAAAGACAAGAAGCGTCGCAGAGGCTCCTGGGTACTGGAAACGACTGAAATCACCGAACAATACAAAGATGCCCGGGGAGATATGAAAGCTGAACTGGAGAATTTTGCCAACGATATCCGCAAAAAGGTAAAGTTTAACTGCTCCAGCGACTATGAAACGGGTGAAACTCCGGGAATTTCATATACCAACCTACAGGGAAACACACTGGAACTGACATTCTTTTCCCCCGAAACAGCCTATAGCGGACAGTATAAACTGAACGGAAATCCTGTAAAACTGAATACCGAATACATATCTCAAAGCAAATATATGGAGCAAAAAGCCAATAGTAACGTTCTTCTGTTCCACACCCCGGAAGGTACAAAAACCTGGAAATTGGAATAACGTACCAAAGTTGGGAAAAACAGTCGTTTGAGACCTTTTTTATAGGTTTTGAAACGATTTTCCATATCCCTTCCCACCCCATCGGCTACTTTTGCGAATGAAAAACAAACTTGCTTTATGCATATTTAAAGAAATTAATAGTATCTAAAAAATTTAATTTATGGAAAACAGAATCACACTCTCAAAACGTGTGGAAGGAAAATCCCGACTTTGGGTGACTTTACTCCTTCTATGCTTCTGTAGTTTTACTTGGGCACAAGTAAAAGTTACCGGTGTCGTAACAGACCCGTCGGGTGAAGCCATTATCGGTGCTAACATCGTAGAAAAAGGTGTACCGGGAAACGGCACGATCAGCGACATCGACGGAAACTTTACCTTAAATGTGAAAAGCAACAAGGCCGCAGTAACCGTCTCTTTCATTGGCTACAAAGACAAAACAGTAGCTCTCAACGGAAGTACAAACCTGAAAGTTACATTAGAAGAAGATTCTCAGTCATTGGATGAAGTAGTGGTAGTGGGTTACGGCTCCGTGAAGAAAAGCAATCTGACGACTTCCGTATCCAAGATGACCTCCGAAGCCATTGAAGGACGTCCGGTCACCAATCTGAGTGATGCCCTCTCCGGTCAGCTGGCCGGTGTGCAAACCCAGACCAGCAGTGGTATTCCGGGTGAAGAAATGCAAATTACCGTACGTGGTGTCAGCTCCATCAACGGTTCTTCCAATCCCCTCATTGTAGTGGATGGAGTCATCACCGAAAATATGAGCAATGTGAACCCGTCCGATGTAGCGTCTATCCAAGTATTGAAAGATGCGGCAGCCACTTCTATCTATGGTGCACGCGGTTCTGCCGGTGTAATCCTGATTGAGACCAAACAGGCTCAGAAAGGTGCTCCTGTCGTTAAATGGGAATCATACTTAGGTTTCCAGAACGCCGTAGGCCTGCCCGAAATGATGTCTCCTAAAGAATGGATGGCATACAACCTGTATCTGAAAAATGCGATGTGGCTGCAAAAAGACGGCAATAACACACTGGATACCCCCAATAAAGACCGTCCGAGCGGTGACCGCGTGAACCCGGACTGGTTGCTGAACCCTAATTCCGACACAGCCGACTGGACATTGCGTTCCGATCTTCCTCAGACTGATTGGGTTGACGCCATTCTCCAGACAGCTTTCACCCACAGTCACCAGGTATCGGTTTCCAGCAAAGGCGACAGATATTCTATCTATGCTTCTGCCGGATACTTGAACCAGGAAGGTATCGTAAAACATACCGGATACGAACGTTTCAACTTCCGTATCAACGCTTCAATGAACATTAACAAGCACATCAAGGCCGGTGTGAACTTTGCTCCTACCATTTCTTCACAGGACAGAGGTGAGTCTGAGGGTAAGGATAAAGTTATCATGACTGCCCTGACCATGATTCCTACTATCGGCATCAACGAAGGTACCCGCTCGCTGGGTTTCAGCAAATTCAGAAAGGATGACGTTAACCCATACGAACGCCTCAGACAGGTTACCGATAGCAGAAATATCAAGAATTTCGACGTTGCATCATGGGTAGAAGCGAATATCATCAAAGGACTGACTTTCAAGTCTATGTTCAACTATAGTTCTGAAAACCGCATCGATGAATATTTCCTCCCGCTCGACGTACAGAAAATGTCCGTAAAGAGCGCTACTGCTTCAAGCAAAGTGATCTCCGGCAGCCGCACCGGATGGCAAAATACATTGAGCTATGACTTTACTCTCTGGAAGAAACATCAGATGAATGTATTGTTAGGACAAAGTATAGAAAACCGCAGCATCTATACTGCCGATATGAAAGCTACCGACTTCCCGCTGGATAACGTTCCTACCTTGAACCGGGGAGCCACTCCGAGTCAGGCCAGCACCCTGAAGAATATTGTTCGTACGGCTTCTCTTTTCGGACGTTTAAGCTACAACTATGATGATAAATACTTAGTATCTGCATCTATGCGTCGTGACGGTTCTTCCCGTTTCGGTCCTTCCAATCGCTGGGCTACTTTCCCCTCCGTATCTGCCGGATGGAAAATCAACAGTGAAGAATTCATGAAAGACGTAGAGTTCATCTCCCTGTTAAAGCTCCGTGCTTCCTGGGGTATGTCCGGTAACGACCGTATTGGTACTGCCGATTATATTCCTAATTATGATGTGACTAACACCGTGTATGGAGGAACTTCACAAGTGGGTGTGTATGCAAAGAATATAGCCAATGACAAACTTAAATGGGAGACAACCAAAGCATTTGATATTGGTTTTGACCTCTCTTTATTCAATAATCGTGTACAGTTGAATGTAGACTATTATATAAATAAGACAGATGATTTGCTTTATTCTACGAAGTTGCCTGCTGCGACCGGTTTCAGTACAGTAAAAACCAATCTTGCATCTATTGAAAACAAAGGATGGGAGATAGACCTGACGACAGTCAATGTACATACTAAAGCATTTAAATGGTCAAGCTCGCTCAATCTGGCAACCAATAAGAATAAGGTGCTCGATATGGGAGGAAATGATAATGTAATTACAGAAGCCTATGATGCTCGTTTTATCACAAAGGTGGGAGGTCCGATTTCACAATTCTATGTTTACCGTACGGATGGTTTGTTAACAAACGACGACTTTGAACTTGGTCCTGATGGTAAGTATGACAAATCCCGTCCTCGTGTTCCTGTCCTGACCAACCAGATTCCCGGAAATGTGAAATATGTAGATATGGACGGTAATGGGGAAATCAATTCCGACGATATGGTTCCTTATGGATCGAATGATCCGGATCTGACATACGGATTCACCAATCGTTTCTCTTATAAGAACTTGGAACTAAGTGTATTCCTTCGTGGACAAATCGGTGGTAAGGTGCTTTATCTGGCTGGTCGTAGTTTGGATACGGGACGTGGAAATTACAATGGATTGAAAAGATGGCTACATGCTTATAAAGAAGAATATGCCGGAGGAAATCCGATACCGACAAGTCTGGGAGTAGACATGTCCTGGGATGGTAAGACTCCATTACCTTACGGACTTGGCAACAACTCTCCTCTTAATAAGGACGGTCAAATGCACATGACAGACATGGCTATTTATAATGCTTCTTTCTTGCGGATACAGAACGTCAGCCTGACTTATAAATTGCCTAAGAAATGGTTGAGAAAATCTCATATTCAGGCAGCTAAAGTCTATGTGACGGCAGAAAACCTGTATACGTTTACAGATTATATCGGTAATCCGGATGTAAATAGCTATTCGCCCAATAATCCGATGGTGCGTGGTGCGGATTATACCACTTATCCGCAGTCGAGAAAGTATATATTCGGAGTTAACTTAACATTTTAATCTATTGCCATTATGAAATCATTTTATAAATTAATAGTAAGTATAAGTTGTCTGTTCGCACTATCTTCCTGTGAAGGATATCTGGATGTGGAGCAACCCTCTATTTATACTGACCAGAACTATTATAAAACGCCGCAGGATTTTGAAACGGCGATTAATGGTTGTTATGCACAATTGCAGACTATCTATAATAAGAATTATATGGAAGCAATTGTCACTCGTGCCGACGAGGTTCGTAACTCTACCCCGATAGGACGTTTCATGGATACCCCGATGGAGAGCAAATGGTCAAAGCCCTGGTCGGCTTGGTGGACACTGGTGTTTCGTTGCAATCAATTATTAAGCAGGATAGATGCAGTGGTTTTTACCGATGAAGATCGTAAAGCATATATTACCGGAGAGGCTTATGCATTGCGCGGACTGGCTTATCTTCAGTTTGCCTGGTGTTGGGGTGGTGCTCCGTTGATTACTAAGGAAATTTCTCGTGAAGAAGTGTATAAGGTAGCACGTTCCAGTCAGGAGGATACTTACAAACAGGCGATTTCTGATTTTGAAGATGCGTTTAACAGGCTGCCTGACAGTTGGGCAAGCAGTGAGGCAGGCCGGGTGACGAAATATGCTGCTGCCGGTATGCTGGGACGTACTTATATGTATATGCATAATTACACGAAGGCGGCAGAATATTTGGGAAAAGTCATTGAACAGGAAGGCACTCTTTATGAACTGGCTGGTAAATATGAAGATTGTTTCAGTGACGAATATAATAATGGTAAAGAACGGGTTTGGGAAGTTCAATATCTGGGTGGTACTACTGGTAAGGCTTTGGGATTAAGTCAAAGTTTTAGTGGTTGGTTCATTCCTTCTACGCTGAATAAAGAGAAAGGGGACTATGCTAAGTTGAACGGCATTACGTTCAATGGTGCTTCCAGCTCCATCCGTGCTTCCATGTCCATTGCGGGCGACGGAGTGTATGAAACAGGAGATAAGAGAAGAGACTTGACAATAGTCAATAACCTGTATCTTGACAAGAGCGCTCCGCAGGCCGATGTATATGTGGTGCGGAAGTTCTTAAGAGCCGCTAAGAATGCGCCGACGGCAGTTGACGAATGGGGAAATAATATTCCTATCCTGCGTTATACGGATGTTAAGTTGATGTATGCGGAAGCACTGAACGAATTGGATTATGCTACTTATCTATCTACCGATATATTGCCAATTATCAATGACGTAAGAAAGAGAGCAGGTCTGTCTGCTAAATTGTCAAGTGATTTTGCCGATAAACAAGCGGTATTAGACTATCTCGTTAAAGAGCGTTTTGTAGAATTCTCTTTCGAAGGAATCCGCTGGCCGGACTTGATTCGTTGGGATTTAGCAGAAGAGGCGATGGCAACACACTTTGCCCTGGTAGACGAAGGTTATAATGAAACGACCGAACAGCCTACGTATGCAATGAAGTCATATAATAAATTGGCGCCTATTCCTCTGTCGGATATATTAGCTTATGGAAATAAGGATATTATGTGGCAGAATGATGGTTATTAATCGTTGGTTAACACAAAAAAAGAAAGCTATGATGATAAAAACATTGAGATATATGATGTTGGGTGCTGTGCTGGTTATGGCAGGGACCTCTTGCAGTGATAATGATGAATATGACAATCCTTCACGTCCGGTAGAGCCGGGTGATTCCTACTTCAGTTCGGAACCGGTTGAAGAAGGTCCTTCCCTCTTTGATGCCGCAACCATAAATACCAGTAAGATTCCCCGGGTCACTTCGAACAAGAATACTGGCCTGGATGAATACTATCCGTTAGATCCGGGAGATACATGGGCGTCGGTTATTCGTCCGGAACGTGTGAAGTTTTTTGAGAAATTCCTGAAAGAAGATATGATATTTGTCAATGGGGGTACGTTCCTGATGGGAGCTACGGCAGAACAGGGAGAAGGTGTACATATTGACGAACTTCCGGTGCATAAAGTAACTGTGAGCGATTTCTATATTTGCAGGTTTGAGGTAACACAGGAAATGTATTCATACGTAATGGGTAAATGGGAGAATTTCTCATGGAAAGATCTTGCTACTACCCGGTTGCCGATGGATAATCGTCTTTTCTCTGAAATGCAGACATTCTGTAATAAATTGAATGAGATAACAGGATTACATTTTACCTTACCTACGGAGGCGCAATGGGAGTTTGCGGCTCGTGGAGGCAGGAAAAGAACTTCAACGGTTTATGCCGGAAGTAATAATTTTGATGAAGTGGGCTACAATCTTTCCAATTGTTACCGTTTGCCGGAAGGACAGACTGGTATGCAGTTCTGGCCGGAAGAAGTAGGAAAAAAATTACCAAACGAATTAGGACTTTATGATATGTCCGGCAATGTAGCGGAAGTCTGCCTCGACTGGTACGACGAATATAGTGGTGAAGATCAGGTAGATCCGGTAGGTCCGGACGCATTGCCGTCGGATGTGCCTCAAAAACGAATCTGTCGTGGTGGAGGATGGAATACAAATACGAGTGCTTGCCGGGTTTCTGCTCGTGCTGCCTTTCCCGTAGATAAACGTAATAAGTTGATTGGTTTCAGGTTAGTACATCCTAAATTGGAGAATGTACAATAAGTGTTTGTTTTAAGGTATTGAATATTAATAGGTAGAGTAATGAAGAAGTATGGTATAATAGGGATCGTGTTTGTCGGGGTAGCGGTGATTTGTGCTTTCACATTTAGAGGGCATAAAGAGGCTGACTATTTGTTGACGGATTTTCCGGCAGAAGCTGATCCGGTGACGGTTGGAAACAAGATAGCCGATCGTTTTCTGGAGCAATGGCATTCGCAGTATGGCAGTCCGCTACGTGTAGACGAACCGCGTACACAAATCACTTATCCGGATGTATGCACTTGGTTGGGTGGATTGTGGTTCGCGCAGGCAACAAAAAACAGAGGCTTGGAGGAACGCTTGGAAGCGCGCTTCCAACCTCTCTTCACGACAGAGGCTTATCTGCAACCGCAAGCCAATCATGTGGATAATAATGTGTTTGGTGCTGTTCCTCTGGAATTATATATGCAGACTAAAGATGAAAAGTATCTGGCAATGGGTATGAAATATGCAGATACACAGTGGGATGCACCTGCAACGCAAAAACTGACCGAAGAAGAAAAAGCATGGGCCGACAAAGGATATTCCTGGCAAACCCGTTTGTGGATGGATGATATGTTTATGATAACAGCCGTTCAGGCGCAAGCCTACCGGGTTACGCAGGATATGAAATATATTACCCGTGCTGCCCGTGAAATGGTAGTGTATCTGGACTCCCTCCAGTTGGACAACGGTTTGTTCTATCATGCTCCTTCTGCTCCTTATTGTTGGGGAAGAGCCAACGGCTGGATGGCTGTGGGTATGGCAGAATTGTTACGTATCTTGCCGGAAACGAATCCGGATTATGCGGAAATAATGGCTGCTTATCTGAAAATGATGAAAACGCTGAAAGAGACACAGAATGAAAAAGGAATGTGGAGACAGCTGGTAGACGATCCGGAGTTGTGGGAAGAAACATCAGGAAGTGCAATGTTTACGTATGCCATGATTGTAGGAGTAAAAAAAGGTTGGCTGGATGCGAAAGAGTATGGCGAAGTTGCCCGCAAAGGATGGATTGCTTTATGTAGCTATATTGATAAAGCGGGTGATGTGAAGGCGGTATGCGAAGGCACGATGATAAAAAACAGTCGTGAGCACTATATCAATCGTTTGGCATTGACAGGTGATCTTCACGGACAGGCACCCGTACTTTGGTGTGCTTATGCTCTGGTGACAGATTTTAAAACAAATAAGTAAACAAAAAAATCCATGAAAACACGTATCATATTCTTTTTCCTGATAATAGTTGCTTCGTGCATACAGGCACAGGTCCGCATGGTCGCCGGGCAACCAGTCTTGTTCGAAAAACAGGATGTGATTGATCTTGCTACATATAACTGGCCGCGTACATTGATAAGTTATGTAGTGGTATTTGATGGAGGAGTAAAAGAAGAAATGCTATCGTTAACGGATAAGAGCCAGGGTGTACCTGTTCCTTTTCAGTTATCGGAGAAAGTGGTAAAAAACGGATTCCTGCAACGCGCCAGAGTCAGTTTCTTTGCCGCATTGCCACAGGGGGGGAAATATGCGTATGAACTGGTCGCAACCGGGCGGAAGCCGGTTACTGTCGACAACCCTTTAGCAGTGGTATCAGAAGATGGACAGTTTTCAATAGGTAATAAAGATATGACTGTGTACATTCCCGCGTCACAGTCTGTAAAAGCCGGAAAAGCTCCGGCTCCGGTGTTGTCTGTGCAGAAAGGCGACCGGAAGATAGGGAATAATAGGTTGTATGCCCACCGTAAGAATGTAGAATGGATTGAAACGCTTCCGGTGGAGGTCGGTGAACTGTTTGTGAAATATCAGGTGAAGTACTATCTGGCAGGAAACGCTACGTATACTGCATGGATAAAGGTGGTACAAGGATATCCGTTTGTCATATTGGAAGAAGAGATGAACGGATTATCAAAAGAAGACCGGGTATATCTGGATATGTGTTGGGACAATTTTGCTCCGGTCAAACGCTTCGGTACACAATGGGACCGCGTGTTCGACAAGGTTTCACAATGGATAGGCATTGATACGCCTGTACATACCAGCTATTCTCAGGAAGACCCGCACTGGACAGGAATGGGATGGATCGAAGACCCTTCTAAAGAGATGATCTTCCGCATTTCCCCGTTTGGTGGAAATTCGGTCAGGGAACAGCCTCCTGTCATGTCTTTTTGGGAAGAGGGAAAGAATGCGGATGAATTGGGCGTCTTTGTTTACGATCATCAAAAGTGGGATGACCGGCAGTATGGTATCTGGCAGCCTACTCCTGATTTGAGTATTTATTTCCGGTATGATGATAACAAACTATACTTTAAATATCCGCTTGTCGATGGAAGCCGTTCTACGGCAATCGCCTTTTTCTCCGAAGAACAGGGACGGAAAGCAGTGGCCGGTTTTAATAAACGTATCGATGAGATAGCCAAAGCCGGAGGCGCGCATAAATCAGAGTTTTTGTCGTATCGGTATACACAGATGCTTCATCAGCAATATGCTTCTTTAAGCCTGGATAGGATAAAAGATTGGGAACTTGAATATGCTAATGACAAAAAACAACCGGAGAACCTGTTTACAAAGGATCATACCGGACAGACAGCGGAAAGTTTCTATCAGAATATGATTTCGTCCGCTTTTGCTTATTATCCGATGGGACTGAATTTTTATCCGGGGATTCATTCGATAGAACATCGTCCGGTATATTCCAAGTTGGTAGAAGGATACTTGTTTCATGCCCGGAGTTTGACGGAAAAGCAACGGAAAACAGTGAACGCTTTGTTTATTCTCGGAGGCTACGTGAATATGCTTGAAGAGATGAATGCCATCCGGAATTCATTGGCAGGTACCGCTAATATGGCCGCTGATGGTTGGTGTGT
>ENA-OPNH01001059-OPNH01001059.1-human-gut-metagenome-genome-assembly--contig:-NODE-1059-length-16940-cov-11.493574_pt1 | contig 16940 bp, 16 predicted proteins | sample MGYA00241537_ERZ501771 | MGnify/ENA primary metagenome ERZ501771 (study PRJEB25962, sample SAMEA2042608) | human gut metagenome | biome: human gut; feature: human-associated habitat; material: faeces...
GCGGACGGAGAGCGTCCGGTCCGCCGTGGGACGTGCATCCAGAACAGTTTTAGCCTCCAGCGAACCGATCACGCCGATGTAGCCCGATAGCATGCGCTCCCGCAGCCCCTCGTCCGATACGCAAAAAACTTCATACGGCCAGCGGCCTTCCGGGAGGCCCGAACAGCCGACGACAAGGAGGTGGGACTCTTCACCTTTGGCGATGTCCAGCTCCAGTTCTCGCCCGTTTTCCCCCACGAAGATGCGCCCGGAGAAGGTAACGCCGTCCAGCGGTATCGGTTCCCCGGTCCAGGCATCAAAAAACTTCCATGTCATCGAATACGGAACGTTTTCGATAACGGCGAAGTTCTCCGTGGTTCCCAAAAAGTTGAGCATGGGCGCATGCTAAAACCATCCGGAAAAAACGGGGAGGGCTTGTGGAATGAAGGGGAAGTATCAGGTTATGAGCAGGGGATGCAAAAAAAGAAGACCGCCACTTTGAAAAGCGACGGCCTTCTTTTTACCACTACGGTAAGATTGATGCGAGGGTGTCAGTCACTGGAACGCTTGCATCCCGGTTTTCTGAACGATTGCTTTCAGCCTTGTGAATGCCATAAAACCAATGTTTCTAAACCACTACGGTGAAATTGGAACAAAAGTGACACGATCAGGCTGATCACTACTTACCTTGTAAGGGAATGGTCTGATCAGGTGAAGAGAAATTGATTCGAAATGTCAATTCTTCCAGGAATGGGTGGGCAGGTCCTATAAATCGGAATTTATCAAGCATAATTCTGTTACTTATTGAGAGCAAGCTCTGGAAGGCTTTTCAGCAATTCCTCCCTTTCACGCCGGACCTCTTGTTCTTGATCGTACAATTCAAATTCATTCAATGTATCCGCTAAAAATCCCAAATATAGTATTAGTTCATGTCGTGGCTCCCACTTATTTTGATCAAGGTCCCTCAAGATGCTCACCCCTTCCTCAATTTTTCTTAGAATTTCATCCCGGTTTTCATCCTTGTCTTCTCCAGATAGTAAATCTACTCCCAAAGCAAATAGTGACTGAGCCACTCCCCTTTTTATTTCCGGATCATTCTGGTCAAGGCTTCTCCAAAATTTTTCGCTTTCCTGATCCGTTTTCAGAGCTTCGTCCCAGATATATTCTTGTTTTAAAACAAATCCTTGAAGGCTTAATGCATAAGCCATCTCCTTTCTAATCTCTGGATTGTTTAGGTCAAGACTTCTCCAAAGTTCCACGCTCTCCAAAGCTGGTTTCAGAGCGGCCTCCCATGCTCCCTTCTCGGACAAATTTAATCCCAAACAAAATAAAGACTTAGCTAATTTTCTTCTTATTTCTGGGTCATTCTGGTCAAGATTTCTCAAAATTTTCTCGCCTTCTCTGTGTGCATCCAGAGCGTCTTCCCGTTTCTTTTTGTTCCTCAAATCTACTCCCAAACCAAATAGTGATTGAGCCAGTTCCTTTCTAACTTTCGGATTGTTCTGGTCAAGATTTCGCCAAAGTTCCACGCTTTCCTTGTCCGCATTTAGAGCGTCATCCCATTTCTCTTCGTTCCTCCAATCTACTCCCAGACAATACAGAGATTGAGCTAGCCCATTTTTGATTTCTGGATCGTGCTGGTCAAGGCTTCTCCAGAGCTCCACGCTTTCCTGGGTTACTTTGTGAGCGTCGTTCCACTTCTTTTGGTCCCTCAAATTTGCTCCCAGATTATGCAGTGTCCGGGCTAGTTCCTTTCTAATTTTCGGATCGTGTTGGTCAAGATTTTTCCAAAGTTCCACACTTTCCTGCTCTGCCTTTAGAGCCTCATCCCTCTTTTCTGTGTTTACCAAATCTTCTCCTAGATTACACAGAGAAAAAGCCAGTCCCTTTCTAATTTCCGGATCATTCTGGTCCAAGCTTCTCCAAAGTTCCACACATCCTTGGTCCGCTTTTAGAGCGCCATCCCACTTTTTTTTGTCCCTCAAATCTCCACTCAAATTACATAGAGATAGTGCCAATATCTTTTTAATTTTCGGATCGTGTTGGTCAAGGCTTCTCCAAAGCTTCACACTCTCTTGGTCTACTTTAAAAGCGTCATCCCAATTCCACTCTTTTTTCTTTTCCAAATTTATTCTCAGATAATACAGGGTCCAAGCTAACTCTTTTCTAATTTCCGGATCGTGCTGGTCAAGGTTTCTCCAAAGCTTTACACTTTCTTGGGTTGCATTTACAGCATCGTCCCACTTCTTTTTGTTCCACAAAGCTATCCCACGATTACGTAATGACAATGCCAGTTCTTTTTGAACCGTGGAGTTGTCCTGATCAAGGTTCTTCAATAAAATAACGCTTTGAGTTGTCATTCTTTCCAACAACTCTACATCTCCATATATTTTATGAAGAATCCCTAAGTTTCGGAGACATGCGCTCAAGGCGATTTGTATTCTCTCTTTCCCGGCTTCTTTTCGGTCTGAGAGAAGGGAACAGATTTTATTTGCCGACTTCAGAATGAGTTTGGAAGGGGTTCCCATTTTGTATCGGCAGTATGCCAGCTCATTAAAGGATTCGCTGAATGGAGCGAGAAAAGCGGCATCTTTTTTGTAGATACTTTTCCATAAAAGAAACGACCGGAGCAAGATGGGGCATGCTTCTTGGAAAAGCCCGAACCATCGGAGCATATTCCCGTATCGGGAAAAAGTCTCCGCCAATAAAATTTCCCTCTCCGTATTTTCGGGAATGGTCTGTGTACGCAGGTGGTCAATCCTTGTCCTGTACAATTCTCCCACAAAACCGGATAGCACGAAATGATTGCGAACAACAGACGCAAACATCTCCAGCAGGGATTTATTGTTATCAACCGTGCTCCATTCTTCACGCAGTTTTCCCTGCCACAGAGTCATCAGGTTCTCCGCCAATTCCGGGGATTGAGCGGAGAAATCCTGCATTACTTTCAACCAATTATTCCATGTGGCGAGCCGCCCGGAGCGGAAGCACAGTTCCAGGAAGTCCATGTACTTCTCATATTCCTGGTGTTCCGTGTTCCAAGCAGGGGCCATGTGCAGATTGACCATGACCCAGTACGAGCCAATCAGATTGAAACCTCCCGTCCGGTTTACCAGCGCCGAATTGCGGATGAACTCACGTATTTCCTCATCGTAGAGCTCCGTATTGATCTTCTTCGGGGCAACCTGCCATTTCCTGGCAATCTCATGGAAAGCCTTCACAAACGTGCTGTTGTCACCCTCCCGGGAGAAATCAATACCTGCCAGCAGATAACAGGAGACGAGCCTTTTTAAAAAGGGAACTTCCCAATTTTTCTTTTCCGCAAGAATCTTCAATTTTTCCTCATCCCGCCTGGTGAAGTAACGGGGCAAATCGTCACGGTGTTCCAACAGAGCGGCACCGCTGCCTTCCTGACAGCGGTAAACGGCTTCCATAATCACATAGTCCGGGCGTCTGCGCCAATCCGACTTCTTATCCGCATTCCTGATGGATTGACGGTAGGGACGGATCAGGGACTCCCCGCAGGCCACATTCATTTTGATGAAGACCGCTTCAAATAATTGCAATGCCTCCTCGTCTGAGAGGATATCCACCGGCAAATGGCATGCCGGGAGAGAGCTCCTGCCCGCTATGGATTTTACGCCGGATTCCCTGCCGTCATCCCTGTCAATCAGGAGAAGGAAAAGCTTCTTCCTCCACGAGCGGTTGTTAGTTCCCAAATGAGAAAGGAACTTCTCCAAGAGTTCTCTTTTGCTGGCGGCCTCATCGACGACGACCAGCGTTTGCCTCCAATTCCACCATTTTCCCAGATGCTCCGGATTAAAAAAAGGAGAGGATAAATCCTCGGACGGATTGAGAAATCCGACATCCCATTTTTCCCACCATTTCCAACGGCAACAGCTGACAGCGAGGGATGAGCACAATTCCGCCGCCAGGCGGGTCTTTCCCATCCCGCCGCCGCCTGTCAGCAGGATGATGCCCAGTTTCCGATTTTCATGGCGGATGAAGCGGTAGAGTTCTTCCAATTCCCGCTGCCTGCCTTCCAGCGGAAGCACTCCGGGAGCCGGTTCAAGCAAGGCGTCCAGAAAATCCTTGCCGGAGTTCTCCCCGGAGGCATCAGGCAAGACGAGGGGAAGCTTCAGCAAGCCATGATGCTTCAGAGATTTGTAAAGGGCGGAAATACCCCCTACGCATGCCGTGGCAACCAGCGTTGCCAGCAGGGCGTTGTTACTGATCAAGTTCCAGACATAAGAGGCGGATTCCATAGATAAATAGTGATATTGTTCTTATAATTAGAGAATTTTTTGCATTTTCAGTCAAGATTCTTTTTAAGAGAAGGACAATGCCCCGGGAGAAAGGGAAATGGGAATCATTGCTCCCTCCGAACCGGAATATCAAGCATGGCTCGTAAATGATGATAAAAACTCTTATTTGCAATGGAAAACCTAATACAGTCGAGGAGTTCCGGAATGTCATTTTTTACCTTGGCGATGTCCTCTCCTTCCCCCTCACTTCCTTTCATGGGGTTAATGATATAAACAAGCTCGCCGTCCGGTGACTTCCAGCGGTCGATGATTTCCTGGGCAACGGAACCGGGGGATTCGATATAATTTACCCATTTCACTTTGGTTCCCACAGGAAAATCCTGATGTTCCGACCTGACAATGACGGCATACGTAGTCAGAATACCCTTGCCGGTTAGGGAAGCGGGCGGCTCCCATTCCGCCTTGTACGAGCAGGCCATGACCACCGTATTCCCGGAACCCAGATAGGATGAAAGGACTTCCATATGCCCCTGCTGGCAAGCTTTGATTTGCTCGCTGTCCATGAGCGGAGCATCCGGACTGTCCGCCATGGCGCCCCATGTGCCCGCTGCAATCAGGAATGCCAGGATGAAGAAAATGTTTCGTTCAAAAACCCCATGCTTGTTCATGTTCCCTTTTATATCTTTTTGCAAAAAAACCAAGGCGGATATAATCATATCCGCCTGGTGAATCAAAAAGAAAGGAGAAGGAAGAAAACCAGGTTACTTGCCGGATTCCGGTTTAAAACGGGCGGCTTCCGATTCGACGGTGATTTTTGCCGGCTCGATATGCAGGAGCTTTTTCATGGCACGGCCCGGATCACTCTCCGTCATCGGAAAATAGTCAACATGATCACCCAGGTCGTAAGCACCCAGCAGAACCTGTGAGGAATATACGGTGGATGCAGGGTTGAAGTCCTCCGGATCTTTCCCCAGTTCTTTGACGTTCTTTGAAGGGGCCAGTACATACATGAACGAACTGCCGGACAACAATTTGGTTTCCGATTTACCGCCCGCAGGCAGTTTACTATAGAGATTGAGCCATTTGACCAGGGCTTCCACCGGAATATCTCCCCTCAATGACTGGACGACACGGGCATAATGCACCGTTCCCTGGTCAGTTTTTACGGTTTTATAGGGAATAACCGCCAGGACAACGTCGTTCTGACGCAACTGCCGGGCTGTCCCACGCAGGAAGTTATCATGGTCATTGTCAATCTCCTCTTGCGTGGCTACACGGTGAGGCACCGAATGAACACTTTCTCCATGAACCACCGCAGTGAACAATCCGGAGAGTAAACAACAAAAAAGAGATGTTTTATCCATAGATAAGAATAGATTTACTTCTCCTTTTTATGTTCAAAATAAAAGATAAAAATAAATAAAAACATCAGCCTTCCTTTCTCCAAACAAAACCGGAAGTTGTATATCCATATTCAGGAAACAAGGCCATGAAAAAGGGGGCGGGAGTTTTCCCGCCCCCTTGAATCAAAGGATGATCCTGTTATTCCTTATCATCCAGAGTGGCACGCTGGAGCAACCAAATGTCGCCGCAAATGAAGCTGCCTACGGAGGCATTGTCACCAGGGCACATACCAACGTGGTTCTTATTGCCGAAGATGACAATATCGCCCTCTTGCGGGGTGGAATATCCGTCCTCTCCATTACCGTTATAATCCGGTTCACCAAAAATGGTGCGAAGGTGGGCAGCCATATTGCGAGCGCTGATAATGACATGTTTTCTGCCGCCCAGGGCTTCTGCATTGCCGCCATCTTTTTCGTCAGGTTTAATGTCGTTAGCTCCGGGTGCTCCTTCAAGATTGTACCCGTACTTGCTCAAGGCAATACTCAAACGCAAGGCGCAACTGTCATAATACTGCCGCTCTACCATCGGGACATTATTCTCTATTTCCTTGAGATGGGATTTGTTAAGCCATCCCCCAATATAAGCGTAAACGCCGTCGGTAAGCATCGTAAGGTAATCTACGACATTGTAGCATGAAAGAAGTTTCTGGGCATCTTGCTTCTTCAAGATATTCTCGGGAGCGTCAATTTCCCAGATCTTCATGTCTTCTCCGTTAACCTTGGGAACAAATTCCTCTGCATTGGGATAAGGAGCGATGGCTTCCGGAACTTTCTCGTTCTGGTGGTGGAGCCTGACGTGATGGAACCCCTTCTTGAGGTGGTAGAGTTCGCTGCTCTTGGAGGTGGATGAGTTGCTCCCCGTAATTTCCACTACCTTTTGACCGCCGACTTCTATATAGCCGTTGTCATCCAGGGTAACGGAAAAAGTATAGGTTCCTTCTTCCGCGATGCGGATATAGCCTTCCCAATCGTGAGACCCGGTCTCTTCTGCCTTGTGCCAGGCGATCTTGGGATCTTGCTTTGCCGTCACTTTGTAGCGGCGGTTGTTTTCCACATCCAACGGGTGGAACGGTTTGGTCGATATAGCCATAATGTTATTTAATGTATGTATGTTCTGGTGACGGGACGGCGGCTGGTTCTTCCCGGTCTCCGCACGGAGGGGGCCGTTGCCGTCCCATCGGTAGCAAGGTAACAGGAAGACCTCCGCCCATGGAGTGCTCATGGAACGAGGGGGGAGAGGAAGAACCGGGGCATCAAAAAAACCGGCAGGTGCAAGCTCTGCCGGGCATGGGAAAACAACGGGAAACTAACTACTCTTTAGAAAATCTTTTTCCGGTAGGTTTCCATGATCCTCTCCGCCAGGGCCTCATGCGTCCCGTTCCAGACGGAGGGTTTCTTTTCCCGCACCCTCCTTAAAATCTCCACATACGTTTCCGCCTGTCTCTTCCAGTTGGGAGTTTATCGGTTAAAGTACCCCCGCTTGTTATACTCGGTAATGAGCGTCCAGGAGCGCCGCGGGCGGGTTCCGGCCCGCCTGCGGTGTCTCTTGACGAAGCGGCCTTCCTTCCGATAAATCAGGACTTCTTGAAAAAGGAACTCATCACGTCCCTGTCCTTCCTGCGCTTTTCCCCCCGTTGCTCTTCGGCCTGTTCAATGAGCCATTTCTCCAGCTCCTCCACAATAAACAGGGGGTGGCATCCCCTTCCGGGGCGGAGTTTTCTACCCGTATAAAAAACCGGGCATCCTTCCTGCATCCAGTAGGAAACCGTTCTTACTCCCACCCCGAATATGTCCGCAATCTCCTTGCGCGTCTTGTATCGTTCCTTGTTCATCGGATTCAATCGTCTTGTTTTTCTGCTCCGGGAGGCTTTCGGAAAACCTTTGTGGCCTTCCTGCCTTCCACGCAGTTCCATTGAAGCCGTTTTCCCCCCATCCGGGAACGGTTCGCGGAATGAGGGAAGAGGAGCATTCCAGACAGACATGGAAGCGCTCCCATAAGGTGAAAACAGGGATGATGCAAAACAAAAGCAGCTCAGGGGCTCTGCCTGCATGGAAGAGACAGGTACAAGTCTTCATTCGGAACAAAAAGGAGACGATTCCTGTCTTGATTCAAGTCTTGTTCTAATATGATTTTGACTTGAATGAAGTCAGAAATGAAAATAAGGCTTTATCCCTGTCGAGAAATCATGCATCATCATGCTATGAATATGGGACTTCAGGAATTGCTCAAGGACATCATCATGGACGGACAGTCAAGAATCCTTGAACCGGGGAGCCCCCGGGATTTGATCATCGAAACGCTTCCCCGAAAAGCAAGCATTTGCATGGGGGTAAGGCGTTGCGGCAAGTCCACATTCATGGAAGGCATTATGCAGCAGCTGGCGGAAGGCGGCGTAAGCCGGGAAAACATGGTCTGGATCAATTTTGCCGACGACCGCCTCTCTCCCCTCGCTCTGGAAGGCTTGGGCGGCATCCATGAGGCCTATTACGGGATGTTCCCTGAAAAGAGGCACAGGGAGAAGGTATATTTCTTTTTTGACGAAATCCAGATATTTCCCCAGTGGGAGCTTTTCGTGGAGCGTCTGCGGAGGGAAGAAGAATGTGATATATACATTACGGGTTCTTCCGCGCGCATGCTTTCCCGTGAGATCGGAACGGAGATGAGAGGGCGCTCCCTTTCCTGGGAATTGTTTCCCTTTTCCTTCGGCGAATACCTGACCTACCGGGATATTCCCCGTAACCTCAAAGGAGGAAGCACTCAAAAACTGCTGATTCGGAAGGCGTGGACAGACTACCGTGAGACGGGGGGATTTCCGGAGACCTTCAACACCTCTCCGGCATTGCGCCTCTCCCTGCATCAGGAGTATTTCAACGCCTTGTTGTTCCGCGACGTAGTGGAACGCAACGATGTCAAGCAACCGCGTGTTTTGCGGCAGCTGGCGGGGCGCGTCGTCAACCAGGTGGGTTCCCTCTTTTCCATCAGCAAAACGTGCCGTGATTTCACGTCCGTAGGCATGAAGGTGGGAAGAGAAACCCTCTCCCAATACATGGAGTGGATGCAGGACGCCTATTTCTTTTTTTCCGTTCCCGCCTATGACTCTTCATTCTCGGAACGTGAAAGGATGATGCAGAAGGTGTACTGCGTGGACCATGCCATGGCCGCCTCCCTGGGGGCGCACATTCTCAAAAACAAGGGACAGATGCTGGAGAATATGGTCTTTACGGGGCTGAGGCGGGTGACAAGAGAGATTTATTATTACAAAACAAAACAGGGGTATGAGGTGGATTTCCTGGCTATCCGCCCCGATGGAGGAAAGATGCTGGTGCAGGCTTGCGAGCTGTTGGACGACCAAACGACAAAAGCCCGCGAAGTCCGGGCGCTTGCCGCCGCCATGGAGGAAACGGGCGTGCGCCATGGCTGGATTCTTGCCGACAGCCATCAGGAGGAAATCAAGGTATCCGCCGGAACGATCCATTGTGTGCCTGCTCCTCATTTCCTGATGGAGAGGGAATTACCCTCCGCCTGATCTCCCACTCGCCTCCGGGAAAAGAACCCATCATTTGTTGCCATTGCTTTCGTATGACCGTAACTCAGTACATTGAAAATCTGTATGATCGCTTAAAAGATCATCTTCATGAGGATTATCTGGATCTATATCCCGTTCCCACAACGAGTAGTTTGAGGCTGGGGAGTGTATTCTCCACCTTGCATCACAATTTCCTTGAATCATTCAAACTGATGAACAGCAGGCTTCCAACGGGCGAGACCTGCGGAGTTCATTTTTGGACCGATGCCAGCCGGGATCTTATTGCTTTGATTGATCAAACCGAGGAGTTGCAGACAACGTTGAAGAGTACTGAACTGGCCTTTTCACTGGAACCTTACTATTTGAATGTCATTGAGCAATGCAAAGATTTTCTGAGTCCCAGCGGGGGGAGTACGATTCTGCCTCAAATGCGGAAAATAGAGTTGTATTACACTCAGCCGATTTTTTTGCTCAAAAACACCATTTCTCTTGGAAGAGGAATGGAGCAGACTGCCTGCGAATTGAAGTTGATAGGGGAAGGGTCCTATGCACAGGTATTTAGATACCGTGACTTGAATTACGACAAATATTTTGTTCTAAAGAGAGCAAAGGCAAATCTCAATGACAAGGAACTTGAGCGTTTCAAGAGGGAGTTTGAACAAATGAAGGGGCTCAATTCTCCGTATGTTGTAGAAGTATATCGGTATGACGATGAGAAAAAAGAATATCTCATGGAGTCCATGGATGATACGTTGTTTCATTACATTCAGAAAAACAATACGAAGCTGCCTGAAGAAAAAAGAAAGAATCTTTGCCGCCAGGTTTTAAGAGCTTTTTCCCATATTCACGCGAAGGGGCTATTACATCGAGACATCAGTCCTACGAATATTCTTATCAAAGAGTACGAGCACCTTGTGGTAGCCAAAGTATCTGATTTTGGCCTGGTTCATTTGCCGGACAGCAATCTCACCACCTGCCATACGGAATTTAAAGGATACTTCAATGATCCCGTATTGAGACTGGATGGCTTTGATAGCTATGACATTCAGCATGAAACGTATGCTCTAACGCGATTGATTTCACGGACGAGGAATGGGAGGTAATAAGCGCAGCCATGACCGCCACCCAGCAAACGTTCATGGAGTTTATCAACAGCGCCTTTCGTAACGCGCTCAAAGAGTTTGCAGACATAGCCCTTCAAAACGCCGCCAAAGAAAAAGAAGCCGCTCGTAAGAAATTTACCCCAGTAGAAACATTTACAACCCCCCCCTTGGAAGCCCAGGGACAAATCATCGGCAACATTGCCGCCGGCAACCTGGCGGATGGAGACACCATCCCGCAGGACATCCGGCTATACCGTGAACTGGAAAAAGGGGAATACCTGCTGCGCGTGAACGGCCACTCTATGGAACCTTCCATTCCGGACGGCTCCGTAGTCATCATGAAAAAATACACCATCCCCCCCATCCCCAAACCCGGAACCATTGTTCAATACCATGATGAACGCGGCGTGACGCTCAAAAAACTGGTCCGCAGGAAAAACCCGGAAACCGGCAAAATGGAATACACCCTCCATCCCATCAACCCTGCCTTCGGAGACATCGAACCGATGGACGGCGGCAAAATCTCCGCTCTATACGTGGAAACCCTGGACAGGTGGGAGAAAGTGTAACACTTGGCTCTTGACTATATAAAACCATTTTCTAAATTTGATCTATGGAGAAGACGAACTTTCCTCAGAATACTAAAATGCCTCTAGATCAATTAGTATTCGATCCAGAAAATCCACGCTTGCCTGGACGGTTGCATCATGCAGATGATGAGCAAGTATTAGATTATTTATTAGAGGAAGGAGATTTAGCGGACTTGATGATATCTCTAGGAACCCAAGGGTATTACGACGCAGAACCATTACTTGTGACCAGAAGAAAGGGAGGTAGTAATGTTTATATAGTAGTGGAAGGAAATAGGAGATTAGCAGCTCTTAAATTACTTGATAATCCTGATCTTGCCACAAACACAAGAAAATCAAATACTGTAAAGAAAATTTCTAATGAAGCTGAGTATCACCCTAAAGAAATTTCTGTCCAAATATATAATGATCGAAAAGATATTCTGTGGTATCTCGGATATCGACATATCACAGGTACAAAATCATGGGGGGCTATGCAGAAGGCAGAATACATGCGCCAATTGTATGAAAGCTATCTTAATAAAGATTCTACAATATCTCCTGAAGAAGCTTTAAGAAAGACTACAAGAGCAGTAGCTACTAATCTCAATTATGCAAAAAGAACTTTACAAACTTTGGTGTTGATCAAGAAAGCCAAAGAAGAAGGGATTATTAAAGATTTAGATTTAGATGAAAAAAATATTAACTTTAGTGTATTCGCAACAGGTTTATCTTATAGTGGGATAGAAGGCTTCTTAAGAGAAGACAAAAGAAATTCTCTAGATCCTAATGGTAATTTTTCCCTTACAAATGTATCGACTAAAAATTTAAAAGATCTTTTTGATTGGCTGTTCAGACCAACTAATCAAAATATACCTAGAGTTTCGGATTCTAGAAAATTAAAACAATTTGCAAAAGTATTATCTACACCTGAGGCTCTTGCACAATTTCGCGAAGGAGCTAGTTTAGAGATCGCGTCAAGTCTTACAGATTTACCAGACGACACCTTCAATTCATCATTACAAATAGTATTGGCTAATCTTAAAACAGCTTACAGGGTATACATTGATATCAAAGATTTAAATCAATCCCATATTGAAATTTTAGAAAAAGCTAATAAATATATAAAAGAAATGCACAAAAGTATTAAAAGGCGTATTTCTGGAAAAGATGATATGGATTTAGATTAACTGTCTTATTGTATGCTGAAGCAGATAGAATCTATACAATTTAAAAAGAAAGATTTTTTTCTGACTGTTGACGAAATTGAAAGAAAATGTCTTTCAACCCCTGATTTTAGTTTGCATGTTAACGATATAGCAAAACGTCCAAATGATATAGATATTAATTTATCAGATGACGATAAAGAATTTACTGAAGATTCTGAGATTAGTCAAAACTCTTCTGATGAATTTAATGGATCTCCACAAGAAGTTGATGATTGGAGAGAAATGAGAGCTAAAGAATTTTTTTCTCTTCTGGAAGATAGGAAAAATATTTTAGGAGATCTCTATCCTTTTGAAATATCAAACAATGACACATTATCTCTTGACTTTAAAAATCTTAATGAAAAAGAATGGAATTATAAAAAACTTTATATTTTTCTCCTATTATGTAATAGCATGAAATATTTCAATGAAAATATCCGCTCATATAGGAATTCATTAGCTGCTTCCTTTGAAAAATTTTGTCTTTTATTAATAAGGAGATTATTCCCTAATTTTTTTATAGAAGGAATTGGAACAGGTTTTAGAAATCATGGCATATTGTCTGGAAATGGAGCTTTTGAGAAAATCGAATGTTTAGCTTCCCTACTCAATACTAGATTAAAAAGTTTTTGTAGGGAAGAACATATACGTGAAGTAACATCTGGAGATGGGAAATTGGATATTGTAGGCTGGTTTAATCCTATTAAAGATAAGGCAACGCATATGCCATTAATATTCCTCCAATGTGCTTGTTCTGCCGATGATGAGCAAATATTTTACAAAAATTTTGATTATAAAAAAACATCAAGCAAATTTGAAACTATTATTGAAAATCCTATGACGTTTATGTTGAGCCCCCTATGTTATAGGGCAAGAGGAGGAGCATTATTTGATCCTTCCTATGCAAATGGATGTTTTTTTGATAGAATCAGATTAATGCTCTGTCTTGAACATTTAAATATTGATGTTTCCTCGCAAGAATTCAAAGAAACTCTAGGACCCCTCCCCCTACAGATTGTTAATAAGGCATTACATACCGAGCAAACCCTTTAAAACTATCATTTTTTCTGGTCATACATGAATTTTTCCATTACCATACTTTCGCAATGAAACATTTAAAAGTTGTCTCGTTATTCTCCGGCTGTGGTGGATTTGACTTGGGTGCAACTTCATGGGAGGGGCTTGATATTATATGGGCCAACGATATTGATGCCTCAGCAGCACAAGCTTATAAACATATGGTCCCCTGCGGAGAATTTCACCATAGAGACATCCAAGAAGTTAAAAATTTTCCATCCTCTGACATTTTGATTGGATGCTATCCATGCACGGGATTTAGCGTGGGAGCGCGCCGCCGTGGTAGAGGAATGGCAGAACGGGATTTAATGAATATCAAAGGCAACTTTCTTTATAAAGAATTTCTACGGGCATTAAAACAGTCTAAGCCTAGATATTTCTTTGTAGAAAATGTGACTGGAATGATCTCTGCGAAAAATGGATGGTTTTTTGAGCAACAAACAGAGGGTTTTAATGAAGCAGGATACAAAGTTCATGTAGGCTGTTTATTTGGTCCCGACTTTGGTCTTGCCCAATCCAGGAGCAGAATATTCATTGTAGGGATACGAAGCGATATTGCCCTAGATTTCGAATACTATGGACCGGCTCCTACTCACGGAAAAGAAGGCATGCCTCCATATCTTACCATGAAAGATGTGATCGGGGACATGCCTTTGTTTGCGGAAGGAGAGTATCTCCAAGAAACCTTCCATGGACATTATCTGACAAGGCAACGTAAAAGAGGATGGAATGAACAAAGTTATACAATTGTAGCCGACGGAGCCCATGTCACTCTACATCCAGAAGGGGAGCCTATGAAACAAGTAGGAAAAGATCAATGGATTTTGCAAGGTAGCTTCAATCGTCGTCTATCATGGAGAGAATGTGCTCGACTACAAGGATTCGATGATTCAAAATTTCCAGAGATGCCTTTAAAGCATCTCTACAAAGTTATTGGAAACGCTGTTCCACCTGCTTTTGGAAGGGCTCTTGTCAAACCAGTTTTAGAATTTGAAGGCCTTTTAAAAAATAAACACTGAATTTATTCAAAAATTCGTTGAGTTAATGTGCTCGGATTCTCTAAAAAAGAAGAAATTTCGCATTCCCATATAATAACAACTTTCCACCCTTTTTCTTTTAGAAACAGAACATTTCTCTCATCTCGGCATATATTCCTTTCCAATTTTAATCTCCAATACTCAGTATTGCTTTTAGGCTGGTGGGCTTGTTTGCAACCGGGATGTTGATGCCAAAAACAGCCATGAACAAAAATAACTGTTTTGTACTTTGGCAGTACGATATCGGGGTTTCCAGGAAGATCCCGACGATGAATCCTAAACCGAAAACCAGAACGATGGAGAAGCGATCTAATTAATAGTTCCGGCTTAGTATTCTTGCCACGGATATGCGACATAATCTCGCTTCTTTTTTTCGGATCTACCGTATCCATAATATTTTTCCCACTATCTCATAGGACAGGCGTAGAAGGCCATTAAAAAATCAGATGGAACCTGGGAATATTAACAGCCCCTGACTCCATTCAGGAGCTACCTCTATTGGGGTAGCCCCTTTTTTTGTTGAATGCATCACCTCTTGTTTTCCCTTTTCCGGTATGATAATTCTGGGGAATGCACTCAAAAAGTGACATCAAGAAATGGCTCAAGGAAAATGGAAAAGACTGTGACTGGTTGGCCGAACAATGCGGAGTCAGCATTCACACGGTCTATGGCTGGATGTCGTCACGTCGTTCTATCCCTGCCAAATCACGAGTACGTATTGGAGAACTGATGGGGGAGGTGAAACAACCCCTGGGAGTAATTCGAGGAGTGCAGACGGGAAGTTTTGAAGCCCTGCAACTGGAAAACACCATCCTCCGGGCGTGGATTGCGTTGCACCTGAAACCTGGTGAAGTGGTAGATATTGATAAATGGGTAAGAAAGAAGATGGAAGAATCGTAGAACACTTCGCCCCTTGGCCTCCGGGCCAAGGGTTTTTTATTACCACTCCCTATAAAAATATACATTATTTGTTAGGAAAATAGAAAATGCAGACGTAACAATCATAACATATATATCTTATGAAAACATATTGCATGCAGAACTGAAACATCTCAAACTGTATGAATATGAAGATAAAACACTTGCTGTTAGCTGGCTCCGTTCTCCTGGCCGTCTCGTGCACCACCCTGTGGCAGACCTCACCGTCGCCTCCACCAAAAACATGGACCTGAAGCACACCGCCGGGTATACCACCACTTACAACGTTCGTTCTAAAGGGGAAGACAAAAAACATATCATCATCTTCTTCCCAACAGGCATTCCTGACATGAAAGAAGCCATTGATAACGCCATTGAAAAAAACGGTCCAAACTGTGTTGGTCTCTCCAATGCTACGCTTGAACGGAAATGGTTTTACATACCCTTCATTTACGGGCAGGAATCCTTCGTCGCGGAAGGTGACCCCATCATGAGAAAAAATTAAACCCTCTCATGTTCTCTCAACAGAGACTGCTCTCTTGGGTAACAGTCGCTCTTCTGACCGTTACCCTCCCTCTTCTATCCTCTTGCTCCCTCCTTGTTAAAGGAAAGCAGCCCGTCACCATCACGGCCTCGGAAAAAGACGCGGAAATTCGTGCGGACGGCGTTTATCTGGGGCAGGGACAGGCCACAGTACAACTTCTCCAAAGGAGAAAGTCACGCCATTACGGCCACCAAAGGAAACCGCACCGCTTGCGCCGCTATTGACTACAGCATTTCAACCACGGGCATCCTTGATGCAGTGGGCGGATGTCTCCTTCTATTGTCTGCTGTCGGTCTGGCAAGTGATGGGGCCTGGAAACTGGATGCAACCCATATCTATCTCAAAATGCCATGAAAATAACCTCACTCCTTCCCTTAATACTCATCTCTCTCACTCCCTTTGCAGACGCACACCCTGGCGGCCTGGACGCTAACGGCGGTCACTACAACCGCAAAACAGGGGAATACCACTACCACCGGAAACCGGCACCAAACCGGCAGCGGAAGAAAAAGCGTACTGGATCAGCTCAACGGGAAAAACCCATAACAAAAACTGCCGGTACTACCGGGCTTGCAAAGGACGAGCCAGCGATACACCCAGCGGTGTGAACTGCAAGATTTGTGGCGGGGCTAATAAATAATTTCTCATCTCAATCCCTGGATGGCATATAATTTCTATGACCAGTTCTGCCGGTAGACCATGAGGACTTGCTCTACAAGATTCGCGTGAGTTTTATTCCAGGCAAGGGGAGGCTTGGAGAGGAGGCCATCCATGATGAGAACGTAGTTGCGTGCCTGATTGGAGGACTGGGTTTCCGAGATGTTGTTGAGGATGTCACAGAGTTTGACCAGGAGGGCATCCGGGTTCATGGCAGTAAGCTTGTCGATCATGTAGCGCACTTTTCCCTGTTGCTTTTTCCGTGCATTGTCATTGGTGAGGGAGTGGACGATGTTTGCGACGGCATGGCCGAAGTGCTGCGCGAGGGTTTCATAAGTGACGCTGCAGTCTTCTATCGTGTCGTGGAGGTAAGCGGCGGCAATGAGTTCCGGCCTGTCCGTGCGACTGGCGACGAGGGCAGCGACTCGTTCGACATGGGTGTAGTAGGGGGCGCCCGTAAATTTTCGGGTCTGACCTTCATGGGCCTGCCGGGCGAAGGCGGCGGCGCGTTCGGGGAGCCAGTCTGTATTGCCCCTGATAATGCGGTCCATGAGGAGAAAAGCGGTTTTGCTGGGTGGCATGGTTCCGTTGAGCCAGCGGAAGATGGTGAGGCGCGTAACGCCAAGTATTCCCGCCGCTTTTTCAACGGCGGG
>ENA-OPNH01001073-OPNH01001073.1-human-gut-metagenome-genome-assembly--contig:-NODE-1073-length-16765-cov-15.126032_pt1 | contig 16765 bp, 16 predicted proteins | sample MGYA00241537_ERZ501771 | MGnify/ENA primary metagenome ERZ501771 (study PRJEB25962, sample SAMEA2042608) | human gut metagenome | biome: human gut; feature: human-associated habitat; material: faeces...
ATGTGGTCCAGCACGTCGTCGCGCTGTCTGGCGGCTTCCACCATCAGCATCAGGCGGTCCTTAATCTTTTCCTGGCCGCAGAACTCGCTGAAAGCGGGCGGTCTGAGGGACAAATCGAAGGCGGAGGAGGGGGCCTCCGTGGTGCGTGTGTAAAAGGACTCTCCCATGCGCAGGACTAGCAAACCCGTCTTTGGGGCATCCGTCAAGGGGGAAGTGCGGTCGGGAAACGCCTTTTCCGGGACATGCCGGAAGCCTTTGCCCTTTTTTGAGGACGGGAGGAATGCGGAGCCGCGGAAATGATGATACGCGGTGAAACGGCATGTCCCGCCTTCTCTTCTTACAGCATGGATTCCCATTTCTGCCGCGCCTTTCCGGAACTCTCGGAACCCTGGGCTTCCGGAATCCTTCAGTCTTCTCTTTCCGTCTCGCTCCTGAAACTTCTCAAACGGCTGCTGGTCAATCCTGGAGCCCGGACGGAAGCAAGCTTATCAATAGAGGTTCTTGCTTGAACCTTTCCCGATTGCACGGAAGCCGTAAAGGTGGAGAAAGAGAAAAATTCTTATTTGCCCCGCGGGAAAAACAGGGCAGGGAGGGAGGAAGTCTGCCATGCCCTCATGGATAATTTTTGTGAACCACGGAAACCTGTTCCTTTCAAAACTTCTGAAAATACGCTTCGTTGCTGTTTATGCCCGTTGAAGATTTTCTCGCGCTGCCGGGGCGCTTTTCATCCTTTTCGAGCAACCGCCGGAAACGTGAAAAAACTCGGGGAAAACGGAAAATTCCTTCCAGATGAAAAAAAGATTGCCAAACCTCTCTTCTGCCGTTATTCTATCCCTGCTTTCCTATCTAGCACAATCTCCAACGGGCAGGTGTCAGAGTGGTCGAATGAGCACGCCTGGAAAGTGTGTGTACCGCAAACCGGTACCGAGGGTTCGAATCCCTCCCTGTCCGCCATTAATTTTCCGCCGCAATATATTCGTGATGAGTATATTGCGGTTTTTGTTTGTAGGGGTATGGGGAAAAAATGGGGAAATAAACTGGACATAATTGTATGAGAAACTGATACTGGTATCAGTACTTTCCTAAGCTAAGTGATTATGTTAGATATATGCCAAAGACTTCCTGAAAGAGATTTAGAGCTTTTAAAATTGCTTAAAAATAAATCTGATGGATGGCACGAATTCAGTCCTAGATTTAACTTTTTTACAATTCATGGAAGAGTCCATACAGATAATATATTTGAGAATTTGGCCATTTTAATTAATGGCGGAATTAAAATAGATAATAGAGATTTATTTTTGCTTTGTGCTGCTATTTGTATACATGATGTTGGGATGTTAACTGCTTTGAATGATTTTACTCTAGATGAACTCAAAAAAGATAGCTCAGATTTAGATGATCCTTCAAAGCTAGAAAATGCTATTAGAATAAAGCATCATAATCTTATAAAATCTTTTTTACAACAAAAATCATCTTTTCTTGCGGAAATCGGGTTCGACTTAGACACTATACAAAAAATCATTTCAATAGGAGAAGCTCACCGTAGTATAAAACTCTCAAAATTACCTGAAAAAATTAAATATTTGGGAGCTTTATTAAGACTAGCAGATGAAATGGATATTGGTCCTTCTAGAGCTCCCATTAGTGCTTTTAATAGTTTATATGAAGATATGGAACCTCTATCGAAATGGAATTGGTACAAACATATAATTACTAAGCAATGGGAATTAGGGAATACGTATGATTATGCTAATCTAAATGGTACCAACTATATATACCTAAAACCAGCAGTTCTTCCAGCTAAAGAAGAGAGTATTTCTCATTGGCTATTACAAGTGTGTAGACCTATAGAAAAGGCACTAAATGATGAACAATGTAGAGAAATCATAAGAAGAAAGTATAATGTAGAAATTGAATGTAAAAGAGATCCTAATTTGTCATCCGTCAATCCATTCTATTTGAATTATTTAAAAATAGAGAATGATATTTTAAGTAGAGGAAGTAAGCCTATAATTCTTAGTGTAGATGACGAAGTAGATAAGTTAAGGGATACATTCTATTTTTTCCAAGATAGATATTATGTGCATATTGTACCTCATCCTAGTTCTGCTCTAAAATATTTGAGAGCTGCTCCAGTTACGTTATTGATAGTAGATATACAAATTAGTTGGGATGCTACGTGGGGAGATGATCCTGACTTGGATGAACATCAGGCAGGTGTATTTTTTATTAAAAAGGTGAAAGAAGAATTTCCTGATCTCAAAATTTGCGTGTTAACAGGAACAAGACATCCGTTGCCTCAGATTCTTCATGGTTTAGTAGATGAAATTATACGGAAACCTATAGATCCAATAGAATTATTACAAACTATTAATGCAATTATTGAGTAATGAGAACAAGAGCACAAGAGCCAACTGAGAAATTATTATGGAAATTTTTTCTAGATTCACTAGATAGTAAATGTAATAATAATAAACCAATGGTTTTTTCTCTATTTTTACGTCAAAATATAAATGACGAATTAGATCTGACTATTGCTTCAAATTATGGAATTCCTATAGATCCTTTTGAAAATGCAAAAAAATATGCTTTTGTAAATTTTGTTAAATATATTTTAATTCATACTAAAAATCAACATGGAATTTCTATCGATAAAAAAGATTTTACAGATATTTTTGAGCTAATTAAGTACGATGATTCAAAATGTCGTGTTTTATGTTATTACGAACTAGAGGAAAACTATTATTATATCATAATTGCCGTCATAAAAAGCATTATATCAAATAATGATTATTTGCTTCCATCGGTTAGAAATGCATTCCCATTTTTTAAGGATTATTTTAAGGCTAAAATTGAACAGAAAGAAAATAATTATAAACTTAACACTACTAAGTTATTTATTCGAGAAATAGGGCATGATATGGCAACCCAAATCCAATCTATTAATGCCAAATTAAGAATTATTGCCACACGTTCTTCTGCCGATGATTACCTTAGACATAAGGCTGATGAAGCTAGAATGGATTTGTTAAATGCATATGCCTTAACAGATTCATTAGAAATAACACTCAATGATGAGTACTCCTTACGTTCTGAGAATTGGTTCAGTTTATCTATAGCACTAAATGAAGTTTCCACTTCGTTGGAGTCTGAAGCTCGTGAAAAAGAAGTTGATATTATTATAAAATATGATAAAGAAAAAACTAGAGATTTTGCTATACTTGGAGACAAAAGGGCTTTTAAATTGTGTGTACAACATATTCTAATGAATGCTGTTAAATACTCCCATCCTTCCAGAACTGTTGAAATTTTTTCTCTTTTTGAAACAGATAGATTAGTTGTGAGCATTTCAAATTTTTCTATGATTAAACTTCCTTCAGAGCTAGAACGGCTTGATATGTATAAATTTGGCAAGCGTACTCCTCAAGCCAGAAAATTGCATGTAAATGGATCGGGAATGGGATTATATACAGCAAAAAGGATAATTCTTGCACATGAAGGTACTATTTGGGAAAACTATGGAGTTGATAATAGAATTACTTTCTCTGTTAGTATTCCTAAAAATAGAATAGATACACAACCAGTAAAAAGATTAGAAAATGATATTACTATTGTACCAACATCGTATAGCCACAGTTGATCCCTATGTTACTCATTGATATCTTCCCTATATCCTAAATAATCTTCATAAAAATTATTTAGGATTAATTACTTTCGATTATTTAATTAAAAATACCTTCGTACAAAATAAGTTAACCTTGAAAGTCCTGTAATCTGGTCATGTAATTATACGTTTGAGAATTATTATATTCATACATGGAGTGAGATCATTTTTCTTGTAACTTATTTGTTTCCTTGTTCTTATGAATACTATATGGTTTCCGGGGAAGCAATACATGGAATACAGCAGTATACATTTGAAAACTCTCTCTTTATTTTTAATATACATTGTATGAGACCATATTTTTCATAACTTGATCATTGCAATGTATTTGTAAAATTTAAACACGTTTTTATAAGCATTTTTACTATCCATTACTCCATTGTATATGATCATTTGGAGAATCCATGTTTGAGGAAGGGCAGATTGCAGTATATGGAGAACCATCTATACACAGGTTATTTTATTCTGAACATTTCCAGAATTGATTGTACGGATATTTCAGCATATCCCCTTACCAATTACCTTCCTTTCTGAATAATTTCCGTAGAAATCAATTTAGGATTAATTACCCCGTATTCCTTTGATTTCAAGTGATGAGGATAGTTTGAGTGGTGACAAGGAAATGTTTAATTAAAAATGGCTTCGTACAAAATCTTCATGGAAGAATTGTGCCATGTTTCTGGTCAATTGTATGCTGTATTACCTGTCGGTGGGGAGTCTTTTATTCTGAATGTTGCCAGAATCGTTTGTGAGGATTTCATAGGTATGATGAGTATTAACCTACGCAAATCTGAAAAATTACCGTAAAAATTATTTTTGCCTTACAAATGACTGAATGGACTTTCCTCTTTTTCCATTTGATACATTTCCTAATGGAGAAAAAGTTTCCATTTTTTGAGAAAAACATTTCCTAAGCGTTTGAAAAAGTGCCCCCTTCATGTGGGAGTCTCTCTGTATATGTTGATGAAGAATGGGGATAGGCAGTTAATTGGGGGAGTGTATTTGATTAGATGGGGGTGCCTTGCCATTTGCTGTACCCTGTATGAGAAGGATCTTTGAAGATGACAGGGACTAATATAGTTGATGGAGAGCGCCTTTATCAGAAATATAAGAACAAGTGCAAGCATATGATATCAGAAGAACTTGGATATTTGTTATCTGCTGAGCAGAAAGTTGTTCATATTACATTCCCATGCATTCTCTGAAAAATATTTGAACATCCTCTGTTGATTGAGGGTTGGATTTCTGAACCTGAGATATCCATCTTTGCGGAATTTGTCTGATTCCGTAGAAAGCTCCTAGTAAAGCCCCACAAATGGCAGCGTTTGTATCCGTGTCTCCCCCTGCAGATACCGTGTTGATCAGCGCTTCTTCAAAATTCCGGGCATGCAGCAATTGATAATAACTTCCCTGCAAGGCAACCAGTACCCAACCTATGTGTTCCCCATCGTATTCAGGAGGATTTTTTGAAGCTGCAAGCATACAGTGAATCACTGATTCAGACAATTTATGCTCTTTAGCCCAAAGAATAGACTCCTCATAAAGATTTTTTACATTCCTTACCCGGGTGGTAATTGCCCGTATTAAAGAATATACATAAACAAGGTTAGCGTCTATACAGACCTGATTAACATGAGTAAGCATTGCATCTTCCGCTGTGGCTTTTTCCCAATCGAATCCTTGATGTGTAGCAGCCCAGCATGCGAGGGGAGCAATACGCATTAGAGCCCCATTTGCTTGGGATTTTGGGTTAATGCTTCCAAAGAGGCTATCTCGGATAGTCGTTCCGACATCAGGAGGAGCCGAAAGCAACCAAATACGATAATTATATCGTGCCCTTGATTTATTCCATCCGTTCGCAGAAATTAAGGACTCCATCAGGCACAGGGACATTTCTGTATCATCAGTAATAACCCCCACTTTTCGTGCTTTACAAAGTCCCTCTCCATTTTGCATTTCTCGTACCCCGCACTTGTGCAAGGTTTTAATCTCCGAAGCCCGCATAAATTCCACGGATGCTCCTAAGGCGTCTCCAATCATTAAGCCAAACAGACACCCATGAATGCTCTGAGAAAGCGATACTTTTGTCATGCTGTAATATTCACGCCAGATTCTTCTAAAACAAATTAATGAAAAGAACAGCCATCAGATTAAATGGTTCTCTTGTAGGTAATACTTCTGGATGATTCATTAAATTGATAGATAACTGTGCGCCCATTGGAAAGAGGCACACCAATACAATCTCCATTTACCATCGGAGATCCCGCAATGACGGCATTTCCCTGTAATATGGTAATGGACGTAATATAATGCCCTTTTTCATTGTATAAGTGCACCTGTTTTTCGTTTTGAATTTTAGGAATTATAATCATGATATTTCAATTGTTTTAATTTTATTATTCAATATTTCTTCTGCCTTTTTGTAATTGTGTTCTACAGCATACATTAAAGCTGTCTTTTGCTCCTTATCCTTTATATTCGGGTCCGCTCCATTCTCAAGAAGAGCATTCAATAATTGGAAACCTTCATCGTCACAACCTTCATCATAAAAGTCCGATTGCAGGAGGTAAATAAGAGCTGTTTTGCCCAAGCCATCTACCGCATTAACCGGTACACCCCTTTGGAGCAATTTAAGAGCAATTCCCATATTGGTTCCTTCAGACGCATACATAAGTGTCGTTTTATCGTTCTTATCCTCGGGAAGAAGATTCGGTTCTTTTTCCAAAAGCAAGTCAGCAATTTCACCAGAAAATGGGAACTGTGCAGAATGCATAAAAGCTGTCGTTCCATTTTCATCTGTCATATTGGGCGTAACTCCATGCTTTAAAAGGATGCTTGTACAACGAGGCTCACATCCATAATTGATACTATTAGTATCGAAGAATAGGCCGCAAACAAAAAGATCCAACAGATTTGTATTCTTGCCAAAACCGCATTGCAGTAAAAGTTCCAACAGTTCCAGTAACTCCTCGTCATTCAGTTTAGGATCATCCGCATAGATGTTTTCCTCTATTAGTTCGGATAATGAAGGTTCGCTCTCCTTTGAAGAGGGAGCATTATCATCTTCGAGTAAATAATCTCTAAGACTCCAGCCTATATCTACATCTTTCGCCGTGTCAGGCGTTACTCCATATTGGATCAAAAGTTTTATGATTTCCAAATGGCTTTTCCTAAGAGGATTATTATTCAATACTATCGACAAAAGGGATTCTTTTTTTCCTATTTCCCGTCCTCCGGCATTTGTTTCGTATTGAAACGATAAATCTGCAATTTCCGTATGATCTCTTCTCCATGCTAAATGCAGACAGTGAACTCCTTTCTCATCTGTTACATTGGGAGATATGCCACACTTCAATAATTTTTTCGTCCTTTCACTATCGCCCTGAACAACAGCTTTTTTCAAATCCTCTTTTGTATAGGTATTCATTTGAATTATTTTATTCTTCAAAAAGACATACAGTAAGGACCGCTATAATTGCCTTGATCATCAAACTTATAATAATGCCCCACCTGAGATTGTCCCAATAATCTGCCGATAATTTGCACAGTATTTCCACTGATAATGATCTGAATATCTTCCCATTGCCAAAAATCCGGCTGGAGAGTAAGTCTATTATTGTAGTAAATATTAACGTGTGTGGTGCCCGGTTCTAAAAATGCTGTAATCATGATAATATTTGTTGGATTGCTCCTATCAGTTAGCCATGTCGTGTGATTGTTTTGACAGGACAAAAATAGATCTCTGCATCCTCCGGACAACAGTCCTCTCCCCAAACTACTGTTGCTACACAAGAAAATCCTTCATCAACATAATTGATCCCCTTGCTATACCCACAACAAGCCGTTGACTTTAAAAGAAAAGAAGAAATATCGACACATACTTGCACTGTTATTTCTTTATATTCTTCATCAAATTCTTCTCTTACCTTAAATTCAGCAAAGAACAAATTGCAAGAAATAGAGTTCTCTCCAATATCATTAGCATCATCGAGCAATTCATTAAGAGCATAGGGATATTCCTTATTCAGTTTCGCAAGAACTAATCCATCCGGGGTTCCAACAATAATTTCATCGACTTGATCCAAAGCAGCCAAAACAGCATGTAATGACTTAATATCTACCCAGCCTTCCAGAGAACTCAAATCCCGGATTTTTGTCGGATTATCTTCTTCTATCTCAATATTCCGATAAAAATGGTAACGATCTGATCCCAGACAGAATTCTGTTCCCTCTTCATTCCATTGTCCTTGTTCATAGAGCGCCTCATCAATGGGGAACGATCCCCTCTTATCTGTAATCAGACTTCCATTCAAAAGGACACGATTCATTTTCTCTTTTAACTCATCATATGTAATCATGTTGGTATTCTTTGGATGTATTAAAGATCCGCTTTCATTAGAACGATAACAGGAAAGTGATACTATCGGGGGCCCCATTGCAACGGGCATATGCCAAAGCCGTCATTCCTTTTCGGTCTCTCGCATCAAGCACATTCCCCGATGCTTCCAGTAACAAGGAGATAAGTTTCCAGTGTTTCTTTTTCGCCGCCCAAATCAGCGCAGTCCTTCCCTCCATATCCTTGAGGTCGGCATCCGCTTTATGCTGAAGAAGAAGTTTTACGATCTCTTCATTGTCATTCCTCACAGCTTCCATAAGCGGAGTTATTCCTGTAGGCTTATGGCAGGCATTGACATCTACATGATACTCGTCAAGTAAAAACATGATAAGCTCCACATTGCCAACTAGTACAGCATTATTCAATGCGGTTGTCCCGGACAGACTTTTCGCATGAGGATCAGCGCCAAATTTAAAAAAGATCTTAAAAAACTCCAATGGGGCCGGGATTTGGGAAGCTTTGATAAAAGCCGTTATTCCCAATTCATCTCGAACATTGGGACTGGCTTCAGCCTCAAGCAATAATTTGATGGTCTCTTTATAGGAAGATAAATGTAATTTTAATGGACTATCAACCGAACGGAATATCACCATATCAGCCACAAAATGGAGCATGCCGGAAACCGCTTTCATAAGCGCCTCATTGAGGACTTTGGAATCAGTGCAATATCCCAACAATACCTTCACCATACAACTGTTCCCCCAAAGAGAAGCCTTAACCAAAGCGGATTGGGCATTCGGAATTTGAATAACCACCCTTTTTTTCAAAAGCATCTTCGTAATACTTTCGACCTTTTTCATACAGAACTGGTAGGATTTTCTGTCTTCATCCTGTTCTCCAAAACCCCATATTTTAAAAGATTTCAACATCTCTCTATTCAATCGGTGGGGTTTTTCAGCCAACCACATCAGAGGTGTTTGAGCATTTTTATCAGGAATATCAGGATCGGCTCCATATTGAAGCAACAATTCCACTACTTTCTTGCGGGCATTTCCGGCGGCAACCATCAAAGGTGTCGTCCCTTCCTCATCTGCCACGTTGGGATCAGCCCCATATTTTAGAAGCAGTTTCACTAATTTTGGACTACCTTCTTTTGCTGCTTTGAGTAGTAATGTGATATCGTCGGCATATGATATATTGGGATCAGCTCCATGCTCTAATAACAATGCAGCCGCCTCCCATTTATCGTTTTGAACAGCATATTTTAAATGTGCATTGAATGAAGATGGTTTGCTATGTTTAAAAACAGCATCGATAATATCCGGGACTTTAGTTCCTACAGCCCACATCAAATCCGTATGCCCAACTTCATCTGCATAGTCAGGATCTGCCCCAGCCTGAAGCAAAAGGTTAACCATATCGAGGTTTTTATTGACAAGTGCAAACCTTAGAGCGGTATGACCAAATATATTGCTCGCATTGGGATCAACCCCTGTCTGAAGCAATAATCTAACGGCCTTTTTATTATTACAGTGTGCCGCCCTCATTAGAAGGCTATACCTGAAATCGGTTGAAGAATTACATAGATTATTGTTACTTGATGAAAGCAATGCTTCAAATTTTTTTATATTATTATTTTCGATGGCATTTTCCATTTGCTCAAAAATATTAGAATCATTCATAATTCTAATTCAATAATATTAATGAAATATAATCATGGGACTTATATACTTAACTAGCCATATTATTTTCGCCATTTTGTTTTTATATGAAGATGAATAACTTAGAAAAACGTTGATTAGGATCACTTGTTTCTCTATTTCTATTTTTTGAGAAAGTATATTGGATGGTTAGTCAAGTATGTGGATCCCAAATTTTTTATAGATATAGTAGACAACGATCCAAAAAATAACCGATATCAACCATATCCCAAAATTTTTGCACAATGTTTTTGAAGAAAGATTATTAACACAGTCTCCTATCTTCTGATTTTCACTACCGCCTAGAACTTTGATGATATGAAAAATTGATCCTATTTTGATCAAGCAACCAAAAAGCAAATAGATGATAAACATAATTTAGGGTACAGTTAATTGCCGGAAACAGTAGTCGTGAACTTGTTGTAGATTCCCAGAATACTGTAAACTTTGGTATCGACTGCCGAAACAGTTGTGATTCCAGCGTTTTTTTTGGCCGCTTCAATGGAGGAGTCCCCCAGAGCGACCAATCCGCAATAAGATTTGGATTCAGATTTACCGGGATTACTCTACTGGCAGATGGTGCTTGTTTGGAAATATTGATGTCCGAATAGACGACGTCGATAGATCCATAGTTCCGCAATTACAAAGGAGAGCTGCGCTTGAATTTCCAATAATACTGTTTTCATCGTTTTGATGTCTGGTGTTGTGGATATGCAGAGAATCCCTTTGGATGGATTGCAAATGGATTCTCTGCTGACGGCATGAATATATCTCTTAAAGAGATTTTTTGCAATCAAAAATATCGCAAAAAGATAATTTACTTGGGGTGAAACTTGTGGCATAGTAACGCCATGAAGACACATAGAACAGGTACTCAGTCTGCGAATGAATTTCAAAAATGGATGATAGACAATGGATTGAATTGTTCTTCCATTGCTTCTTTCTGCGGTGTTTCGGAACGTACGGTACGTCAATGGGTGTCTCAAAAAGGTGTTCCTAAAAGATTTTCTGATTGTCTCAAGAGCCTGGTTGAGTCTTCTGAAAAGACAGTTACCTTTGTGGAAGGAAACCGGGAAGATGGCTTCAAGTTCGAATTATCTCTGGACGATTATGCGAAATTGTCCCGGAAAGCTCTGGAATCCGGTTGTTCTCTTGGAGAATTGGTTGCCCGCCATCTCCATTCGCTTCTTTAAGAGAGAGAATATGTCTCCAATAGAGATGCCTTGTCTTCTTTCGAAACTATGATAAACTTCCTCGCATGAAGCAAGAGGGAGATCAATCCGCATTCAAGGTCGAGGTGAAACAATGGCTCAAAAGCCATGGTTTTGATTACAAATGGATGGCGGATCAATGCGGAGTTTCAGAAATTACAGTCCGCAACTGGATGTCCCAGAAGGCAATTCCTCCTTTGAAGCAACAGTTGATTAAGCGGGTAATGGTACAGATGCCAACCAGGCAATCAGCATCATCCCCCAGTTCCATTCCCGGCGTTCAGGTAGATGCTTCCTTGTCCCTTACTGTTAAACTTTCTCCCGAACTTTATGCTCAACTTGAGGCCAAGGCAACCCGGCAGGGAATATCTCTGGGCGATATGGTGGCACAGGCTATTTCCTCTCTTGTCAACGAAGAATCGTCGTCCACTCATTCCCTAAAAACACGGAAAGTCATTCTTCCTCCTCAATCCTGATTTCAGGATAAGCATTTCCTATGGGAGGAACATTACCATTGTCTTGTTGCCATCTTCCCAACGGAACTTTGCTGGGAAGCTATGAAATCAAGGGTGTACTGGGTCAAGGCGGATTCGGCATCAGCTACTGGGCGATTGATCGGCAGCTTGGACGTGAAATAGTCCTCAAGGAGCATTATCCGGTTGGACTTTGTAAAAGAGATATAGATGGAGCGGAAGTCATTCCTGCCGATTCATCACAGGAAAACGATTATAACCGATCTCTTGCTTCCTTTTGCAGAGAGGCTCGTATTGTCGCCGCTTTGGATCATCCGGGAATTGTCCGTATTCATGATATCTTTCAGGCATTGGGAACTGCCTACATCGTCATGGCGTTTGCGGAAGGATGCACACTCGATCAATGGCTTGCTCAACATTCACAAGATCCGAACCAGGTTCAGAAGCTTCTCCTATCTCTTCTGGATATATTATCCTATCTGCATTTGCGGGAAGTATTCCACCGGGATATCAAACCATCCAATATCATGGTCAAGGAGGATGGTTCTGCCGTTCTTCTGGATTTTGGTGCAGCTTTGGAAGGATTGCCGACGAGGACAATGACCGTGATGGCCTCGGCTGCCTTTTCTCCTCCCGAACAATATTTGGGAGATGGTAACATTGGTCCTTGGTCGGATTTGTTTGCCTTGGGAAGATCATTTTTGTCCGTATTGGACGGAAAGCTGGACTCCTATCCTAGGCCATTGAAGGCATCGCTTGGGAAAGCAACCAGACTGGAGATTGAGGATAGATTCCAATCAGCGGAGGAATGGAAAATGTACCTTCTTGAAGAAGGAAAACAAAAGCGTTCTTACATCTGGGTTTGGCCTATAATCATTGTTTGTTTACTTATCGCAGCTGTTCCCCTCTATTTTGGAACAAGAAAAAGTAGTGATTCAGACAGTACAATTGAGCAGAAACAAACAAAATCCGTCATTCTTCCAATACAGGCACCGTCAGCAAACAATACTCCGCCCATTCCTTACCAAGAGGGTAATCCGCATCCTGTTCCAGAAGCTCCCTTGTCTTTAATGGGAACACGTTTAACCTTGTCTTCGAACCCCCCGTGTCCACTTATCTTTCCATGAGATCGGAAAATAATTATTCCATTGGTCAGCAGTTATTGCACTACCAGAAACTTTCCGGATGGAGGAAAGGAGAAGACGGGGAGGATTTTATACGAGGGACGTTGAAATTTACATCATCCTCGGCGTGGACAGCCGGATTGGGCCAATCAGGAGATTATGCCTACAAGAAACTGAGCAAGGACAAGGGGATGATCATTCTCCAGAAGTATGATGGGCTGGATGCTCCCAATCTTCATATTTTGCTTCATTTTACAACGCCGGATTCAGGAATGGCCGTTTATACGAACGGGGAGGAAAAACTGATCGGCAACGTCATGTTCATGCTGGAGACCGACAAGCCGCAGCTCCGGCGAAAAGATATTCCCGAAGTCCACTCACTCCTGTTTCCTGATTTAGAAGATTCCAGCCGGTTTTCCTCAAAGCCTGCCCAATCCATCGTAGGAAAAACACTGCAATTTAATACTGATCATATTCAACACCATGCAACGGAAGGAAAAACAGGATTACCGGTTAACGAAGAACAGCTTTTCATTGAGAAGATATTGCTGGAATCGCATCAACTGACCGATTGGACGCAAGGAGGAGATTTGCCCATGAAAGGAGAAGTACTTTTTGTTTCACCTTTCACCTGCGAATATCAAAAACAGGCAGGCAGCTATATTTACAAAATCATTGATAACCGTACCGCAATCGTGGAATTTTTCGATTTGGAGGGCAAAAAGGGAGAATCTTACTTCCTGCTTCATTTTACACAACCCGGAGCAGGTCTCGCCGCCCACTATGATGGAGGGGGCAAAATCCTGAGAAATATCGGATTTAAGTTTTTGAATGCCGAGGAAACCGGATCAGACAAAGGAATCATGCCTCAGAATTTCTTTGAAAAAGTCATCGAATCCGAAGAATAGTTTCATTTTCCTCCTCGGCAAAAATAACTGATAGTTATTGAATTTTATCGCTTACGAATCTCGTGTTTTACGACAGGATGAGGTCATGATTGGAGCTGCATACCAATAAGGAACACTTGTCCGTGTAATATCCCCTGAAGGATAAACTCGCTTCACTCAAAAAGGAAAACTGCAGAGATTTTCTTTTGAAGTTGTTGCCATACTGGAGGGAAACACCATCCACGTTTGTGACCATCAGGGAAACACGCTATCCTCCCATCGCTATACGGATGACAAACCAGCTAAAAACGGTTCATCAAAAAGCATCTTGTTTTACCTCCTGTTTGGATGTTTGACCAAAATAGGAGACGTATGCCAATTATATCAATTCTTGGATAGGCTATCAAATGGGGGAATACATTTAATCTAGGGGGGCATGCCATTTGTCGTACCCAGTATGGCTGGGGATAGGGGAGATGGATGTAGAAATGAAAAAGGGTGGAATCATTTCTGATTCCACCCTTTGGTGCGGGAGTTTAACTTCTTAATAATCTTCCATCATCAAAAATACTTTCAAAAGAATTGAACTTGATCCCCTGTTTTCTTATCCGTTTGCAGCATATTTGATGATTAAAAGGAATCGTCGGGATTGCCGAATCACGTTACTCGCTTAGTTCGGTGATGTCGGTTTCAGGTTTCGGGTAGCCTTTGCCGGCAATCCACTTTTTCGTTTCCACCGCCATTTCGGGGGTGACGTTAAAGTCGTACTGGGCATAGTCACCGATGTGGAATTTTCCGGGTTTGAAGAATCCCCATTTCTCAAAGAAGTCCGTCAGGTCGGTTTTTGTGACGTCACAGCATGCCTTGACGAATTCGAACTGGTATTTGACGGTGTCGTTCCCTCCGTAGTTTCCCGCGTTGTTGCGCAGGTACTCCATGACGTCAGGATAGAAGTCGGGGTGTCCGTTTTTGGTAAAGTAAAGATGGAGCTGCCACAGGGGAACCAGCTTGTTGAAAACGTCCTTAGATTGCAGGTAGGCGATTTCCCCTTCGATGATTTCCTTGCGCGCCTTGTCGTAGCTGCCCTGGCGCTTCAGGCGGCTTTCATTGCCTGTTTTGGCTGCGACCTGCAGGGAAAAGATGTTGTTGCTGACTTCCGTCATGCCGCCCCAGGTCATCGGGCGCATTTGCATGACGTGTCCTACTTCGTGGGAGAATCCCCAGCAGGCATCGCCCTTGAGAACGTTTTCAGGGTCGGTCACCATGCGCATTGTCCCGTCGTTTCCGAGGTAGGCGACTCCGTCTCCGTCGCGGAACATGTAGTAGTTGAAGTTCACACGGGCCAGGACGCGGTTTTCCGGGATTTTGCCGTATTTATCCAGGCCCATCAGCTGGTATTGGATGCCGATGAGCTTGTCGTAGGCGTTGATGAGTTCGGTTCCGCGGTCTTTGGTGAATTTTTTCAGGAATTCTACGGGGTAGGCAACCTGGATGTATTTTCCCCGGGCATCCATGATCGGAGAGACGGCCTGGTCAAGCAGGCGAACCCAGTCCTTGTTGGTGTCGCCCCGGGTGGTGTCAAAGTAGCCGTTGGCTTTGCCGGTTACGAAATGGACGGGGATTTTCGGTGCCTTGCCGGCATCTTCGGTGAAATAGCTGATATAGGCGTTGGCGGGCGTTTCCACGTCAATGATGTTGATTCCTTCCTTGAGCGGAATCTGCTTTTTATGCAATCCCCAGCCGTTGGGGTCTTTTGTGGGCTGCACTCCTTCGGCCGGCTTGCGCATCAGGTTTGGCAGCAGGAGGCTGATTTCCTGCCCCTCCGTCTTGCCGACCAGGACGACATGCCGCCCCTTTTCCAGATAGACGCCCGTCATGTTGTCGTATTTGCTGAATCCGTCGCCGATTCTGAGATTTTTCCCCGTCTGGCTTGGTGAGGGGAGGGCCCGGTATTCGGCATACAGGTAGTCCGGCTTGTAATGGCCAGCCAGGATTTTGTCCGCGAGTTCTTTCAGCGCGTCAGACTGGAAGGCGGAGGTGTCTTTCACATCCGGCTTCAGGGAGGTGCAGGAGGAGTCTTTGAACAGTTTGAGGTCGTTGCCGATGTGTTCCGGCGTATTGGCTGCAAATACCGCTGCGAGCGACAGCAGGGGAAGGGATAGTAATGGAAGGATTCGGTTCATGACAGTACGGGAAGCAGGTGATTCTGCGATGTTACAAGATACAGGTTCCGTTTTCTTCTTCTTTCACCATTTTTCTCTTGATGAATAAATAGGCAAGCGGTTTGTCCGGAGAGAGGCCGGGCGGTTGATGTGTGGAATGGCTTTGGCGGTGCGGCAGGGATTTTTTCAGCCGATTTCGTGTTTTCGGAGATTTTCCCCGGTTCCGGCGGGCGCTTTTCCGGGGCTCCGTATTCGGATGGGCACGTTTCTTGCTGGCTTGAATTTTGGGCCGAAGCCTTCCGGGTTTCCCGGCGGCGGTATCGCGTTCCTGCCGCGCGTTCCTCTTTATGCTCCTTTTCCTCTGGTCTTGGCGCACATGCATGACATGGTTGTTGTGCGGCAGGGGAAAATGGAATAAGGTGGAGAGGATGATGAATTCCGTATTCAAGTGTTTGATGAGTGCCGTATGCGCCGTGGCATTGCCGGCGTTCGGGCAGGAAGAGAAAACCGGTTTCCCTACGGACAGGGCTGTGACCGTATTCAGCGCCGGGGAAGGTAATCCCTATGCGTCCATCCGTATTCCCGCCCTGCTCAGTATCGGCAAGGGCCAGCTCCTGGCATTCGCCGAAGGACGGTACAAAAATACCGACCAGGGGGAGAACGATATTATCATGAGCGTCAGCAAGAATGGCGGGAAGACCTGGTCCCGTCCCCGGGCGATAGCCAAGGCCCATGGCGCCACGTTCAATAATCCGTGCCCCGTTTATGACGCCAAAACCAGGACCGTGACTGTCGTATTCCAGCGTTACCCTGCCGGGGTCAAGGAGCGGCAGCCCAATATCCCGGACGGATGGGATGATGAAAAGTGCATCCGCAATTTCATGATTCAGAGCAGGAATGGAGGTTCTTCCTGGACGAAGCCGCAGGAGATTACGAAGACGACCAAGCGTCCTTCAGGAGTGGATATTATGGCGTCCGGCCCGAATGCGGGAACCCAGCTGAAGAGCGGCGCCCACAAGGGCCGCCTGGTGATTCCGATGAATGAAGGGCCGTTCGGCAAATGGGTGATTTCCTGCATTTACAGCGATGACGGCGGCAAGAGCTGGAAGCTGGGCCAGCCGACTGCCAATATGAAGGGCATGGTGAACGAGACGTCCATTGCGGAAACGGATAACGGCGGCGTGGTGATGGTTGCGCGCCATTGGGGC
>ENA-OPNH01001086-OPNH01001086.1-human-gut-metagenome-genome-assembly--contig:-NODE-1086-length-16582-cov-3.902342_pt1 | contig 16582 bp, 22 predicted proteins | sample MGYA00241537_ERZ501771 | MGnify/ENA primary metagenome ERZ501771 (study PRJEB25962, sample SAMEA2042608) | human gut metagenome | biome: human gut; feature: human-associated habitat; material: faeces...
CAGCATCTTTCCAGTCGCCATTCTTGTCCTTGTAGCGGCGGTTGCTGGCCACGTCAAACGAGGCCACATTGGTGCCGGACGCCGTAGACCGCAGTTCGGGGTCAGCCGTCAGGTTGCCGAAGAGCGTGGCCGAATTGAAGTTTCCGGACACACCGGGCTGGATGCTGTCGGGGGCCCAATAGAAGTACGTGCGGGTTGCGTTGTCCTTGTTCTTGTAGCTGCCGCTCTCGATGTGGCCCGTAACGAGGACCGGAGCGCCCTTGACAAGCTGACTGCGCACCTTGTCCGAGATAAAGTTGCCGTTGACGCGAACAGGGATGAAATCGGCCTCGTCCTTGCTGCGATTCACAGCCAGGATGAAAAAGCAGCTCTCTCCCCGGTCGTTCTGCTGAGTCTGAAGGTCAGCGGTCATGTGACCACAAACGGTGATGTTGTTTACGTATGCCATAGGTAAATCCTTTCTGCCGATTCTTTTCGGCTCAAAAAATATAGGCACTTTTCGAAGTGCCGCATTCGTTGTAACAAGAACAGACTGGTCAACTTTTTGGCTCGTCTGGCTTACACGCTTTTTCAAAATGGAATACGGATAAACCGTGTTTCTTGCTTCAACAGATTGATTATATTTACTTTGCGACAATCTCAATTTTTCAGGGAAAACGGACCTCTCTTATTCTTTATTATACCACTTTTATACATTAACTGCACCGAAGCGAGCGTATTTGACTGGGTTTGGACAACAAAAAAAGCCCCTGCCTGGTCAAGTAGACCAGACAGGGGCTTGAGGATACTGTTATTCTGCGCTTGAATCTGTTTCGATTGGCGCCGGCGTTGCCTCTGTAGATGCCTTATCCGCAACAGTAATCACAATCTGATTTTCTTTGCTGGTATCGGTGATGTTGATTAGTGTTCCCGGCTCCACATTGCATTCAAGTATGCTATAAGGAACGTAAGTGCCATCGTTTTCTTTCCACTCAACTTTATAGTTGGTGATACCGAGGTCATCCAGTTCTTTGACATTTTTGGGCCGGGATACATCAATGTATTTCCCAATCAAATCCGGCATGGTAACAATCGGCTGTCCGATATAACCATTAACAATGCTGCCCTTCATGTCTTCACTCAAATACAGGTCAGAGAAGGTGTGCGCCGGATTTTCAATGCTCTTGATGGCTGTTTCATAGTCATTGAAAAGAAGAACCTCCGGCTTGATATTCTGACTCACACCAAAGGTATCGCTGGTATCTTTGGGGCACACATTATCCATCGTTACCATCAAAAACGCATTTTCATATTCATCGACTTTGGAATTATCTGTTGTCAACTCTGTGTCGTTGCTTTGTTCGGCCAGATTCTCCTGTGTTTCCAACACATAATGATAAAGGTTGCACATATACAAAAGACGAACAGAGTTTTCGTCCTTTTCATTGGTATAAAACGCCATGCTGTAATATTCGCAATCTGTGATTCGCCAATACCCAGTTTCATAGCCGATAGTAACAGCTTCTGTACCACCGTTGATTTCCCGGCCGGTTTGGCCATCATAAATCTTCTTCAGTGTGCGGTCTGCCTCGCCATTGTAATAGTCATCAGTCGAATAATCTTCCAAAAACTCCTTGACGGCCGCATCACCTTGGTTACGGCAATAATTGACAAGTTCTGTTTCCGGGGAAGTATACGGTGTTACTTGCTCTTTTTCTTTTTCCATCCGTTCCAACTCCGCATTTGTCGGAATTGGTTCCAGATGCATCAGCATTCCCACCACATACCGCAGTTTATAGGTTTCAATATAGGCTGCCCGGATTTCCTCTTCCGTCTTTTCCTTGACGATGATACTGTTGTCTTCCTCCGGCAGTTGGGAAGAAACCGGTGCCGTTGTCGCGGTCGGTTCCGACGTTTCCTCAACCGGCAGTACCGAGCATGCCGTCAAGCAAAAAGCCAGAACGGCCGTCAAAAACACCGCCGCAATCTTTTTGTGCATATACTTATTCCCCCTCATGGTATTGATAGATTTCCCCGCGATATTTGTCCGTGACTTCCTCCGGCAGAGCTTCACGGGGAGGCCGGCCCTTTGAAATTACCATACAGTGGCACTGGTCCCGGAGCCATTTCTCATCTCCCTTGTCAACCTGACTGTACACCTGGCAAATCACGTAAACGAAAACTCCGGCCTTGGCCGCAGCCTCCAGGATATCGCGGCGCCCGTAGAACAAATCATACCGGCACTGGTCATAGAACAGATAGACCATTTTGCGGTCAGCCTGCTCTTCATCCAGCTTCATATTCTCGAATATGCCGTTGAAGGCATTGGCCAAATCAATGGCACGTCCAATGGCTTCGGCAGCATTGGACAGACGGGCGAACAACAGGTTTTTGGGATGTTCCTGGCTGAGCAAGCGGACAATCCGTCCGAACTCTTTCTGATGGCCAATATAAATCACGGTGTTATTCGGGTCTGCAGCCAACGTCGCAGCTTCTTTGCACGCCCAAATGGTCTTTCCGGACCCGGGACGGCCAGCAACAATATTGATGTAGTTTTTCATAGACTTCGCGCAGAGTTCCCACAACTTCCGTCACAGGATAAATGCGCATTCAACTCCTTTCTGTAACGCAGTTCGGTATAGCTTTTCTGTATTGTCGATTTTGCGGCTCGTATTGCAGAAAAACAATTCTGTTCGGTATTGCCTTGTTCATTCGATAAGGCGGTGATAAACAGTTTCCCCTTTCTTCAAAAGTTTTATATTAAAATAAAAAGGCGCCCACATTGGACGCCTTAATTATTATCTGTAAAATGGTCGTTATCAATGTTTATTTGGGTTGAACGGTAAACCGTATAGCGCATCACCAATGGCGAAATCATCCCAGGGGGAATTATCGTCATCGTCGGCCGTTCCGCTTTGCTGAGAATTTGCATTTGGGTTGGCCGAGTCGCTTATGCCAACTTCATCTTCTTCGTCCATGTCCACAATATCATCGTCATAATTATCTGGCATGTTATCTGTGTCAGTACCATCATAACTTTGAATTTGTGAAGTAAAACTGGTAACTTCTTTTTTTCGATGCTTTTTATGTTTCTTCTTGTAAGTTTGAACTGAATGCGGTTGCGCCTTCATATGTTCAATTTGTTGTAGGATATGTTGTTCTTCTTCTCGCTGGTATCGGCGATAAGACATAACAATCAAGAGAACCAAAATGCAGGAAGAAACCCATACGGCACCAAAGTAAAAAGTTGTAAATTCCTCTCGTGTTATTGCCAAGGTCAGGCAATAAGCAATAAGTAAGACACGGAGTATATATCGATGTGTCTTTCCGTTTTTTCCTTTTTTTGCATCAAAGGGTATGATTTTATCATAAACCAATAAGAAGGTTTCGATAAAATATAAAATTGCCTTTTTAATCGTTTTCATAGCAGTGTCTCCAGAAGTTTATTTCCAGTTCGACTTGCCCCAGTAAAATGGCCTATCCTTGGTTGGACCGTTTGGAAGTTGCTGACCAATTTGAATCAGCTTTTTGAGCTGTGCTCGACGGATTTCCCGGATTTTTTCCGGGTCGCGTGTGTTGTGCCGTTCACCCAATCGATAGCAAACCCGGCACATCCCTTTCATATTCAAATCGGCAAGCCGCTTATGGCAAACCACGCAGGGCTGATTCCAGTGAAGATATCCAAGAGTATTGTTACGGCTGCGCAGCTTGCCCTGCATCAGAAGCCGACCACAGTCCTGGCAATACGGATATTCAGAGCCACTGTTGCGGTCCATGTTCTCACCACAGATAACACAAATATCCGGACTCATCCCCTCCTCAATTTTCTTCTTGCGGAGTTCCGTGAAGTAGGTGTAGCCCTTATGAAAGGGATTGCCAGGAAGACGGGCGACACGGGAAAACTTTTGCTGCGGCTCCTCTTTTAATGCCTCCTGCTTTTTCTTCAGGCATTCATTCAGGATTTTCTCACCCTCGATAAATTCTTCATATGTCAGCGGCGACATGGGCAGCCGCTTGTCATCGGCTGCCCGACCTTCCACCAGTCGGCCTCCATCATTGATTTTTCTTACCAAGTAATTCCGGGTATTCACCATTTTAGAACCACGGTTACTCCCCTGTGCAGATTTTTTCATAGCGACCTCCCAAAAACTGTTTATTCAGAAGTATCGTCCATCAAATCATCAAGAACGCTTTTTATTGTTTTCTTGCCTCCTCTTTTTTTGGGATGCGGATTTGGCGAAGAAAGATTGGCAGCAGATGTTGTCTGGACAGTTTCATCATTTTCAGTTGATGTGGCTTTGTCTTGGGTTTCGGCGTCTGTGGCTCCGGACTTATCCTCTGCATCATCCGCCTCGAAACCATCCGCTTCAAAGCCATCGTCATCTGAATCCTCATCATCAAGGTCAGCGGAGTCAGGCGATGGACTTACAGGTTCGGCATCTTCTGCTTCCTCTTCCTCTGCGTCTTCCCCCTCTTGGGAAAGCTCTTCATCAGTGAAGAACGGCATCTCGACATCTTCTTCGCCAGAGTCTTCGTCTTTCGAGGTATCGGATTCAGACTCGTCTGGCGTTGCTGTTTCAATGTCGGTATCATCAGCACTGGCAACTACGTCGGAGGCTTCGGAGGATTCGGCCGCCTCGACGGCTGGTGCCTTCTTTGACGATTTTATGCGCTGCTCCAGTGAATACATATACTGGCTTTCTGCCGACCAGTTATCGAACCCCGGGGGCATATCCGCTTTCTCTTTTGAGTTTTCTCCATCGTTGTTCGTATTTATTATACCACATTTTTTCAATATTGTACACCTGAGTGGTATAATATTACGTACAGAAATAATTGCAGCGAAAGCAGAAAACAAAATAGAAAGTATCGGGGAACGATAAACGCCAACCCATGCAAGCGTCCAAAGAACAAGACGAACTTGATAATATCCCCTGATAGACCAGGAGGCGTTTTGAATATCCGCCAAAGTTTTTTTCTCATCCTGTACAATATGGAGATTAAACTTGAACCGGATTTCTTCTGGTGCAAGAGTATATATCTTCATACCGACATCAGTAGTTTCTTCATAAAGCATAACTCTGATTGCTGGCTTATCGCTATCTTGCTGGTCAGGGAATGCTGCCATCATGGCTTTGTCGATTTCGATTATCTGTTGGGTGGATTCATCAGGAACACTGCACTTGGCATAGTATTTTCCATTTTTGATGAATACCTCATAAACATCAGCCACAACCATTTTCTTGGCAATTTCAATCTTCTTGCCGTGGAAACGAATAGATGTAGGCTTACAATTTTTCTGCAGTAAGAACCCCAAGATACAGCTCGCGATAGCACATAAAAACGCGATAACTGGTAACATGCTTTATTCCTCCTTTGGGCCGCCAGGAAATGAGAAATTCAGTTTCATCGCCTTTCCAGTTTTCGGTTCAAGTCCAGCATCCTGAAACTCATCAGGAGTTTCTTTCTTGCGTGCTATTTGTACCTTTCTGAGCGCTTCCCTTTTGGCCCCGTCAAGCCGGACGTTTGGCGTGTTTTGGTCGGGAATTGTATTCGTCTGATTGAGTTCTATATAGTGAACGAGTGAGGCATTATCTATGCTGTTATTTTCATTTTGCTTAAAGCAAAAGAAATACTTGATGTTTTGAGCAAAGCCCAATTCTTCTGTTCGATTAAGGCTAAAACTGACACCCTCATTTTCTCCGAATCCTTGAAAATAATAGGTATATACAGGCTTGAAAGACATCTTCATTTCTTTTCTTACATTAACACAAACGACTTTCAGATAAACCAGGTCGTTGTGTTTAGACAGATACTCAAGATATCCAACATACAAACCGTATCCCAATATCACTATCGGAATAATAAGCAGCATCCCAAACATATGAAGCAGCACACATGCCGCAATACTGCAAACGAACATAAACGCCATAATGACACTCAACCGATAGTAGAGCGTTTTGCGCACAATCTCTTCGGCCGTGCATCCCGTGTTTTTCTTGAAGAGAATAAAAAAGCCGTGCATAAAGCACTGCCATATCTCATTAAACAAGTTCAAAAATTTATCCATTATCTTTGGCGTTACACCTTCGGGATTTCCCGTGGAAGAACACCCTTCAACTCCTTTCTGTATTGACTATCAGTTTGTGTCAGCGCGGTCAGGCGATGTGGTTTCGGACGGGTTCTGTTCAGCATCTGTTTGGTTTTCCTCATTCACACCGACATCAGTAGAGCCGGAAACTTCAGCTCCATCCATTGCGTTGATTGTGAGGTTGATTTCGGTCTTGGGCGGAAGCGGCGTAGGAGTTGGCGCCGGCTCTTGTTCCTGTGTCGGAGTGGGGGCAGGAGTAACCGCCGGCTGGTTCGCAACTGTTTCGTTTTTCCCCGTGACCTGTTCCAATCCATCCATAACGATACCCGGCAGCATATTCAAATCAAAATAGCCGTTCATGTACCCAATTCCAAACCCAGCGCCGCAAAGCAGCATCAGGAGAAGAATGATAACGAGCACAATCGGAACACGCTTCTTTTTCTTCGGCTTGCTGGGAACTTTTTCAGCAGCCTCTTTCGAATCTGGCTCAGGTTCCTTTTCTGCTCCGGCCTCTGTTTTTTCTGCGGCTTCATTCTTCTTGTTGATTTTCGGTTCATCCGGGGTTGCCTTTTTGGCATCCGCTTCTTTGTGGGGGTCTGATTTTTCTTTCTTCAGAGGAATTGCGGGAAGGTCTGGCGCTATTTTATCTGCCACGACCATATCCGCAGGGAGCTGCCGCTCTTCCGGCAGCAGAAAATCTTCTTCGGTAAGTGGAGCAATATTTTCGGTATAGGGTTCCGGTTCTTTATCGCCCTCCCGGTAAGGCACAACATCGTTGGCTGCCACAATGAGCATTTTTTCACGGTCGGCCCTGCGCTGCAGGACTTTGATGTTCTCAAACTGCAGCGGGGTCAGTTTCTCATATTCTCCTTCCTGGTTTTTGAAAGTCCCATCGGTATACACCTCTGCATCATACCGCTTACCGTTTTCGGCAATCAGTGCAATGCAAAGCAATTCTTTCGGTTTCATAGAATTCTCCTTTCGTGTTGCTTGGGTTATCCTGCAACCATTCTTGTTGGCAACAAAATCAGGTCAATCAACCACGTATCAAATGGGCTTATACCTGCCAGCCCAAGAATCAAGAACAAAATTGCGCCACGAGCAGCCGCAATGCAGTATATATGGGAAGACATATTTTCCAATAATGCCCTCGTATTGCCCAGAGACCACCTTTATCCCCTTTCCGTCGATTGCATTTCGGACAAGCCGGAACCAGGTTGTCAAGGTCATTGATGCCGTTTGGAACACAGAGCCGGTACAGCCAGTTCTTTTTGACCCGGTTTACGGCAATTACATGGTCTACTTGCATCTTGTTTTTGAGCACACGCCTTCCGCAATAAACGCACCGGTATTTGCCATTTTTGGGTGGATTCGCGGCAATAAACCTGGTGCGGTATGTTTCATCTCTCTCGTATTTACTCTTCATTTATGTCCATCCGTTTCAATCCGGTAATATTCTGAAACTCATCATATTCATTTCCAAGTGCCTCAACATTTTCGGCTGACCATTTCTGATATGCTGCATAGTTTTTGAGATGGTGTTTGTCCATAATGTACTTGGCAAACTTGGTCACATATTCGCCCCGGGAAATGATTCCGTACATGGAAGTCATCACATACGTTCCGCTTTCAATGCTTTCCCGCAATTTCTTTCCCCTTGCGCGTTCATTGCGTTTTGATTCTATTCGTTGCAATTCTTTGCATGTTTTTCCTTTATCCTCCGGATATGGACTTTGCAGGTCACAATATCGAGAATTGGCATGCCGGGAGAAGAAAGGCCGTCCACATCGTTGACATTTGATGATATACCCTCCCTGTGTTCTTTCTCTCATGAAGACTGTCCTCGTGTTCGTAATAATAAAAAAGACCAAGTCGCAGCCAACCTTCAAATGAAGGCCGTTGTGAGATGGTCTGTGAGATTGATATTCAGCTTTTCATGTACTAGGTTTTGAAAATCCTATCCCTCCTTTTTTATTGTCGGGTTAGTCGGCTCGATTCGTTTCCCCTGTAACCGCCGGGTAAAGGTATTCACAAAGGTCACGGCAACGCCCCCAATCAGTAAGACGGCATAGAAAATCATCCACCAATAGACGTTTCCGATTTTCAAGCCGCTGACTACCATTTCGATGCCATCCACAAGCGGAATCATGGCATAAAAACCGAGGGTCAATGCAAACAGCCGGTAGAAGACCACATTGTGAAGCCGTTTTGAAAAGGCCAGATATCCGAATCCGCTGGCCAGGAGCAAAATGCCCGAATGAACTATCAGGACCAGCGACACGGATTGAATCACAATGCCGGTGAAATTGTCACGGAATGACTCCGGAATGCCGAACAGGATTCCCATTTTCATAAGCATCTGGCTGAAGGCGGAGGAATCGCTCATGTTCCCGGCCACGATGGCACCCATAAAAAACGAAAAGGCAGCAACAATGTAAATGATGCTGGCCGGTATTGCGAGCGCCAGGAAATTCTGTCTCAAAATGTTTTTTGACATGACCGCTTCCCTCCCAATTTATGCAAAAGAAAGAACCGGCCTTATGGTCGGTTCTTTAATCAATTAGAGCAAAATGTTGGGATATTCCACCACATAAGCGAACGGACATACTGCGAATAAGATATCATAGGCTATCAGTACATCGATTTTTTTGTTTATATTGGGAAACAATTTCATCGCAATAAGTAAAATAATGAGCAGTATGGCCGCCAAAGCTAATTCATGTAAGCAGTAGATTGCAAATATTTGAAGCCTCTCAGTTTCAGACTTACCAGTAGTTAGAAAAGTAAACGCCAGAAAACTACCGATAATTACTGTATAACACGGCACACAAATGGCATACAAAATTGTCAATACTTTTTTCTCAATATCAGTCATAGGTCCTTTTTGCTCTTCTTGTTCTTTTTGCAGCGCCTTTTCGTGGAGTCGCTTGGCTGCCGCCGCTCCTTTCTCATCATCTGACAGAGTGTTTTCTGTCAGCGAATCCATCGATACGCTTTCCCGTGATGGCATGCCGGTATATGACATTTTATCCAAAGACTTCTTTTCCATTGTCTTCTTCTCCACCCTATTTGTTTTCTTTTGCATCAACCTCAAGGCGATAGTCGTTTCCCAGCTTTTCCTTCAATGGAAATAATATCGCTCCACGGAACAATCTTTGTATTTTGCTTGCCATTGTTTATATAGGTCAATTCCTTCAAAAATTTTTTCTCTGCCGGGGAAACACAACATACATCAAGGTCACATGCCATACACCATTTATTGTTTATATTAACCTCCACATTTTTTAACGCATCTATTGCATGAAACACTCTTTCAGTGCCAAACACATCATAGAATGTTACTGCGACGACGCCTTCTTCGTAGTACATCTGTTCCAACGCCTTGATTTTCTTTTGAACATACTGTCCATATTCGCAAAAACATTTATGAAGATTGAAGCACGGAAAATCTGGATTGAGTGTGTCCATCAGCCATCGTCTTGCTACTTCCTGTTCCCAACTTGAGCTGGTTTCCATAGTCACCCGGGAGATAAACCGGTTGTAACTGATATCGCAGTATCTCAGCTTTTCAAGTTCTTTGATAACTGCCGGCAGGAACATTTCTTCGTCGATGGTTGTATAGGTATTTTTGTAAGCAATCTTACTGACACGGGCTTCAGAAATGAAATCCTGCAGTCCCTCATTATTGAATGCTTTGGTAAAAACATGTGGCATGTCACCGCGAGCCGATGTTGCTGCCATGCCTACGACATCTGCAAACGCCAGGGGTGCCAGTATGCCCGATGCCACCAAATCCTTTATTTCCTGTTTGGAGAACAGCTCTGGCAATACGCCACTTTTGAACAGGCGGATTTTCTTCTGTTCTTCGTTGCAAAGAGCAATCAGCTCGGCCTGTTCGGTTTTGTCACCAGTATATTCTGTTATCATATCGTGAACGGCATAAATAGCCATCACACTTTTTGTAATGTGTACCTTCGCAAATGATACTTCCCGGAATCCAAAAGCATCATCACACCATTCAATTTTTTCGACCATCTGTGTGATGAAGCGAAAAAAGAAATATTTGTTTATATCCATTTGTTTTCTCCTTTTCAAGCCTCTTCAGTTCATACTCATGGATTTCAAAACCATGGTATAGCTCGTACAGGATAATCGATTCAGAACATAACAAATTCTTATTTTGCCCTTTTCTTCCTGTTGTGCGTTTTGCAAAGCATCTGGCAATTATCCACCGTCGTATGTCCGCCTTGCGACCAGGGCGTAATATGGTCGGCTTCCATCTCCTTGATATCCCAGTGCTTCATGTTACCTTCCCGTTCACAGTAAGGGCAAATTCCATGCTGCCGCTCGTAGGCTCCTCTCTTCTGCCCCGGGGTAAAAGCGCGAATATGCAAAGCCCGCTCATCACCGGTCAGTACATACTCATACACACCGCTCTTCTTGGTGACATCATCATCCATCAGCAGCGGTTCGATTTCCTTTTCCAGTTCCGCCGGGTCCAGTTTCCGATGCTTGTTCTCATCGTAAAACACACCCCACGGCAGGCCCTTCATTTCGCTGCGGTGATGTGGGAATACTGTCTTCACCCATTCGATAACAGATTTGAAGTATTCCTTCAGTTCACTGGCATTCACATCGTGTTGATGCCGAGCCATGTATTCTTCGATGCTGATGCCATCTGCAGCAGCACACCAACTCAGGACCGCTTCCAGATAGTCCTGGCGGATAGGAGTGCCTTTGACATACGGCTCGCCGAGCTTATAGGCAACACAGTTGGTCTTGGAGAAAAACAGCTTTGCATCTGCCAGCCAAGGACCGGTATACACCGCATTGCGCAGTTCCTGCGGTGCCAGTTTTTCTCCGGCAATATTGATGATTTTGAACCACTCCAGTTTTTCGCTCTCACTGCCCTCACAGACATAGATGGTCAACTTATAGTTCAGGATTTCCTGCTGTTCATTCGGCAGAAGATTGTGGAAGTAGCGGACATCTCCATTGCCAGTCATATCCACACTGAAGCCACCATCAACATATTTGCAAAAACTCAGCGTGCGCTGCTGGCCATCCAGAAGTTCATAAGTACCGTCCGGGTTCTTAGCCCAGTACATGACGTTCAAGGGAAAACCCTTGCAGATGGTGTGGATGACTGCTTTTTGCTTTTCATCGTCATAGATGAACTCGCGCTGGTACGGGGGACGGACATTCAGGTTTCCGCCATAAGCAACAACACCGCCTTCATTGGGATTTTCTTTATAGCCATCAGCAATCTGGCTAACCGTAATTTCAACAGGAGTAATCTTCATATTGACGTATCTTCCTTTCTATTTCTGAGATTCGTTGTTGTACGGGTATACCATCGACAGCCAGCCGAAAGACAAGACGGTAGTTGCTGCCATCATTATGAGCTTTTCTGCCAATGCTGCTTCATGTTTCGGGCTGAAAATCAAAACACAGAAGAAGATAATTGTGCCGAAAAGCAATGCGAGAATCCGAAATATCGTCTTTTGATTAGCCGTAATTTCTTTTGCCATGTTTTCCATTGCAGTTTGATTAAAAGTATAGTCTGAGGAAACTTTTTTACCAGGTATAGTTTTAATGGGAGTGTTTTTCATTTTTCTTTGGTTGTTATTTTATGATAAGAGGAAGTATTATCTTTGCAAGCTCAAAGCTGCTATTCCCCAACCATACAAGTATGGGTTTGATTCTTTCCCATCTTGTTTTATCCGTTGAAAAATTTCTTTTTGCATCTTCGATTTCTTTGATTTTCTCTATTGCCTCTTCTTTTTGTCTACTGGTCAATCCTTCTACGTTTTCGATTTCCGAACAGACTTGTTCAAAAGAAATAGAAGGTGAAAAGTTTTTTTAAATATGGATTTCGTTGGCTGAAGATGTAGATTCTGGTTGTATTGAGATAATGTTGAAACCTGCTTTTGCCATTTGTAATTTTCTGAGCAAAAATTGTAAATTCTTACTTACCTCTTCTGGGTTGTTTTTTAAGTAAGCATAATTGATGGCTTCGTGCCCATTAGGAATCCAAAACCCGTACAATCCATTATAAAGATTATTGATTATTCCGTCATAAGCTGTCATAATGCGTTGGAATAAACATAGTCTTTCTGCATCTGATAAAGAATTGGCTTTTTGTATCTGTTCAATATCGGAAATGAGCATTGTTTCCAATGCTTCATAATCTAGTTTCACCTATTGTCCCTCCGCTGAATCAAAATGCGATTGTATATTTTTTTGCTATTGATAATGGTATAACATTCATAGCCAATCCATCTTGCCGAATTGGCAATTCCAAGGACCTCAAATTGCTCCGGGCAATACTTGTCCAGGAATGTAATTGGCACACCCATTACCCCATTGTAGTCCTCCGGGATTTCGCAGGTTTTGTCCACATTGATAGCGTCGTAGTTGTCATACTTAGGGTAATGCTCTTCGTTGCCATGGTAACGCATGTAGAGGTCCATAGGGGTATGGCGCTTTTGAATATCAATATTGGTAAACCAAATGCAATTTCTAAAATGAACCAATTTGGTCTTTGCATCGTAGACACCTTCAGCGTAATCTTTAATGGAATCGTTTGGAATTCCAAAATAAGCATTTCCTCCATTGAAACCAATGCCCAACCACATTTCATCATTTTTTAATAGAGGAAAAATTTCTTTATAGGTAATGGCGTTACGATTACCAATGATGATGAATTTCTTACCGTATTCCACCAGTTGAGCAACAAACTCGCGGAAGAGGCTGAACGGCGGTTAGTTACCACTACATCTGCTTCTTTGAGAATCTCGACACACTCCTCGCTGCGAAAATCTCCATCACCCGCCAGAGGCGTCTTTACATAGTCGGGAATTCCGATTTGACCAAAAGGCAGGTCGGCGGACACGATTTCCATTTTGTAGGACTGCCCACCGGGTTCGTAATGGGTAGAAATGAGCTTTTTCAGACCAAGGAAAATGAAATTCATCTGGAAATACTTCCAGAAATTCGAGTATTCCGGGTCATCACAGTTGCAGAAGACCACCTTGCCTCGGAAGGAATCACGATAATGGCAAAGCTCTTTCTCAATGTCAGAAAGTTGGGTATAAAACTCATCGTTCTTTGCTGCTTTCGCCTTTGCTAGATTCTTGTTCTGCATTCCTGCACTCCTTTCAAAAGCTCAAAAGAAAAGGCACCCGGCCTAAATGACCGGATGCCTTGTTTGATTCTGATTGCTATTTATCTGTCTTTTCTCGGAACCTCAAAATGGTTTCCATGTTTTTTCAAGAATGCCTTCGCAACCCTTTCAGCTTCCTGCTGATTCTTCTTTTTGGCTCGATGGTGGAGGAATATCTCTATCACAGTCGGTATGCCAAACAGAGCCAGTGTTGTAAGAGAAGCGACCATAACAATGCCGACTATTTCCCTTATCGCATCCATTGTGTCACTTCTCCTTTCCGCTTATGTCCTATCAAATGACCGTATCCTTTTCCTGCTGAAAAGCATTGGCCTGCCGGATGTCCTGATTTATTTTGTCAGCATCCAGTGTGACAGCATGCTGTTTCAGTATTTGGAACATCGAGGTGTGTGGTGTTTCCTGCGGTGCAGACTTCCGCTCTTTCTTTTGTTCATTTCCAAAAGATGCTGAGTTGCACATGGTTTCCATAACCATCTCTCCTCTCTGGCAGTTTTTTGTGAGATGTGGTATAATAAATATGTTATATTTAATGAGGAAATAGGGTGGGCTGTTATGGGAAAAGCAAGAGATGAAATATATGCACCTCTCGAACTTCTGAAAAGAATCAGTGCATCCTATCCTAAAGCCTGGGAGCAGATGGAGGCATTCCATAACATGAATGGCTCGAACGGTTTGCCGCCCTGGCCGGATTGGTGTTATGCTCCTATGTCTGCAGCTATCGCTGTCGCCACTTCCGGCGGCATTGTCACCAACAAGGAGAACCTCGCACCTTTCATAGCAGATGCCCAGGCCATTGATGCGTTGGCGATTTGGCGCCGCAGCAAGGAAGTCTTCGTGCTCGATTCTGACATGGAGCAGCTGCTTTACGAACAAGCCGACGACTTGGAAATCGATTCAAATATCCTCACGCGGCTTCCCTACCCCTGCTTTTATGTTCAGACATCCTCTTTGCAGATGGGGAAGCAAATTGCCAAAGGTTTCTTTGTTCACCTCGAATACGATGTGAATGACGGTCATACCGAACTGCGGCTACTCTTTTTGTTTGATGATAAAACCACGGCAGGTTTTCCTATTTACATTGACGAATCCAATATCAGAGACAGCTTGACGCGGACATTGAATGAAGCACACAACAGCCTGACTCCTGGGTCACCGCTTCACAATTTCTTACTGTTCCGCAGCGATGAATACCTGGAGTTGGAGGCTTTTTTGAAGAAGAGCCTGCAGCTTGTTCTGTATGTGTGTGCCGAGAATGCCGAGATAAAGAAGAACCCCGAACAAGACACCATTATGAAGCGTTCCTCTGCCGGCATCAAAGACCGGTATGCTGAGATTCGGAAATGGGATGTCGGTGTTCGAATCGGGCAAACTATTCGCCGGTATAAAAAGGTCCATGAAAGTATCGAAAAAGACGAACAGCGTTCTTTGATTCGTTACTCACCCCGCCCGCATTTGCGGCGTGGCCATTGGCATCATTATTGGGCTGGGCCAAAAGACGGTGAACGAAAGCTCATCCTCAAATGTACGGCACCAACCTTTATTGGAGCTGCCGATGATGAAAAGCCGGTTGTTATCCACCATATCCTTGATGATTGACCGATTTGAAAAGAGGCAGGCGTTAATGCCTGCCTCTTTTTCTTTATCCCAACATATGATAGAAAAACGCCCAAAGCGAAATCGGCAAAACGAAAAGGAAGAAAAATTCTCTCAACGATGTCCCTTTAGACCCAGGAGCATAGATTTTCCCATCTTTGTATTTGTATACGGGAACCGTCTCAGAAGGATGGCTATAAACAGCGGTTCTCATTTCATCGGTGACGATAACACCGCTTGTTCCATCTTCAAACTGGTACTGATAATATGCTTCTACTCTGCATTTTTCGTTGTTTTCGATTTTTCCAATCATATCCATACCGAAGGTTTTATACTTAACGAGCTTCCCTTCTGTGACCATTCCATGTGATTTGGCCCAATCAGCTACAATGTTGATTTTTGGCGACACCAGATTCTTGGCAAACACGACCAAAAGCACCTGGATGATAATAACCGGCACGGCGGCATAAATCATCCGCATTGTATCGGCATCCATATATCACCCATCCCTCCTTTTTTTGTTTTCTGAATTGGATAATCTGAAACCTACTTATAATCTTTACCTGCAAAAATTCTAAGTATAGTTCGAATTCTCATAGATAAATGATGTCATTCATTGACTTACTATTCCCCCAATCTTATTCTTAGGCTTGGATGCTGACCGTGCATCCCAAAGCATGAGCAATACTTAGGAATGTTGAAAGCAGCGGCTGATATTCGAGCACCTCAATCCGGGCAATCGTTGTATGAGCCACGCCGGCCCGTTTGGCCAATTCGTACTGTGACAATCCTTTTTGGATGCGGAGCGCTGTCAATGTAGCAACCAGGTTCCTATATTCTGCTGCACTTGCTTCTGTTTTTTCTTCAGTGGTTTTCATGATTCCTTTTCCTTTTCGTCCCTTCAAAACAAATAAAAAGACAGACAGTCCAAAAACGGACTGTCTGTCTTCACTCCCTTATTCTTTTACTTGAGCCGTGCCCAAACATCGCTCTTTGTAGAAAACGCGGCAACTGCGTCGGCAATGTCATTGTGGATGCGGGATTGCCAGACGAAAGTCACATTCAAATTTTTCTGCTGAATTCGGTTCCGGATTTTACGCACATAGCGCATTCCGTTCTCACCGGTGTGCGACTCATCATTCAGATACAAAACGGCATTTTGATTGTCGGACTGAATCAGCACCGACATGTTATCGTTTGGTATCTCTTCCAACGCAAAAAGGATTGCCCGGAGTTCTCCTTCTTCGTTGCTGGAAGCATTAACTACCCGGCGGCCAAGAGCCAACCGAGGTTGCCCACATTCATCCAGTAAGACAGCAGAAATTCCGCAGGCTTTTGTGTTTTCGGAGAACGTAGCGTCGGTTACGACAGTCAAGTCGAAATTCTTGTCACAGCTCATCAGAATACGCTGTGGAACACCATCACGAACAGGGTATCGTCACCCTGCACGTCCGTGGTGGGATTCTCGGAAAAAAACAAGGGCAAGGGAGTCAGCCACATGTTCTGCACATTCTCGGTGCCAGTTTTGCCGTTCAGGATTTCGTTGCACAGCAAATCCAGCGCCTCCTTTTTGCATCGGAGATTCTTCTCTTTCTGCAGTTTGTTCAGGCAGCGCTTGGCACAGACAACTGCCTTATCGGCGTTGGTAGAACACCCCATAGGCCCGTAGAACTTCCGGTCGTAAAACGCCCAGACGCAAGCCGGCTTGACAGCTTTCGGAGCCGGTGCAGGAG
>ENA-OPNH01001104-OPNH01001104.1-human-gut-metagenome-genome-assembly--contig:-NODE-1104-length-16352-cov-5.110266_pt1 | contig 16352 bp, 9 predicted proteins | sample MGYA00241537_ERZ501771 | MGnify/ENA primary metagenome ERZ501771 (study PRJEB25962, sample SAMEA2042608) | human gut metagenome | biome: human gut; feature: human-associated habitat; material: faeces...
GATTACATTTATATGTAATATTATATTCTAGAATAGACATAGTTCGTACGGAACTAGTGCGCCATTCATGGTCTATATCATTAAAAACTGGGCAAATGTATAACTTTTTTTGTAAACTAGACTTAAATCTATAGTATTTTTTTAATAAAAATGACACATTTATCACAAATCACCCCTTGAAACCAAGAATATCAGCCCTTAAATGTACTAAAAATATATTGTTCCGTACGGACTTACAATAGTATCATCGTCTTTCTATCACATAAATAATTAACTATCAAATATTAGCAGTAAAAACACTTTAAATTGGTTACAATAAACAAATGTTAAATTTATTGAGATTCAAGGCTAGGCGAAAATGGCACTAGTATGGCTTCTATGAAAAAAACAGATAATGTATTCAGAGACTGGATAATATGAAAAAATTTAGCCCTCCTTTATAAATAAAAGAAGAACCACATTATCTACAATATTTCTACCAAGAAAGCGCCATAGACTTATTCCCACAAGGCTTGAAATCCAATAAGGCATTACCCGAAACAGAGTCTCTCATGACACTCTCCACCCATCACTCTAACACAAACAAGTCTTCAGCTTAGAATAATACCGATTTATTTGGGATTAAATCCTATCAAAACATTCAATATACAAACATAAGACAAACTGGATAAGGGCGGGCAAACCCCGCCCCTACCATGCTACCAAGATAATTTTATAAACTTATTCTCCCACGGAGCGAAACTCAACGGATTCCCCGAAACTGGGTCTCCTACGACATCACAAACCGTAGTTTTCACAAAATTAATTTTATCTGAAGTTACGGAGAAAGTAGCTGGCTTCCCGCCTATCTCACGCAATTGAAGCATAACAGCATTCTCGCCTTCCACAGGCCTCATGTTTACCAACAACAAATTCTCCGGTACGATCTTGAAAATGGAAGCCGATTGGAGAGGCTCCACCTTTTTATCTCCGGCAGGCAAAACACGGGTCAAGAACGGAATCCGGTTTTCCCAAGCGAACTTAGTCGCATACTCAATAGAGTTGTCTTTCGAAGAGTTGATGAAGTAACTCCATTGCATCTCTCCCATTTGGTCCGCATTGAAATTGGTTACCCAATAGTTGTTCATCGGCCATGAATACATATTCGTGGACTGAGGTACGGCTCCGGCCTTATACCGCCCCGTATTGATCGCCCCAAATTGCATTAATGGTATTTCTTGGCTACCCATCACGACTTGCGACTCTGCGTTACGAGCCGTAGCGAAGTTTTGCACCGTGTACCAATCGTTAGAGGAACCCGGGATTTGGTCTACACCCGCCTCGATCGATCCACCGGGTACATCCAAATGGATCTTTCCACCTTCAACCTCAAACGGGAAAGCGATATAAACCGCTTCCGGATCTGTTACCGCTTTTTTACGCAAGCGATAAACTACCTCGATTTTCTTTGTTACGTTAAATACACGGAATTCCACCATCAAATTATTCGGCTCACGTCCCGCTACTGTCTCTCCCCGGAAACGATATGTATCCCAAACATCGCCTTTCTCATATTTCTCGAAACGCATCTTCTCGGGACGACAGCGGAGGAATTGGGGAGCACGATATTGTTCCATCGGATGACGGCTATCGATAATCTCATAAATAAACTCTCCCATCTCCCATTCCGCATCCGGCGTAACCAATTGTTTGTTCAAATCCTTATCATATAATTTACGAATCGTACCTTTACGGGTATTGAAGTCGATGGCATACCAAGGATTCTCCACATGTGTCTCTTTTAATTCCGTTGCGCCCTGTATTTCCGGACGTGGCGCATCCTTTACTTTTATATAATACTGCGCATATCCCAAGGCCGGGACATCTTTCACGTAAAAGCTCCAATAGGTACCGTCGGAACGGCTTTCGCCAGCTTGTGCGGGAATTACGTTGCCAGCCGCATCCACGATCTCGAAAGCCTTGTCTTTCGGAAGAATCTGATGATCGACATAAGCTTTAGCGATACCGCAATAACTCCAGTTGAGCGTATTGAATACAGCGATAGACGGAATGTCGCTTTTAGGCACGAATGATTGTAATATACCCATAGTAGCCTCTCCCAGCAAACCGGAATGGCGATAGGCTTCCCACGCATACGATTGTTTCAAGGAGCGTTGTTCCCAAGTTTCCAGTCCATAAGCGTTACGTACGCTCTCGCTATGCCCGAAAGTATGCTCATCATAGAACAAAAGAGCTTTGTTGATGTCCTGAATCCGATCATTGATGTCTTTCGGCAATTGAGCGCCTAGCATTTTAGCAAATGACAATCCGGCTTGATTCGCGATAATATCCGAATGAGTCACACGAGATATGGCGGCTTCACGGGCACCGGAAGCGAAACCATCCGTCCACCAATCCGGCCAAGCTCCACGAATAGTCTGAATATGATCCGCATATTGGCTCTCTACCGTCTTAAAAAACTCACTGGCTACCGCCGTGCGTAATTTCGGCCATTCATACTTCTCATTCCATTTCTGTAACATCTCGCAACTTTTAGTCGAAGGGGGCGCATTATCCGTAAGATATCCCGAATGCTGCACCGCTAATATATCATACGGATAATTTTTCGCTTCCATTTCACCTAAATAAGTTAAAACACGCTCCTCAAACTGGTCAAAGTTATCTGTATGAATCCCGAAAAAATTACCATAGTGATAATGCTCCGCACGATAAGTCAAGACCTTCTTCCCAGAAGGTGATTCCCACCAAAACACCGTAGGTTTATCAAAGCAGATCAACGCTCGATGACCATGGGTTCCCATATTCACATATTTCACGCCGGCATCTGCGAAATACTCGCTGAAACACCAACCGATACCATTCACGTCGTCTTGCATCGCAACCTCGGCACGCATCCCATTTTCTCTAAATTGCTTGATCGGATAAAGGGAAGCGGCAAGTGTCTGCTCATCCGGTAATTCGTCAAAATTCAAGAACATCGTAGCTAATTCAATACGGCCCTCTTTTACCCGTTGCTTCAGGCGAGCGATCTGTTCCACAGGACGACATTTCAAATATTCGCTAACCGCCCAAGCGATCTCGCAAGTCCAACGGAACTTAGCGAAATCCGGATAATTATCCGTAGCGTCACAATAATCCAACGCATAATCAATGTATCGAAGCTGTTCTGCCAAGATTTCCATTTGGGAACGGGTATAACCGATATCCGTATGGGTGTGTTGCACCATATTCATCTGCCAATGTCGAACCGGTTTTACGGTCACCGTAGTTTCCTCTTTCTCTTTCCCACTTGTCAACGTCAACGGTAATTGGCGAGTCGTGCTAACCTCGGGTATCTCGATTCGGAATACATTATCCCCGGACACCAGTTTCTCTTTATGGCTTTGCTCGCCTAAATGGATCGTCACTGTAGAAGGTTCTCCTTCATGTTTTACGGAGATCTCGACCTTTTGGGTCAGTCCGTTTTTCGATTTATAAACCGCCGGTAATACACGGCTCTTGACATCCGATAATCCCGGAGACGCATGAACCGACAATGTCCCGATCAACAAAGCCAATCCTGCTGATAAATAAGTTCTTTTTTTCATCTTATCGTGTTTTTATTGATATAAGTCCTATATACAACATACATATTAATAATAGCATCAAGCCGGCTACCTGTCCGAACATATCGGCTATGCCTCCCATACAAGGCGTAATCAAAGCGCCTCCTGATACACCCATAATCATCAAGGCCGAGACCTCGTTCGATTGCTCCGGCCGATGTTCCAACGCAAAAGAGAACAGGATCGAAAACACATTCGAGCAAGCCAAGCCAACCAGTACGATCATAACGCCCATGCCCCACAAGCTATCCGAGATAAGCAATCCTACGAAAGCAAGGATAGCGATAAGCATGCTTCCCCTTAAGAAGGGTCGTGACGAGATCCTCGCCAGCAATATAGCCCCCAGGAAAGAACCTCCGGTACGAGCGGCGAAATAAAGGCTACTCCCTAATCCAGCCTCTTGCAACGGCATGGATAACTTTTCCATCAATAGCTTAGGGATCGTCGTATTCAGACCGACATCGATCCCGACAATACACAGAATCCCCAAGAAAAGCATCCGTATCCTAGCATCTTTACATAAAGCTAACGTAGAGGCGAACGAGGCTTCTTGCCCCTCTCCTTCCTCTTTACCCGGAATAGTCGTTATCAACCAGATGATAGATAACAAGGTAGTCACCGAATAGACAATGAATATCAACTTCCAATCTCCCCAGAAAGAAGAAGCTATACCTGCAATAATCGGCCCTAAGAAGGAAGATACCGCCTTAATAAACTGCCCTAAAGTAAGCACGCTCGTTACTTTATCCGGATTTACCACCCGCGCTACCATCGGATTCAAGGACACTTGCAAGATCGTATTTCCAATTCCCAGCAAAGCGAACGCAAACAAGATACAAGCAAAGTCATAGAAGAATAGAGGTATCAGCATCGCCAAGGTTGTGATAGCCAAGGCTACGACCACCGTATTCCTACGCCCGTGCCGTCCCATCCAGATACCGGTAGGGACAGAGAACAGGGCGAACCAAAGAAAGACCATCATGGGCAATAGGTTCGCCAACGTATCGGACAAACCAAAGTCCATCTTCACATAATTCGTGGCAATTCCCACGACATCCACGAATCCCATCACGAAAAAGCCGAAAAGGATCGGGAATATAGCGGAGTTCGTACTTTTAGTTCTCATATCGATCTTTTGGTTGGTTACCCATTTCTAAAACCAAATGTCCACCTTGAACAATCTCCGAGAAAGGAATACGAGTATCCGTCAATGGTTTCCCGTTTAAGTCCATGGATTGCACGTAATCATTTTGCTTACTATTATTACGAGTCTCGATCACGAATTCCTTCCCTTTATAATAGCGGTCATTCAGCCGGATCGTAATCTTATCGAACAAAGGACTACCCAAAGCGAAAGAAGGCGCTTGATCCGTCAAGCCTTTCATATCGAATAAGCCTAAGGAAGAGATCACGTACCAAGCCCCGAGCTGGCCTTGATCCTCATCTTGTCCGTAGCCATAACCGTGGATGCCATCCGTACCATAGAACTCATTCAAGATCGCCCGCACCCATTTTTGCGTAAGCGAGGGACGACCGGCCTCGTTGAACATCCAAGAGATGTGCAAACAAGGTTGATTTCCTTGGTTATACAAGGTTTGCAAACCGGCGAAAGCCCCTACTTCCGTGCCTCCGCTAAAGATTAATTTACGAGACACCGTGAAGATGCTATCCAACCGATGGTTAAACACGTCCGCACCTACTTTTGCGACCAAGCCTTTCGCGTCGTGCGGTACATAGAATGTATATTGCCAAGCGTTACCTTCTTGGAATCCGCGCCATACTTGCATCGGATTGAAGTCCTCGATAAACGTACCATCCTTCTTTTTAGGACGGACAAAATTACAGGAAGGGTCATAGATACGCTCCCAGCCTTTCGATAAGTCCATCAAACGGTTATAATCGTCCGTCTTACCCAGTTGCTTCGCCCATTGGGCCACGGCCCACGCACTATAAGCATATTCCAAGGTATGGGAAGCGGAAAACATGAAAGCCTCGTCCGGCCCGTCCCCTTTATCCAAATGAGGTACATAACCATATTCCACGAAATAACGGGTATCGATCTTTCCCGCGCCCAACGGACGATTCTCCCCATCCAACTCATTCTTCAAGCAAGCCTCATAAGCCGTATTCACATCGAAATCCCGGATGCCACATTGATAAGCGCCAGCGATAATCGTACTTAATAAATTCGTACCAACCCCGGAGACATAACGGCTATTAGCGATTCCATCCGCCAGCCAGCCGGCGTCCTTGTACACCAACAAATGGCTACTTATATAATCCGAATAATATTCCGGATAGGCCAAAGCCCAAACCTGTGTCAGATTCCATTGCGCTCCCCAAGCGGCATCGGTATTGTATAAGTTATGTACCGGTTTCCCGTCTTTCAAAGGGATTTGTCCTACCGAGCCATCATTTCTCGGATAAGCGCCATTCACATCGCTAGCTAACCCACGCCCCAATAAAGCGTGATACAAACCGGTATAGAATTTCACCTTATCCTCTCGCGCTGGAGTCTCTACCCGGATACGTCCCAAATATTCTTCCCATGTTTGACGAGATATTTCCCTTGCCTCGTCAAACGTAAGGGTAGCGGCCTCAGTTTCCCTATTTAACCGGGCATTCTCCACGGATGTATAAGAAAGACCTACTTTAGCGGTTACCGACTCTTGATCTTGGGTACGGAATGTCAGATAAAGTCCGGCCCCCACGCCCGTCGCTTTCCGTTCATCCGGACGGATATCCGCTCCGTTGAAAGCGCCAAATCCAACGGGAACCTTGTCCAGCACCGCCGAGAAATACAAAGGAACCGATGCCCCGGGTTGATATTTCCTCACATATTCAGGCTCGGTAATCACCCAGCCCTCGATACGCCCGTCTTCCGTAAAAGTAATTTCAGCATCCCGTACAGCTCCGCTCTCTCCTTGACGGTTTCCTATATCGAACAAGATATGGCTATCCTCCCCGGCCGGAAATGTATAACGCTGAATAGCGACACGAGGGGTAGCGGTAAGCTCCGCACAAATCGAGTAATCTTTTAGGAGAACGGAATAATAACCGGCGGTAGCGATCTCGTCCGTACGGTCAAAACGGGAACGGTATCCTATACCTGTCGAGTCGTCTACCGCCCCGGGAATTGTTTTCAATGGACCCGTCGTAGGCATCAGTACGATTCCACCGATCTGAAACTCATGCAAGCAGGGGAAACCCTCGATCGATTGATCCCGATAATCGTAACCGGTCGCCTCCCAACCGGATTTATTCCCGATATGCCCGTTCGTAGAAGGAGCCGGCTTGGCCATACCGAAAGGCATCGCTCCCGGGGTAAAATGAAACCAACGGCAATGCGCCGTACCGATCCGAGGTTCTACATATTGGCTAAGCTCTTCTTGCTGAACTTTCTTGCCTTGTGTCACGCAGGATGTGAAGAAAGCACACGCAAACATCAGGAACCATACAGGTCCTATACTATATTTTTGTCTCATATTCCTTTAGATAGATGGTTTAACGCAAAAACATAAGCTCCCATAGCGATCGAGCGATTAGCACCTTGTTTACTTACGGTCACCCCTATCCGTTTACAAGGATCATACCCTACCTTGCGATTGGTACCCGGAATGGGTACCTCGACAGCTCCTCCTTTAGCGAAATCAGCGAAACTCTCCGCATCCTCCAAAAGATAAGCTTTCATTTGCAATCGGCCGAAACGACTTCCATCCATCATACCGGTAGATGAGTTCAATTCTTTCAACAAAGCAGGGAGAATATATTTAGAAGCCCCCGATAGTCCACCACCGATTACGATGATGCCATCGATTAAAGTAATGGCAGACGCCAACGCATCCCCCGCTAGCTCCCCTAATTCGGAGAAAGCCGTAATAGCAGCCTCCCGGTTACCCGGGCAAATACCCTCGGCGATCTCAAAGATCTCTTTCGGAGTATGCACTCCCGTATCACCGGATCGTTCCGCATATACTCGCATGACCGCACGTATGCTGACACTCTCCTCTACGATATACTCCGGATATTTCTTATTCCGAAAACACCAGATATCTCCTCCTGCCGCATTATCTCCCAATAGAAGCTCTTGATTAATGACAACCCCGGCACCAAAACCGGTACCCAAGGTGACTCCCAGCAGGTTCTTATATTGCTTCATGCTTCCTGCCTCCCGCAAACGGCGGTTTATATCCGGAAGGGCTCCGGTTAACGCTTCTCCATATGCGAATAAATTCCCATCGTTATTGATAAATACCGGTATCCCGAATATATCTTCCAGAAACGGGCCTAACGCTACTCCACCCCGGAAAGAGGGGAAGTTGGGTAAATCGCCTATGATACCGGCTTGATAGTCTGCCGGACCGGGAAAAGCGAAACTGATAGCGACCGGAGTTTCCGGCAAGCCTGCCTGAATTGCCTTAAAACCCTCTACCAAATTGCCTAAACACTTATCTAAACAATCCGCGCATGCCGGAAGAACTACCGGATCGGCTATCTCTTTTCCTCCTTGGATGGCAGAGAAAACAAAATTCGTTCCTCCCGCATCCAATGTCATTACTATTCTATTGTCATTTGTATACATCATATATTCCTTTTCTTTATTTACCCATGTTCCGCCAGTGCCACCACGGTGGCACAGCCGTGCCATAGGGTTGGCATTGGCGTGCCATCGCAGTGGCACTACCGTGCCATCAAGGGTGGCACAGTTGTGCGACGCCTATGGCACGGTGATTATTGCCTAAATCGTACGTAAGCTTTTATAGTACCACAGTATTTACCTACGGACGATCCATACGGGCAGATCGTATATTCACCCACGCAAGCCGGAATGATAAAAGTCTCCGCGTAATGAACGATGAATGGTTCAAAAGCGTTTGTCGGACTCTCCACGATCAACTCATCTCCCTTGATTACATTCAGTACTTGCACCCCTCCATTCGTATTGTGAGGCACGATATCCGTGAACCAATGACGGCGGGTCTCGATGAACTCGTTCTCATGCAAGCCGGTCCGCTCCTCCCGCCAACCGTCTCCCTCGGCGATCATCTCCACTTGGTTGATCAAGTTATGACGGACAAACTCCGTTTGCCGCTCCCATTGGATCACTTTCGAGCCGTGGCCGATATTAATCGGTCGAGGCAATCCGTCCAATCCCAAGCGGCCCCAGTCCCAAAGCTTAAAGGTAAAGATACTTGGGGTAGCGCTAATCTCCAGCACCATGGCACCGGCTCCCGAACAATGGACCGTTCCGGCGGGGATCAGATAATGATCATGGCGTTTGGCAGGCCATTTGTTGACATACTTCTCCGTATCGAAAGGCTTTCCGGTCTGTTGGGAGTCGTTTAGGGCAGCGATCATCTCGTCCGGATTTACACCGGTTTTCAATCCCAGATAAACGGTAGCGTCCTCCTCGGCATCCAGCAGGTAGTAGCTCTCGTCCTGCGTATAATAAATCCCGAACGTATCCCGGATATATTGGGTGACCGGATGCACTTGCAAACTTAGGTTTCCTCCTCCCATCGTATCCAAGAAGTCGAAACGGATCGGGAAATCTTGTCCGAAACGAGCCTCGACCGGCCCGCCCAGCAAGTCTCTCGTCTTATAGAATACCAAGTCATTGGAAGGGATCTCAAACAGCTCTCCAGCAACTTTCAGGTATAAACTATTTTCCTCGGGCACGCAATCAAAACACCAGCCGAAGTTATCTTGCTTTTTATCCAGATCACAGACCTCTTTCATCCATTGGCCGCCCCAAGGAGCCGGATCGAAGAAAGGTACTACCCGGAACGGAGTATGCGCCGTTTTCTCTAACCCTTCTTTCAAGGTCTCCCCGGAAATCATCTTAGGTGTTCCGACGATATGGGTATCCAACCAATAATCGACCTTGGGAAGGACTTTCTTCTTCAGATTATCGCAAACAATCCAATCAATAAAATATCCTCGCTTATAATGGTACGACGGGGCTTCCTCCCGGTTTTCCACACCTAGCCCGTTCACCTCTTTTCTACGGGAACGCATCTGGATCTCCCAACGAGCCATATCCGCATAGATCAATTTGTCCGGAGCGGAAACGATCTCGGCGGCGGCGTGGCCATAAACGATTGTCCAGCCTTTTCCATCACGCAAGGACTCCCGGCAGGCGTTCACCTTCTCCTCATCCAAGAAATCCGTATAAGAGAAATGAGCCCGGCGGCCAAACAACCGGTCATCCGTCAGATAAGGATAGGTCATCGCCTCTATATCTTCTGCCGATTTAAATAAATCTCGCGTATTGATAAAACGATCGGGCGCGAGCGCTTGCAGTTCACGCATCAACTCCTCGTGATGAACCCCTTGGTAGCATTCCACCACCCAAACTTGTGATCCATTCGTTTCCGCATGTATCTCCGCCAATCGCTTCCGTATCGATTCCCAGCCTTTCCACAAGGTACCGTCTACAACGGTGGCCGGCATTTTATCATAATTACTTTTTCTCATCTCTTTTGACATTTAATATTGCACGCTTGTATTTAACTCTTATTTTTCTCTGCCCAATCCCTTAATAATTCAATCGCCTTAGATAACACTCCGGCCGATCCCTTGAAATTACCAGAGCCGCTGGGGACACCGCCTTTGCCATACCATTCGTAGAATCCGTCATTTTGGATCACACGCTCGATCATCGGATGAATCTCCGCATAAGCCTCCTCAACCATTCCATTAACGACAAGCTGCTGGATCATCCGACCGCCAAACCAAGTCCAATCCCCGCCATTCTGATACAGATAAGCCTTTGACATTCCTCCATGGAAAAAACCATCCGGATACACGGGATATAAGGTAAGACCAATACTCGGCATACCCGACAGGCGAACATTCTCAAGCATCTGGGCATTTACGGTACGTATCTCGTCTTTCGATAATAAGCCGGCCTCTATAGCGATAGCCGTCCCACCATGATAATGAATGGCAAGTTCATCAAAACCTTCCGGAATCGGAGATTTCTCCGGATAAATATGAGGAATGAACTTCTGGCGCTTTACATCCCATAGATGAGCCCGCACATTTCTCTCGATTCCCTCACGCAGACTTTTCCAACGGGAGGCTTGCGGAGAATCAGGAGCCATTTCCAACAAATAATCCAAGGCGATTATGAACATAGCGTTATCATATACATCGATAGCTGGATCCGACAAATCATTCATATCACATCCGAAATCGTCATTCGGCTGTACATCGCCCCAATCAGCGGTCATTGCTCCATAAAGCAATCCATATTTCTCATTATATCGTTCCCGCATCAGATAATCTACCATAGCGTTCATTCGCTCGAGAACGGTCTTCCCGGCAACTTTCTCATTCAATATCTCCCGATCACCCGTCTTACGAATGTATTTACCTACGATCTGAATCAAGGAAGATTCTTGGTCCGTCTCTACCGTATTCTTAAAAGCGACATGTTTCGGGGCGGCATTCGAATAATAAGGCGTATCATCATACCATGTAAAATCTTCTTTCAGCACATAACCATCGATCATCTCATCATTCGGCTGTTGAAGAGCGAAAAACAATAAGATAGCTTCCCGCAGTTCGTGTGGATCACTCTCCTCGCAAGCGATCTCTATAAACGTATTCATATCACGAGCCCATATCTGGGAATAACCACTCCCTGCGTTAAAGCCACTACGAATGGTCGCACGAGCCATACTATCCACCTTATGTAAAGCCGTGTCGGACAATATTTGATCGGCCAATCGCTGTTTCTCGGTCAATCCCGTACAGGATAAAAAAGATACAAATACAAAAGAAACTACAACTAGAATTTTATTCATGGCATTATGTTATGATTTATGTCGGCAAAATTATTTCAATAATCCAGAAAGGAATGCTACATTTGTTCCGATTTACTTGTACAATCTTATGATTTATAGATCATGGTCAAGATAAAAGAAGGATTTAAGGGAGAACGGCTTGTTTCTTTACCCGAGGAACTATTGGCAAGCTACCGGAGGGAACCGCTCATCAATAATTTATATGTACGCAAGATAGGTTTCTTCCCACGTGTTAAATATCATTTTCTCCAAAAAGAACATGGCTGTGACTACGCCATGCTTATTTATTGTACGGAGGGAAAAGGATGGTATCGTATCCTCGGTAAACAATATACCGTGGAGAAATACCAATATATCATCATCCCTCCCGGTATCCCCTACTCATTCGGGGCAGACGAGGGAGATCCATGGACTATTTACTGGTTACACTTCCAAGGGAAGCTTTGCGATCAATTCCTGCCGTCGCATCCGGTTCCGGTCACTATTTCGCCGAATGAATATTCCCGTTTACAAGATCGGTTACGGCTGTTTGAGGAGATATATAGCAGTTTCTCCATGGGATATATTAAAGAATATATGATTTATTCCTCCATGTGCCTTTACAATTTTCTGGCCTCTTTCATCTATCTGGAGCAATTCCGCCATATCATGATTCCCTCGCAAAAAGAATATCCATTCACGGCACGGGTTATTCATTATATGCGTGAGAACATCCAGCAGAATCTTACCTTGAAGGAATTAGCGTCTTATTTCAAATATTCCCCTTCTCACTTCTCGGCTCTCTTCTTTGGCGAGACCGGGGTCTCGCCCATGAATTACTTCATACGCTTGAAAATACAGAAGGCTTGTGAATATATCGAGCTAACGAATATGAAGTTGAATGAGATCGCCACGCATCTGGGATTCGAGGATGCCGCCTACTTCTCGCGTACGTTTACGAAAGTTATGGGTTGCTCTCCTTCCGTTTATCGTAAAAAGGAGATGGAGATATAGAATTCGTTTGGATTTCTAGTATTTCTCATGAGAATAAAATATATTTGTACAATAGATATTTAAACGAACATAAAGTAAGTAGTTACTATGATAGACCTAACACAGTTCACCCCTTGGACTCTCTTTACGGATCTTGGATTCATTTCGATACTTCTATTGGTTGGCAAATTCATACGAGTCAAGGTAAAACTGATACAACAATTATTCATCCCACCCAGCTTGATCGCAGGCTTGCTAGGACTGGCGTTCGGACCTAATGGACTGGGGTGGATTCCGCTTTCCAATGACTTAGGTACTTATGCGGCTATCCTTATCGCCTTGGTGTTCGGCGCGTTGCCTTTATCTTCCCCGAACGTCTCCATGAAAGAAGTAGCGAAACGAGTCGGGCCGATGTGGGCGTACGCTCAGGTGGGTATGTTATTGCAATGGGCATTGGTAGGCCTTTTCGGATTGTACGTGATCAAACTGATCTGGCCGGACCTGAATGACGCTTTCGGCATTATGTTGCCGACAGGCTTTTATGGCGGACACGGCACGGCCGCTGCTATCGGGTCTGCGTTCGAGGGATTGGGCTGGGACGAGGCTCGCAGTTTAGGCATGACAACCGCTACCGTGGGGGTTATTTGCTCGATCATCGGAGGTTTACTGATGGTCAAATGGGCGGCCAAGCATAAACAAACCGCTTTTATCTCGGATTTCGACGATCTCCCGGATGAGTTGAGAAGCGGGTTGCTGCCGGAGGATAAGCGGGATTCCATCGGAGAGGCTACGACTTCCTCCATATCCATCGATACGCTGACTTTCCATGTGGCCTTGGTGTTTGTCGTGGCTTTTTTGGGATATATGGTTAGCCAAACCGTAAAGGTGTATTATCCGGTATTGGAGTTACCTGTTTTCAGTTGTGCCTTTATCATTGGATTAGTATTAAAGAAATTCTTCGACGCAACAACCATATCCAGATATATCTGCCCGCAGACGACCCAGAGGCTGAGCAGTTCCTTCACGGATATGTTGGTAGCTTGCGGTGTAGCGTCTATCAAGCTAGGGGTGATCGTAAAATATGCCTTGCCGCTTATCGTACTCATCATAGCGGGCGTGGCGATCGTCTGGTGCATAACATTCTTCTTAGGAAGAAGATTAGCCAAGACCTTTTGGTTCGAGCGCATGATTTTCGCTTGGGGATGGTGGACCGGCACGATGGCCATGGGCATCGCCTTGCTGCGGATCGTCGATCCGAAACTTTCCAGCAAAGCGATGGATGATTACGCGATGGCTTACCTGCCTATCGCTCCCATAGAGATCTTATTGATCACCTTCGTCCCCATCCTTTTCGTCAACGGATTGGGAGTTTGGTTGCTATTAGCCTGCTTGGTCCTTTCCCTACTGATCTTGCTACTGGCGTGGAAGATGGGATGGTGGATTACTCGCTCTTGATACTATTTACCGGGTTCTCGTTCGCCGCTTTCCAGTTCTGGAAGCTTACGGTCAATAATGTGATTACGGTTACGATCAATAAGGCGATTAAGAATACCCACCAATGAAGCGGAGTCTTATAAGCGAAACCCTCGAGCCACATCTTCGCGCCCTGCCAAGCGATCGGCGCCGCTATCACGAAGCAAATACCTACAATCCTCAGATAGGCCTTATTAAACATCAGCAGGATCTCCCCTACCGTAGCTCCATGTACCTTGCGGATACCTATTTCCTTACGGCGGTATTGAGTCTCGAACACCACTAAGCCAAATACCCCGACCAAAGAGATAATAATCGCCAGTAAACTAAAGACCGTAACCAGATCGCGCAGGTTCTCCTCTTTCCGGTAAAGATGATTAAAGATCTCATCATAGAACTCGATATTGAACGGATAGGAAGGGTCTAATTCTCTCATCGTCTCCTGGATGTGTCCTACTACGGCATGAATGTCCGATCCGGCTTTCAAGCGGATATAAGAGATTGGCAAAGAATAACCAAAGTTTCCGACCAAGAAAGCGATATTATCCTCTCCACCACGAAGCGAGGTGAATTTCACATCGTCGGAGAAACCGATAAGATGACCGGAAGAATAGCTATCGAACGCGTCACCCACTTGCATATCCAACCCCTCCATCGCCGTACGATTGAATATATAAGACACATGATCCGAAAGTTCGTCCGCCTTTGAGAAATCTCTCCCTTCTATAACCGGAATCCCCATCACCCGCAAGAAATTGGAAGATGCTATAATTATGAAATACTGAAAGTCCTTACCCTTATAATTACCGCCATTCGTGTTATACCCGTCCTTAGAGCCCACTTTCTCCATAGCGAAAGCTACATCCTCGATCCCCGGATTCTCTTTCAAGCGATTCACATATGTATCGTGATGCTTATTGTACATTGTCTCATTCAGCTCCACGATAGCTACCTGATCCTTATCGAATCCTAAAGAGAAATTCCGCATATAACTATTCTGGATTTGTACAAAGCAAGCCCCGATAATCAACACGATCGAAACAACGAACTGGACACAAATCAATGTCGTACGTAACTTACGCCCGGAAGGAGATAACCCGAAGCTGCCCTTCAGCACCAAGGCCGGAGGAAAAGAAGTTATATAATAAGCAGGATAAATACCCGCCAGCCAACCGATAACTAACGCTACGATGCCACACAAGAAAACGATCGGAAGATTTGAGACCAAACTCAAATCAGCCTCGATAAAAGGTAGCGCTTCCGCCCAATCCAATCCCCAAACGATAACGAGACTTACCAGCCATGCTATAAAACTAATAAGGGCTGCCTCTATCAATAAAGATCTGCGCAACAAAGTATCCGAACTACCCAATACCTTCTGCGTATTGATACTTTTGATTCGCAACGGAGTCAGAGAAGTGCTAAAGTTCGTGAAGTTAATAGCCGCGACAATGACGATCAGAAGAGCTATACCGAACAATAAGGCCGTGACTTCCTTGTTTCCGCTCCGGAATGTACCACCGTCTTGCGTCTCATTCATATAATAAATATCAGTCAGCGGAACGAGCCGGATCTGTTCTCCTTCATGGTAAATCTTCTTGAAATCAAAATTACGGTTGAAATTATCGGCAACCTCATCTGCCATGGCAGGATTATCAAGCAATAAATAACAAACCCAGTTACTTGAGCTAAAATTATTGATATTATAATCCGGATCGATCGCCGTATAGACCACGTTCCGAAGCTGCGTGTTCTCCGGGAAATCCTTATAAACCGCGCCAATCGTAAAGAGCTTAGCCGATTTAGTCCAGATATTTTCTTCCGCTCGCAACGTCTTACCAACCGCAGAGATATCTTCCCCAAACAACTTGTCAGCCAAGCTTCGGGGTACCATTACTTTCTCGGGATCTTTCAAGCAATCGATATCGCCTTCCACGATCGGGAACGCGAATATCTTCGGTAAACTAGCGTGGCAGGTTGTCACGATTTCCTTAAACCCAAACGGTTGCCCGTTTCTATCCACCGAGAGATAAACACCATTCTGGCCAAAAGAAGGAGTCAACAATGTACCCGCCTCTATATGCGGGGAAGATTGGATGACAGCCTCCACAAAGGCACGGGGTAATATTGTCCCGAAAGTACCCGGAATGGTCAAGTCCACCCTAAAAATCCGCCCGGACGTAGGATGGCAACGGTCAAAAGTCCGCTCAAAATTAATCTGTATCAAAATCACGATAAAAGCGGCGAAAGCGACCGCTAATCCCGCTACATTCAAAAAGGTAGCTACCTTGAAACGTATTAATACATTGATGAAATTGCGTATGATTGTTTTCATAACTTACTCTATTTTATTGATACTAAAATCGACCCAAAAAGAGTATTCCTTAAATAAGATGGCTGATATTCATTCGTTTCAAGATATTCAAAGAAACCTTGTTCAACGCAATTGTCTCAACCTCTTCCGTACGGAAAAACTTACTTAAACCTTCGA
>ENA-OPNH01001161-OPNH01001161.1-human-gut-metagenome-genome-assembly--contig:-NODE-1161-length-15489-cov-1.629195_pt1 | contig 15489 bp, 17 predicted proteins | sample MGYA00241537_ERZ501771 | MGnify/ENA primary metagenome ERZ501771 (study PRJEB25962, sample SAMEA2042608) | human gut metagenome | biome: human gut; feature: human-associated habitat; material: faeces...
CTTAAACTTCATTTCTTCACAGCCCCTAATATCAAAAAAGGTTATATGTATTTTTAAACAGTAATAATTTATTCTTTCTTTATATAGTTAGAATCTTTTTTGCTATCATAGATAATCTTTCCATCATTTATGATTATTTTTCTATCACAGCAATCAGCAACTTCATCATCGTGGGTAACAATAATTACAGCTATGCCTTTTTTATTTAAATCTCTGAAAAGTTTCATAACTTCTTTTGAGGTTTTGGAATCCAATGCACCTGTTGGTTCATCTGCAAAAATTACAGATGGATTATTAACTATTGCTCTTGCTATTGCTACTCTCTGTCGCTGACCACCAGAAAGCTGATTTGCTTTTTTATCAAATTGCTTATCTATTCCAACCGCCTCAAGTGCCTTATGAGCCATTTCTTTCATTTGGCGGTTTGGAGTGTGGTTAAAATAGAGCGGAAGCATAACATTAAATCCGACTTTTTTATGGTTTATCAGAGAAAAATCTTGAAGCACAAAACCAATCTTTTCATTTCTGAGCTTGGCAGTTTTGCGGTCATTTAAAGAAAAAACATCTATACCATTAAGATAATATTTTCCGTCATCTGCATTATCAAGACAACCAAGTATATGTAGCAGAGTAGATTTACCTGCACCAGATGTTCCTTGTATAGCGACAAACTCGCCGTCCTCTATCTCAAGATTAGCCTTATCAAGAGCAACGAAGGTTTCTTTGCCAAGTTTATACTTTTTGGTAAGATTCTCAGTTTTTATAAGCATATCATTATATCCTTTCATTTGTTATGATTCATACTTTCTGTATATTTCTATTGGAGAACTCTTTCTGAAAACCAATATAGAAATAATTACAGATACTGCCGAAACTGCCAAAGCATAAAGCAAAGTAAACAGTACGGTCTGACCGTCATATATTAAGCCATCGGACATATTGATAATTCCGTTGCTTGTCAAGAAATCATAGTTCACTATAAATAGGATATTCAATAAACCACCCAGCAAGCCCATTAAACCAATAGCACAAGAAATTATAAAATAGCTTTTTCTTCTGTTACAACCACAGAGATAGTATATGGAGTGTTCTCTAAGCTTTTTGTTTACAAAAAGAACTGATATACTTATAAGTGCAACTGTCATAATAGACAGCATAAATAAAGGAGTAGGTAATCTTCTTCTAAAAGAAAGTGCGATTACTTTATCTGTATTTTTTATAATATTATCATAGTCAGTAACACGAAATTGTTTTGTAAAATAATTAAGGTATTCTTTTCTTTCTGCTTCTGAAGAATTAGATTTATAGGAAGCAATAAAGTTTTCGGCAGTTAACGGGCAATTATTCACACTTTTAAATACTTTTGTCAAACGACTCGACTCCACAAAAATTAAACCATTTTCTAATTTTTGATACAAATCATATGTATTTATATCTGTTCCACTTGTATTAAACGAGGGTACAGTATATGGTTCAGCAAGTTTACCAGCCACTTTTATTTTAATTTTTTTTGTACTTGAATCAAAATAATTTGGCAACTCAATTTCTGCAATATCACCAATATTTAGATAATCAAAGTAAATTCCTGATACAATAACATTAAAATAATCACTACTTTGCTCTTGCATATTATTCCAACTGCCATTTTTAAGATTAAATTGATATTTTTCAATCATATCTGTTGTGTAAATATAACTTTTTATTCTTACTCCATTAAAATCAGAATTGAAATATTTAACTTTAGTAAACGGAACATATGCTTTATATTTTCTTGCATTATTTTCGACGTTATTTATATAATCTCCCCATGGATCCATGGAACTTGAATTAACCATTTCTGCAGTAACTAAATTAGGCATACAGTAAAAGCTGTCTGTCGTTTCGGTGGTTTTGAATATATCTTCTGTGTATACAATATATCTATACATTCCAAAAGAATTATTAGCTATAAATAATACAAAAATATATATTATAGATATTATTATTGCAGTAATTTTATTGTTTGTAAAAAATTCAAAAATCAATTTTAATGTTTTCATTAGTTCCACTCCAAATACTAATTATATTTATTTTTATTTATAATAATTGAATTTTTTAGACAACTAATTATAAATGGTATCGCTGTAATGCATGAAAGAATTATTATGCTAATAAAAATAATTATATAATCCATAATTGAATATTGCAATCCTTCATAGACATTAAAATACACAAAGAACTGATTATATGTAATTAAGTGAATTGCAATAGATATTATTCCAATAATACCTGAAATGATAATATTTTCTAAAATTAAAATTAAAAATAATTTTCTTTTGGTAGCTCCCACAATTAAATAGATGATATTTTCCAGATTACTTTTATCGATTAAGAACTTGATTAAAAACATAAAAGATAAAGCAGAAATTATAAATTCGCACATGATTAAGAAAAAATCACCAATAAAATAACTATCGGCTGCTTTGTAAGATTCAGACGGTGATTCAATTAAATCGCTTTGAGGAAACTCAGCATGAAGATTGGCTATAAATTGACTGTTTTCTGTTCTACTCATTCTTTCAGTTGTGTATATGGTTATCTCATCAATCGAATATCCACATTTGTCAAATGTATTAGAAGGAATATAGAAATTGTCTATAAAAGTATTTACACCGATAACTTCATATTCTCTGCCACTGAGCGTTACTGTATCACCTTGTGCCAATGAAAAGATATCATCACAGTTAGGAAGAATTATTACATTTTTTCCGTTTTTAATTTCTTCATCATAAAACTCTGAACGTCCCATTTTACTAAATAATTTATGCTTGTTATTTATTTGTGTACATACACGAAGATAATAATCAATGTAATTATTTTTATTAAATTCTTTGGGTAAATCATCTAGTAATAAGTAATGCACAGCCATAACATCTTCTATTATTTCAGAATTAAGCAGACTACTGTTTTTAATTTCATAATAAGAAGCAGGTTCATCAAATTTTAATGTATATGTATAATAAGATGAATCTGTACTGACTTCAGATTTTTTTGTAGAAAGCTGATTCCCATAAAAGTATATAAACGAGGTGGAACAAACAATTCCACCTAAAAGAAACATAATAAAAATTAGTTTATTAGAAAGAAAATAAAAACTAATTCGAGAAAATATGAGTTTAATAGTTTTCATAATTATTTAACTTGTCTATATCTATAAACGTATCCATCTGCTACTTTTGTGCCAATCTCTTTCTTATATCCCTCATGCTTTACATATTTAGCATAATCAATTCCACTTAGATATGCTTCGCCACTATGGACAGGTGAAGTTGAACCTTGTTCATTATTGCCTGAACTACGTTCATGTCCTGCATTATCAGTCAAATAGACCTTTGCAGTTACACTTAATTTGCTTGTACTATTCATTTCGGTTGTTGCTCTTGCATCATCATAAGGATTGGTAGTACCATAGTCATAAAAGACTCTCATAAAGTTTTGTGGTTTAATATTATATTGCTCATGTAAATCAACATAATCTGTGTGGTTTACTTTGAGTGTATAATTACCCGCTCCATAAACCATAAGCGATGATGTAGCTACAAGTGCGGCAAATGCAAGTGCTGTTGTTGTCTTTAAAAATTTTTTCATACATATGACCTCTTTATTTTAAGATAAGCTAAATCACTTAATTAAAATTAATAGTAATTTAACTTTCGATATACATATTACCACTGTATCTCAAAATTGTCAAGAAAAATCTAAAATTTTACAAAATTTATTTTAAATCTTATTTGGCTTATGTATTAAGATAAGGCTCTATAATAAAAATTGGTAATAGAAAAAGAACCTACAGATAAAAAAGTAGAGCATATTTACTAAATATCCTACTTGTGGATTTAGTAAATATGCTCTAAAAGTGATTTATGGGCAAATATTTGAAATAATCAAAATAATTTATAAATGGAGATTCATTATGCTCTTTCAAGAATTATTTTACAGAACAGCATATCCATTATAAGGCAATCTCCGTCAACATTAATTTTATTATAAGGTGAAACTTTCTCTCCTAAAGTCTCGCCCTCTATATGAGTATTATAGAAATATTCACCGTTTTCCTCTTTCCAGTCTGTTGATTCTATAATAACAACATTGTCCTTAACTTCAAGACCTTCCTTCTTGGCATTTTCTAATAACTCTTCAGGAACCTCAAGAAGAATATCCAACTTGCCGTCATTTGAAAAATTATATATTGATGAAACGAATTGTAGGTAATCTTCATTATCTTCAAGGTTTTCAATCTCAGCAGGAGTAAACATTTTCATACTCATATCTCCTAGCTGCATTAAACCAAGTTCTTTAACTTTCCATTTTCCAATAATATCCATATGCGTTCTCCTTTCAATAGTATTATATTTACGCCCAAGGGTCAGCAGACTTCGGTTCTCTGATTCCTGTCAGCAAATATTGCTCCCACAAAAACCATCTTCCATCACCTTTCATACGAAGCTTAATAGGTCTTGGACTATCTGCACCTCCACACGGGATAAACAATTTCATATAACCTTGTTCTGCATTGGAATACTGATTACTCTCTATTGTAATCGTGAAAGGCTGTGTAGGTGTATAGTCATTATCAGGGGTAGCTCCTGCAAAATATGAAAAAGGAATATAAGTTTTTCCATCTCTGAATCGGTCATTAATGAAAGAAATATCCGCTCCATTAAGTGGACGAGGACCTCTTAACCAGTTAAGCATTTCTGTTCCGATTTGTTTATCCGCTGCATATGCACATAAAGCACATACTGTAAGAGCTGCTGTTTTATATGGAGAATCCAAGCTTGCTTCAGGAAGTGCCTGCATTTGCTCCAAGCTTTCAGGAAGTGCAGAAAATGTAAACTTCTCTCGCTTATTTCCAACAGATGAAACGGCTGAATTTACCATTCCCATAGGGTCTTTTTTTATTTTGTCAAAAATACTCATTACAGTTCCCCCTATTAAATAAATTTTAAGATTTTTATATTATTATTTTAAATAAAAGCTTTAAAATCTGATTAAGAAAATATCAAATATTACTCTACTTTATTATGATATTTATCAGCAAGCCTATAAAAGAATTGTATTATTTCTTTATCAGGCTCAACACTTGCATTATCATATGTAGAATCTGAGTATGAAAAGCTATAGCAATAAGTTGTTTCATCATAAATCTTTATAAATTTACATTTCTTACAAGATTTATAATCTCTTACAAATTCAAGTAAAGTTTTGCCTTTGTCATTTTTCTTTTTCAGAATTTCAAATAGCGCTTTAATATCAGAATCTTCTACACAGCAATTATCAATTTCTATTCTTGTAAAATCATTCGATTGAATGGCACATTGTGCAGAAAATACCCAGGCTTGGTCTTCCTGCTTATCAAGCGAAAATATATAGCAACTAGTATAGCACATATGATTGCATGATATATGTACACCAATAAGATTTTCCGGAATACGCTCAATTTTTTTATTTTTCTTATTTGAGCTAAGGTGTGTAAAAAATGATATCATTGAAAACGCCACCCTTCTAAAACCGAATTTTAAACAATAGTGTTGTTTATGGTATTATTATAACAGTTATTTATGCTTACCGCATGAACCGAAAGATCTATATTTAAAATTATATTTATTTGTATTGATATAAAATTCAAATATGAATTTTTGAATTTTATATAGTACCTATTAAAAATATTACTTTAGTATTTCTGATAGGGTATGTTTTCTGAATTTAACAAGATTTATAAGCGAAACAACTAAAGACAAAACTATAATATATGTCAAAACAATTAATGAAAGAACTATAAGTCTTACAGTGCCGAATACCAAAACAATACCTATTGTATTTGAAAAGTATAAATTAAATAGTGCCACAAGTACAGCAGACAATATACCTCCTATTAACATTGCAAAAATTCCATCAATTATAACTTCAAATATCTGCATAAAGAAAAGTTTTCTTTGATTCAAACCTATTGCAAGCATCATTGCTGAATATTTCGTTTTTTCTGTATTATAAAAATACATAACGGTTATAATGCTTATTGATAGTGCTGTAATCAAAAATATAATAACAACATATATTAAATCATAAGCAATAGATTGCTGTTTTTCTATGCTGTCATAATTAAGTCCTTTAATTTGAATAGAAATTCAATTAGGGCATATACTATTCGCATAAGATGTAAATACTGACATAATATTATTTGAAATAAATGCAATAAAGACTGCTGATGCAAGCATAGTTGTCAGAAGTAACGCACCAAGAAATACATATATTTTTTCGGATTTAAGCTCAAGCCATACGGATCTCATAAGATTAGTTAATTTTGTCATCTATCTTTTTACCGTCCTTAAAGGTGATTATTCGTTTTGTGCGTTTAGCGTCAGCCATATTATGAGTAACGATAATTATGGTTTTTCCCTTAGAATTAAGTTTTTCAAACATTGTCATTATTATATCAGAATTTGTACTATCTAGATTTCCGCACGGTTCATCGGCAAAAATTATAGGTGGATTATTTATAATAGCTCGTGCAATGGCAATACGCTGTTTCTCTCCGCCAGAAAGCTTTGCCGTTTTTACCTTTATCTTATCGGTCAAACCTACCTGTTCAAGAACACTATTTACTTTTTCTTTAATTTCCTTTTTTGGTGTATTGGAAATTAAAAGCGGAACTGAAATATTGTCAAATACTGTATACTTAGGTTCAAGATGAAATGCCTGAAATACAAAACCTGTATTTTTACATCTGAAATTAGCCAATTTGTTTGCGTTTAAATCTGTAATAACTGTTCCGTTTACAGTGATTTTTCCGCTATCAGGTTTATCCGGAAAATGATATTCCGACTTTTTAGTTCGATTATATAATCATATTACAAAACTTATTATAAAATATTTTTTACTTTTTCAATTAGTAATATTTACAATTATTTACTATAATACATACACTTTTTATTTATATTTACAATTATCTCTAATTTTATATAAATAAAAGATGTATATTTAAATTTATATTCTTATCTCAATCTATATTTACAGCTATTCCGCTGACACGAGCCTCTATTGCGAGTATAGTGCGATTTTCACAGCCTGTTTTCTCTAACATATTATGTATGTGATTTTTTACTGTACTTTCCGATATTCCAAGTTTTTTGGCAATCTTTGAATTTGACATTCCGGCAGTCATAAGTCTTAAAACCTTTAGTTCACCTTCTGTAAGTTCATCACTAAAAGCGTGATTTATTTTTTTATTATGCTTTGGAACACAATCAGGATAAACCGATTCTCCTGCCATAGTTCTATCCATAACATCAAGTATTGTTTCCTTAGAAACTTCTTTGAACCAAAGCTTTCTATTCCAATTTTCCTCGCTCTTTTCAATAATTCTCCATCTACCATAGATGTGACAGCAATAATCTTGATTTCTGGACATATGGATTTAATCTTTTCAGCTGCAATTAAGCCATTCGCTCCTTTATCCATTAAAATATCCATAAGTATTAAATCAATCAGTTCTGCTCTTGAAAATCTTTCTGCAAAATCGGCAGATTTCTCTGTTCTTACAAGCTTGTATTTTTCACTGTTATTTATATATAATGTAAATAAATCCTGTGCAACACGGGAATCATCAACAATCATTACCCTTACTTCAGACATAATTTTTCCTCCTTATCTGGAAATTTGAGCATAAGCTTAAATTTTGGAAAGCTTTCTATGGTCATAATGCCACCTTCGTTTTCTACTATATTTCTTAGATTTTGAAGACCGCCTCCCTCTTTAACCTTATATATTGGCGGAATACCATTATTAGTAAACTCTGCTCTAAATGACATACTTGATTTATAAAATCTCACATAAAGCTTGTCTCCCTTTGCATGACTAATTGTATTTGTTAAACAAACTTGTAAAGCTGTCATTAAAACATCATTTATTTCTTTTTTGTCAGAAAGTTTTCCCCTTTGAATAATGTCTACTCCCATATTAGCTGTAGATTGTAGGAGCAATTTCCAATTTTTTTCTGGGTCCTCTGGAGATATTTCAGTATTAAGCACTGCCATATTAGAACGCCATAAGAAAAGAAGCTTATTTCTATCTTTTTGATTATTGGGCTTGGCAAGATATGACCGAAACATAAGCAATGCCTTGCCTAAATTATTATGTACACTTATTATTGCATTGAGTATTTCTTTTTCATGTGTAAGTTGCGTAACATTCTTGCTAAATTCACCCAAACGCTTACAAATAGTGTCCATACGACTATTATTTTCTTTTAATTCTAAATTAAGGTTATACTGTTTAGTAATATTATACGCAATAAGTTCTATAATTTCTGAACCATCTACTATTATTTCTCTTTGACGAAAATCCCAAATCTCGCCATCAGAGGTTTTAACTGTAACATTTGGTTCAGTACATATAAGTTCAGTATTATTCTTTAATTGCTTTGTCTTTATATCATCAATTAATTGTTTGCTATTCATAATACCCATACCAAACAATTTTTCACAAAGTATATCCATCTTTCTATTTACCAAAAGCAACATACCATTTTTTTCAGAAAAACAGACTCCATCAGGCAAGGCATCTAAAGTTTCTTTTACTGCATTTGCTGTAAGCATATTTTTTTTCCTATTTTTTAAATGTATATAAAGAATTATTTCAGTAATAACAAGAAAAATCAGTATTATTGCTATAAATATAGTTGGAATACTGCCTATAATCCTTGCAAAAATTGAGGGTTCATTTCCCATATATTTGCTATCAGAAATTCCTAAAAGCACGAACACACATACTAAAGTAAGAAATATAGAAAAAATTCGGTTCCCTATCGACATATTTAAGATAATGACATTAACAACAAGATAAATGGCTATTGTCATAATCAAAAGTGCAAAACAAGAGTATACACTATGTAGAACAATAGAAACTTCACTATAAGCTATCATATAGATTCTCCTATCGGAAGATTTAAAATAATATACTCAGATTCCTCGTCTATCTCAACTTCTAAGCTTCCACTCGATTTCACTATATCATCAAGGCGATAATCTTCGGGAAAATATTCTCTTGGCGAGTTTATTTCAATAGAAAGCTTAATCATATCTGCCATTTCTAAATTGACCATAACTGCATCAGCACCTGGAATTGCGGATTCGATAGCCGCTTCAAATATTTCATATGCAAGCAAAACATATTTTCCAGATACAGTTTTTTCGCCTTGATAATTACCATATGCAGTAATCCCATAAAGCTGTATATATTCTAAGGATTCTGAAATTGCATAGCGTAATTCATCACTATTAAAGCAAGACTTTCTATGCAAATATAAAACCATATTTGAGTGTCGTTTTATATATGCATTTAAAATAGCTATATACTTCATAATCGTTTCAAAATCTTTTTCATTTTCAGGAGGATTTTCTAAAAGTCCCTTGAGCTTTTCTATCTGGTTTTGTGAACTTTTAGCTATCTCATTATAAATCATAGTTTGCTGTTCGATTTTTGCTTTCTCTTCGCTAATCCTATTTTCTTTTTCAAGCATAATTTGCTCTTGCATAAGCAAATCTCCTAAATTTTCAAGCTCATCAGTGATTTTATTAATATCTGAAATATCTCTAACCCAATATCCATATCCGCCATTTATTGCGTGACTTTTCAAGATAATATTTCCATCATTCAGCGGAACATTTTCATGCTCTGCTTGAATAATCTGCTCTAATGTCACCGAAACACATTTCTTTGAGCGACAACAAATATCACCCTTTAAAGATATAATGCCTCCACTAAGATTAGATGCAGACCATAACGCTTCATAGTTATCATTAGATGGAAAGAGTTGCGCAAGAATAAGACTCTCTATATATGCAGGAAAAATAAAGCATATAATTTCTGTTGTTTTAAAAAGTTGCATAAATATATTATTTGAATCTATAAAGAATATAATTATATATATCATTCCAACCAAGAGCGGTACAAGAGGTTTCCATATATTTTTTCTGTAATCTGAAACCGCGCAGCGTGAAAGTGAAATAATAAGTATTGCTAAAAATAATATAATCACCCATAAAATCGCTAAATTATATCCTATGCCATGAGTATATTTATTCCAATTATCAAAGCCATCTATAAACTTAAAAGCAAGCTGGTGAAAATCATTTGTCAGAACAAAAAGCACAATTAAAGTTGCAGGGATATATAAAAGCCTCCACCACTTACTAATTGTCTGATTTTGACTTTTTCCAATATGAAGCACAGCCAAAAACATAAACAAAGCCATAAAGGTTTGTGGAGCATAATAAAAATACCATATAAATCGACAAGCTATATGCCCATCTGGAAAAAATACAAACTTAACAGTTCTTACAAATATAAGCAATATAACCATATAGCCTGTGGCGACAAGATATTTCTGTACTTTGGGATGAATAATTCGTCTTTTAATCTGGCTAATCCAAATAAATGCAGAAAATACAAAGAGCAAAAAAATAATTATATTGCTTGAAATAGATTTAAAGTTATCACGAAACAGTCTGACAAAACCTGTCATCAACACAAGAATAACACAAAGTAAATCTGAGAGTTTAGTTTCTTTACTTATATGTATAACAATACACCCCATTTTGTAAAAATTTTATTCTATATTCAATAGAAGCTAAAAGTTTCGCCCAAGCCTTTTCAAAATAGCTTAAATAGTATAAAACTATTTATCTAAAGTTATCAAACCCCAGACTTAAATTTAGTCTAGGGCTTGATTATTGTCCTATATTAAATTTTTAATTATTTTGATTATCAGTAAAAATAAGTTCAAGAATATTTTCACTATTAATGTAGTTATAGACTATATTCGTGCAAATTTTTTTAACAATCATTATTCCCATTCCACCATCATCAAAATCGTCAAAATCTTTCTTTGGTCTATCCTCAAGATAATCGAACTTCTTTCCATTATCTCGGAAAATAATGCTTATTTTATCAGCTTTTTTGTTGTATGAAACAAATATTAAATCTGCACCTGAATAATTTACAATATTAGAGAAAACCTCATCACAAGCAAGAAAAATTTTCTTTTTAAGTTTATCTGCTATATCAAGCTTAAATATATATTGCTGTATTTTTTCTAACTCAGAAAGTTCACATTGTAATTTTAAAGATTTATCTTGGCGTTTCACCGCAAGCATTGTTATATCATCGAACTGCTCTCCCCCATTTATAAAGCTTTCCAAAGAGCTGCTTATACTCTGACATAAACTATTTGCTGTGTATTCAGTGTTGTTACAAACTCCTAAAAGTCTTTTTTCACTAAAAAATTCTTTATCTGCATTAACAGCCTCGGTTACACCGTCAGTATAAAGATAGAGAATATCCCCATTTGAGAAATCGCAAATATACTGCTTATATTCAGAATCATCAAACACTCCAAGTGCCATACAAGGTGAGCATTCAAGAAATTCTGCCTTTCCGTTTTTGATTATAACTGGTTTATTGTGACCTGCATTTATATAATGAAATTTATCAGATTCACTATCAAAAATCGCAATAAATGCTGTTACAAACATTTCTTCTGGATTAGATTCGCAGATTTCAAGATTTGCTGATTTAATAGCGTCTGAAGCATCTGAAATATCTATGAGTTTTTCTCTTATGAGTGTTTTCACAAAAACCATAAACAACGATGCGGCTACACCTTTACCAGAAACATCTCCGATAACTGTACATATATTTCCGTTTTTTAGCAAAAAGCTATCATAGAAATCTCCACCAACCTGCTTGGCAGATTTCATTCTTGCCGATACCATAAAGTTATCAGACATACAGATATTTTTTTCTTTAGATATGATACCATACTGAATCCGCCTTGCAACATCAAGTTCTGTTCCAGCCCTTGCCTGTTCCTCTGCAAGAGTTTTTATCTTATCAACATAGCTATCAATATCGACAACCATTTCATTGAAAAAGTCTGCGATAAGCTGAATTTCATCATTTGTTTCAGGATTTATTGGCTCAAAAGCCTTTTTGCCTGCTTTTTTATCGGAAATATAATCCTTCATGCTCATAAATACCATAGTTATAGGGTTATATATTTTCTTTTTTATAAACAATGCCATCAAAGCAAACATAGCAAAAAGTGCAACTATAACGATTGACATCTTGATAACTATTTCAGATATGATTTCTGTATAGATTTTTTCAAGTGAATAATCTGCACATACAAGAGCAACAGGCTTATTATTTTTATCGTAAATACAATTATACGACGACATAAATCTACCATATTTTTCGTTGCTATATTCATAGATAGTTGATTCTCCACTATTCCATGTTTGTACTTCTGCATCAAAAAGCTTATGTTCTATAACTGTACCAGCTTTTCTATCTTCCGATACTTCGTTATTTTTTTCATCATCAGCCGCAACAACCATAACATATTTGATTTGATTATTTTTCGTGTCAGGAATATATATAAATATATATTCCAAGCCCTCACCTATACATATACTTCTAAGGCTTGATTTTAGATAATTATATTTCTTAGACGATGGATTATTAATCAAATTTTCCATATCATAATCACTTGCAATCTGAGATACGATATACGAAGCACTTTTAACAATATTTCCTGTCAGACTTGTGGTTCGTCGAATATTATCGAAACAACTAAGCGAGCCAAAAATAACAATAGCAACTAAAAATACAACCAAGATACAAACAACTATTCTTCTTAATAAAGAATTTTTCATTTTTCAATGTTAATTTTCTGGTCAAATCCAGTCAGCTTAAAAACATCAAACACTTCATCAGATACATTTATAATCTTAAACCCATCTTTACAAGACATCTTTTTATAGGCTGAACCTCCCTGACGCAACCCAGCCGAGGAAATGTATTCAAGCTTTGCAAAATCAAATACAAGGCTTGTAATATCATCACTCAATTTAGAAAGTTCCTCTCCGAGCTGAGGTGCTGTTTGTGTATCAAGCCAGCCTATGATTTCCATTGTTGCTTTGTTTCCATCTATATTGTTAATAATCTCCATTTTAATAACCTCCAAAAATTAATCAAAAAATGCAAGTTTATCGAGTGCCTCTATTGCACTTGCAAGATATTTGTCATCTGTGACAGGCCACTTATAACCGAGCCTGTAAAGAACTTGTGAAGTGAAGCTATTGCTATAATCTAATGTATAAATTTCATTTTCATTATGAGATGTATAAGCAATAAGTCCTGAAACAGCATCAGAGTTATCACTGTTTTTTGCAAAATTCTTTACCGCAGCTTCAAAATCTTCATCTCTTACAATGTCAATCTTAAAGCCATAGTTACACATTGCGTAAATCAAATCTGACATAAATATGCGGTGACTATTGCAAGCGTGGAATACTGTAAATCTTCTATCGGTTTGTGCAAGCTTCAAGACGGAAAGTGCAGTAGAATCAATCGGCGAGAATTCCGCACTTTCGTGCATACTGCCCATTGGGAACTTTCCAACAGCCTTATAGCCCTTCAAGCTTCTGAGGAAGCCATTTGTGATAAAGTTAATCTGGAATTCTCCATCAGAATTTCTACTCATAAGATTACCAACACGAATAATCTTTCCGTCCAAACCACTTGAAACAGCCTCAAGTACAGCTCTTTCAGCAAGGAATTTTGTTCGGATATATTCATTTGTGATACTCTGACCGATATACAAATCGTTCTCACAGAAAAGTCTTGGCATTGGAGGAGTTCCGTCTGAGCCCTCTCCTCCAACAGATACAGTAGAAATTTGAATCAATCTGCGTCCATTATTTTTGCAAAGCTCTATGAGATTTTCAACGCCCTGTACATTTATTTTTTCAAGGACATCATCAGATGCAAAATGTTTAACGCAAGCCGCACAGTTGATAAGTGTATCAAACTTATATTCTGAAAGAGAATCAACCTGTTCTTTTGAAGTTATATCTCCGTCTACGCAGACTATGCGTTCTTTGAACATCTCCTTGCAAGGATTATCGAAGTAATACATAAGCATATTCATCATTCGTTTTTCAGGAGATTCATAACTTCCTTTTCTTACAAGACAATATACCCTGCCATCGTAATTGTCAATATACGCTTTAAGAATATGTATTCCCAAGAAACCAGTTGCACCTGTAAGCATAATATCGCCAAGCTTTTCTTTTGTTACCATATCTACATTTTCAATGGTATTACCACTGATAACGCTCTGGATTCTGTTGTAATTATAGCCCGAAAATTCATTATCACTTACAGCTTCTTCTGGTTCATTATTATCGGCAAGGTCTGCAAGTTCACGAACAGTAGGATATTTGAATATATCAGCATATACGATAGAAATATTCTTTGAAAGGCACATTATAGCGACCTTTGATGCTGTCAGCGATGAACCACCCAATTCAAAGAAATTATCATTTATGCCTACACCCTCAATACCAAGCGACTTTTCAAAGATTTTGCAAAGCTCTGTCTGCAAAGCAGTTACAGGAGCTTCATAATTATCTCTTACTATATTTATATCAGGTGATGGCAGAGCCTTTTTATCAATCTTGCCACCGGGAGTTATAGGCATCTCATCAATATGCACAAAAAATGACGGCATCATATAATCAGGTATCAAAGGCTCAAGGAACTTCTTAAAGCTTTCATCAGGTATATTTTTGCCTGTATAGTAAGCGGTGATATATTTATTTCCGCCCTTTTCAATAACTTTAACCGCTGAACTCTTTACAAGTTCATTCTTGAGCATGCACCTTCGATTTCACTAAGTTCTATACGATAACCTCTGATTTTTACCTGAGAATCAATTCTGCCAATATACTCAATGTTTCCGTCGCCCTTCATACGAACCATATCGCCAGTTCTATAAAGACGCTTATCGTCAGCACATAACGAAAATGGATTTTCTACAAAAACAGCTGATGTTTTTTCTGGGAGATTATGATAACCTCTTGAAATCTGTCTGCCTGAATGGCAAAGCTCGCCAGAAGCACCGACAGGAAGTCTGTTCAAATCCTTATCAAGAATATAGCTGCGAACATTAAGCTGTGATTTTCCTATTGGTATATTATCATATTGCTTATCAACGAAAAATTCTGTTGATGAAACTGTATTTTCTGTTGGACCATAACCATTTACCATCTGATAAGTACGATTACGATAATATTTAAACTTTTCACCGCCAAGTGTTACAAATCTAAGGTTTGGAGCGTCATCAAGCAATTCTGTGACCAATTCGCCCATCTGTGTCGGGAAGGTTGCAGTTGTTAATTTTTCATCTTTTATGCACTTACAAACCGCAATAGCGTCTTTTCTTATATCCTCCGGGAAAATATACAGAACTGCACCAACTGTCAGCGGTGCAAATAAATCAAATACAGATGCATCAAAGCAGAAGCTTGCAAATTCCGCAGCAACATCATCAGCAGTCAGGCACCCCTGCCATCTCGGAATCGACATGCAGTCGTATAGCCAGCT
>ENA-OPNH01001176-OPNH01001176.1-human-gut-metagenome-genome-assembly--contig:-NODE-1176-length-15243-cov-2.864630_pt1 | contig 15243 bp, 15 predicted proteins | sample MGYA00241537_ERZ501771 | MGnify/ENA primary metagenome ERZ501771 (study PRJEB25962, sample SAMEA2042608) | human gut metagenome | biome: human gut; feature: human-associated habitat; material: faeces...
CCCTATCAAAAGAAGCCAATCCACTTCTTTTGATAGGGCGCTTTTACGATAAAATATGCTCTCGTCAAAAATCTGTTTCGACATCATGCAGGATACTATTCCGCGTGAAAGTCTCCGCTTCTGCTTTTAGCGAGAACATAGTTTTGTACCAACCGCTTTCATTTTCCTGCTTTGTCGTTGGAGTTATGCCGCGCATATCAGCCAGTACAGCCATCATCACGCTGGTTTCATGGCGATATTGTTTGTCTTTATCTGCGATAAATTGATGATAGTCCGGGCGTTTCAGCATTTTTCTGTATAGGCGCGGGTCTCGCTCAGCAACAGCAAACTCGTATTCCTGCCCATAATAGCCGAATTTCAATAGTGCGTAGTCGGATTCTATTAGTGCAGCTAGTTTTTCTTGTTCTGCGGTCAATTTACTGTCCATTTATTGTTACTCCTGTATGCAGAAACGATTTTAAGTTGAGGTATCTTCTTCACGGCTGGTATCGGACCAAATCCCAAGTTCTTCGATGTCATGCAGAAACCTTGACTGCTGATTGTACCACTTTATTTCTTCAGCAAGTGTCACACCAGTATCAGGTTGAATTTCGTCTGCGTTCATGGCAACGGGAGCTTCTTCGTCTGAACCGAATAGCGGCTGTTCCATAAATTTCTTGATTAAGTGTAATGCATATCTGGCGGGCTCGGCTTGTAGTGTATTGGGCAAACGGATAGAAGTTGTACCGTTTTCTTCGATAATTTCTATGCCGTGGTAACTGGAGTGCATTTCGTAGATGATGGCGAGCAGCCCCTCGATTGTATCCACATCCAACGGACGCAGCATAGCAGGCGCTACGCCAAGCGCCAATGCGATTTTGTTTAACTGATCTTCCTTGGGATGGCGCGTACCATATTCGTACTGTTGAAGAAGCGTTGAGGTAATGTCGGAGCGCTTAGAAAGTTGAGATTGCGAGATTCCCTTTTTCAAACGCAGACGTTTAATGCGTCTCCCAGTTGTATCCATAAAGAACCTCCCACAGAAAATAAGTTGCAATAAAAAGTAAAAATATATGTTGACAAGCAAAACGCTTGTGGTATAATGAGTTTGCAGACATCACAAGCATTTTGAATGTGGTTCTGATGAACCTTGAAAACTGAATATACCAAATCTTCAAGCCTTACAAATGATCGTGTTCCTGTGCTGTGCACAAGTACCACAAACAATTTGTTTTATAAATTATACCGCAGGAGGGATAGTTATGGCAAGATATGCAAAGCAAAAAACACCGCAAGCTGTGCGAAATCCGTTTGAACCGATGCTGAAAACTGTGGAACAAATGGCAGTTGTTTCCGGCATCGGAGAAAATCGACTGCGCCAGTTAATGGACAACGGCGAGTTGGAGTTCATCCAGAACGGCAACCGTCGCCTGATTTCCGAACAGGCGATTTGGGATTATTACAACCGTGCCAAGACCCCGGCAAGGTCTGTAAGTGGTGGGTGCTGATATGGCGATCCGCGAGAGAAAAGTCAAAAACAAGCGAAACAGCCGAGGAATTTTAACGGGTCGATCGGGCATCGTCTACGATGTCAATGTGAAAGTCTACGAGAGCGGCAGGCAGAAAAGCATTGCTAAACGTGGTTTTGCAACGCGCAGGGAAGCAGAATTGTATGAGGCACAGATCAAGCTGGAGTTACAGACTGGCAGCGCCGCTATGGTCGGCTATGGACCGGAGAGCAAACAAAAGCTAAAAGAGTATCTGCCCAAGTGGTACGAAAGCTACCACCATAACCTTGCAAAAAGTACACGATACAGCTATTGGAGCGGCATAAACATACATCTAATTCCCATGCTGGGCGAAGTATCTCTGAACAAACTGACGCCCCAAATGATTGACGATATGATTGCGCAACTGCGTGAGAAGGGACTGGCGGAGAATTCAGTGCGTTATTGCCATCGGATTTTAAGCTCTGCGCTGTCCTCGGCGGTAAAGTATGGCTACATTTCAAACAACCCAGCCAAGAACATTATGACACGGTTTAGTAAGAACGCCGGGCGCAAATATGACAAGTACACCGTGGAACAGGTGCAGCAGCTTTTGGCGTTTGTACATGGGAATGCACTTGAGACCGTGGTGCTGCTCGCTGTTCTGTTTGGGCTGCGACTCAGCGAAGCGCTGGGGTTACGCTGGCGTGATGTTGATTTGACGCACAGGCAAATTACCTTGCGAGGCCAAATTCCCTGTGACCTGCCGAAAGATGCTAAAATTGTGCCGCACTTGGAACCATTGAAAGACCGTGACGAAGGCGAAACACGTTCATTTCCCATTACAGAAGAATCACTGCCAATCTTTTTACGGCTTAGACAGGAACAAGCCGACCAGCGGCGGTTGTGCAAGCTCGGCGGGGTCAAGTATTACGATAACGATCTTGTTGTGTGCAAGCCGGACGGTTCGCCATACTTACAAAAGCGTATTTCGGTCAAGTTTAACGGATTTATGCGTAGCACTGGGATGCCGAAAATCCGATTTCACGATCTACGCGGCACAGCGGGCACCAATATGTACAATTTGACAGGTGATTTTTATGCAGTTAGCCAAATTCTCGGACATTCAGTGGACGATTTTTCCCAGCAAATGGGCGTAAATCTGAAAATCAACACCGTCACGACCCGCTATGTACAAGTACAGGAGCAGCGCAAACTCAGTGTGCTGACGGCATACCACCAAGCAGTATTCGCAACACCGAAAAACGCTGCTGTTGGAGATAACTCTTTATAAGTTATTATCCCTTCTCGCAGGAAACCATGAACTGTGGGCAACAATTCGGGCAACAAATGGCTTTTTGCAACAGATTATTGTTGCAAGTGGATTTTGGCTTGTAATAGTCATTGCGTAAACTTACAGCATCACGTTTCAAAGCCGTAAACAAAAATATCCGTCGTAAAATCTTTCGATTCTACGACGGATATGGCGCAGATGGTGGGAGTCGAACCCACGCGACAGTCTCCTGTCCTAAAGCATTTCGAGTGCTCCCTCTTACGACCTCTTGAGTACATCTGCTTATTTAATTTTGTTGCAAGGAGCTTCCCGCAAGGCTTGATTTCGAGTCAAGTACATCAAGGTATTCGTCTTATATCTCTTTATTCCGCTTTGCGTTGAAACGTCTGTTTTCTGTTCTTACGCTTGTTTTTGATATTTTGACTTATTTCGTTTTATATGTTGCCCGTGGCTGTTTGGGCAACATTTGGGCAACAATCGTTTTTCGGGCAACACTTTTTGGCACAACACAGGGAAAATTGAAAATTTGTACAGAATTTGAAGATTTGGCTATATTTCAGTCCAAATCTTTTTTCTTTGTATGGAGATTTTACCGTGAAAAACACAAATTCTGCTGCTGAAAGTGGTGCTTTTGTCCGTAAAACGCGCGGATACTCTGTTGTGCAGAACGAGGCACTGTTCAACGATAGCTTATCCATGAGCGCTAAAGGGTTGTATGCCTTGATTGCTGCCCGTATTGATTATACCGCAGTACCGCTGACAAAGCAATGGCTGATGTTCCACTGCACCGAGGGCGAACGCGCCTTTAATCGTGCATGGGATATGTTGAAAAATAATGGCTATTTGGTTGCGCACGTTCGTCCAGCCAAGCACGGACGATTCTGCTATGAGTACGAACTGCGTGATTCAAATAACGGTTGGAACGGTGTGTATCTGATTTATTACGATGCACAGGGAAACATCAGTAACACCAATCTGACGAAAGCCAACCACACCCTACAAAATGTACCTACTGGTATGACCACTACCCACAAAACCGCACCAGTGGTAACCACACCTGTGGTAAGCGCAGTGGCGGTAATGTAGGCAGTATTATAATTACTATAATTAAATACTCTTAGTAATTACTATATCAAATACTATAAATAAGCCATCTGAAAAAGAAAAAGGACAGTGCAGAAAATTTGCCGCACAACAGTCTCTCTTTTTCAGAAGGATTGCAGAATGAAAGGGTTACACAATGAAAATGGAATATGTGAATGTAAACGGCTATCTGATTCCAAAGTTGGAAAATGGTCCAATCACAGACAACACCATTGGAAAATACGGCATGATGCGAGCGCGATACCTTGATGAGCATCGACCAATGGAGCGCGACCAGATGTTGTTGGATGGAACGCTGGCACAGCACCTCACGAACATTGACTGCGAGGCACATCGTCAAGTTGAAAGTCTTACCAAAGTATTGGCAGCGGAAGCCAAAATCAATGAAGAAATGAAACGTTGTAACCCGCTGGAATGGGCAGCAGCTATGCAAGGCTTGCAAGCACAGGCCGAAGAAATTGTGTGTGCTGAACTGATTTACGCAGAGGAAAACACGAACGATTCACTCTCTTTACCGGGAAAGTGATAGCGTTCCCGGACAGTGCGGCAAGCACGTCATTATGCTGTCATGCCAGCATAACGACCGTTTGTTAGGGGCAAGCCCCTAAGACCCCAATAGGAGAAAGCAAATGTTAAAACGCCAAAAACAAGTAACGGTACGTTTTACCGAAGAAGAATACCATCAACTGAAAAATAAATGCGATGCAGCCGGTATGAAGATGGAGCCATTTCTCCGAGCGTTGGTTAGTGGCTGTACAATACGCGAACGCCCGCCGGATAGCTATAAAGCCTTGGCAGCACAGGTAGCCGCAGTCGGCAACAATTTGAACCAGCTTACCCGGCTGGCTAACAGTACAGGCAAGATTGAAAATGCTCAACTTGCCGAGGCGAGCCGTATCATGCAGCGCATCTGGCAGTTTATGCAGGAGAAAAGTTAATGGCTATTACAAAGATTTTGCCCGTTCGTGGGCAACTAAAAGGCTGCTTAGACTATGCTGCCAATCCGCAAAAGACGGAATATTTCAGTATGGCAGATATGCAGCGGTTAATCGGCTACACACAGAACAAGGATAAAACCGAACACCAGCTTTATGTTTCGGGCTTTAATTGTATGCCGCAAAATGCTTATTGCATTATGCAGGCAACGAAACAACGATGGGGCAAGCCTTTGAACGGTGGCAATGTGGGCTATCACATTATTCAAAGTTTTAAGCCCGGAGAAGCAACGCCGGATCAAGTGCATGAAATTGGCTGCGAATTCGCACGGCGATTCTTAGCAGATCGGTTTGAATGTACCGTCAGCACCCATTTAGACAAAGGCCACTTGCATAACCATATTGTTGTAAACTCGGTTTCGTTTATGGATGGTCGAATGTTTCGTAATGATTTTACTACTTACTACAAGGGTATTCGAGCTATTTCCGACGAACTGTGCCGCGAAAACCGCTTGTCGGTTGTAGAAACAGACGGACACGGGAAATCTTACGGCGAGTGGAAACATGAAAAAGAGGGCACACCCACGCTGCGCGGCATGGTGAAAACCGATGTGGAAATGGCAATGACCGCCGCGGACAGCTTTGCCGGATTTGTTGCGGAGTTGCAGAAAAAGGGGTATGCGGTGAAATACGGATCCAAAGCTGCGCATATGACCGTGCGCCACAAGGAAGCGCAGAAGAATATCCGGTTGGACAAAATCAGCCCCCACTTCAGCGAAGATTCGCTGCGGAGGTACTTTCGGGAACTGCAGACACTTCCGCCCGCAATGCAGCAAGAATACAAGCAGCAAACAGTACCTCATCCACCACGCTGGCAGCCGAAAGAGCAGCCCATGCCTGTTCGCCACCGCGCACGGTATCGCGGTAAGCTGAATTATAAATGCCGCAAAATTACCGGATTTATGGCTTGCTATTATCGCTACTGTGCATTGCTGAGAAAAGCATATAAAGGCAAGGTCGGCAAGCGGTGCTATTACCTACTGCGCGATGATTTCCTGCGGTACAATCGCTATCGGCGGCAATGCGACTTTTTATGGAAGCATCGAATTACAACACTTGACGAACTTTTGACTTGTAAGGAGAACCTGCAAGCCGAATATAACGACCTTACGGCGCGGCGTAAGGCACTCTACCGTAGTAAGAAGGGCAAAGTCGTCAGTATTAACCGTTCAGAACAAATACAGGCGCTTACAGCCCGTATTAGAGCATTGCGGCGAGATATTGCAACCTGCGTGGATATTGAGATGGATTGCGAAGCAGTGCGGAATAAGGTGCAGCGGGCAGCACCGCTACGGAATGAAAAGTGCCAAGAAAATATATATCGCAGCCGCTTCTAAACTTAGTAATCACGCTGCCACCGCATTTGCGTTCACGCGCTCTATTGCCTGCCGAATCCCTGCCCACACGGACAAATCGGTAAACACTTCCACAATGCTGCCGCGGTCGGTAAAGGGAGCCTCCTGCAAGACGGACAAATCCTTCATCATGCCATTATGCACAATGTACTCTACAATCTGGTTTACAAAGTAGATTTGTCTGCTGTCAAAGCTGGCATCGTTCAGATACTGTGCAAACGCCTCCTTTGCAGCGTTCATATCAAGACCGACAATCTCCCGCACAAATTCGCCCAAGGGCTTTTGACCGTACTCGGCTTCGTAGTCCTGCTTTGTGCCGATCTCGTTCCACAGAATTTCTTCCAGCGCCTTTACATCCTCGCTATTCAGTGGAATATTACCTTTCAGTTTGGCAATAACGGCGTTGTCCGTATGCTGCCGCACATAAAATTCCGCCTTGGCTTTATAATTCTTCAAGTCATCGTTTTCCAGTTCGGACTCGTTCCAATCCTCGGACAGAATTTCATCGTCTAAAATCGTATCATAGTGAATCTGCACAACGGGAATATACTTGATAAGGCCGCGCAGGTTTTTGCGGATATGCTCAAATTCGTTGATTCCGGCCGTTTCCAAATAATCCGTGTGCAAAATTTTGTTGAGCAAATCGGATTGCGCCATGATTTCCGGGATGTTTGCCACAGACGCGACCGCAGCAACCTTTTTCATCAAGTCGCTGCGCGCTTTACCGTACTTTTTCCCGGCAAGGTAGGCAAGCTCTATACCGTACATCAGGGCATCAAACCGCAGTGCCTTGGGGTCGTCCTCCTCGGGGGTGATCAGCGGCGCCAATTCCTGCCCCATCAGCAAGGTGTCCTCGTAGGTCAACGCCGCATAATTGTCTGCGTTTGCGTACAGCTCTACATATTTAAGATGTTGGCGCACAGCAAAGTTGTCCTTATTCAACTCCTGCACTTTGCGCACCATATCGTCCACAAGAGTCTTGCGGAACGCAATTAAATCGGTGGTCTGATATGCCAGATCCTGCAGCTTAAAAGCAATTTGCGCTTTCAAGTGGAAAATCGCCCCTTGCAGCGCGATCATGTTGGCGGTGGGCTTTCCCTTGCTCATGCGGAAAAACTCAAAGTTCCCGCAGAAATCAAAAATGTAAAATTTATCTTTGTCCCTGCCATCCAGCAGGGCAGGGCAAAGGCGCGTGCCACGCCCAATCATCTGCCAGAATTTTGCTTTGCTCATAACCTTCTTGAAGAACACAAGGTTCAGCACTTCCGGCACATCAATGCCCGTGTCCAGCATATCTACCGAAATCGCAATCTGCGGCAGTTTTTTGGGGTCAGAAAATTCATCAATCGCACTCTGGGCGTAGGTCATATAGTTGTCTATGACCTTGGCATAGCCCGGCAAATGGGGGTATTCTTTATGGAATACCTCCAATATTTTTTCGGCATGGGTGTGGTTCTTTGCAAAGATGATCGTCTTGCCCAGCTTGTTGCCGTAGTCGATTTTGATGCCCTTGGTCATCAGGGTGTCCAGCACTTTGCGGATGGTATCCTCGTTGAAAACCCATTCGTTCATGGCAGAAGATGCGATACGCTCCGGCAGGTCGCCGTTTTCATCCTCAAAGGTATCTTCGTAGATTTGCTTGTCCTCGTCTGACAGGTCATCGTACACAATGCCCTGCTCGATAAACTTCAACTTTGTTTCAACGGACAAAAAATCTACGAGATATCCGTCCTTAACGGCTTGCGCCAGCTCGTAACCATAGGTGGGAACACCGTTTTCCAATTCAAAAATTTCATAGGTGTTCTTGTCGATTTCATCCTTGGGCGTTGCGGTCAAGCCGACCAACGGCGCGTCAAAGTAGTTGAAGATGTCTTTGTACTTGTTGTAAACCGAGCGATGTGCCTCATCGCAGATGACCAAGTCAAAGTGTCCGCAGGTAAACAGCTTGCCGTTCTCATCCTGTACGCTGTCAATGACATTGTACATGGTTTGATAGGTGGAAAACACACAATGCGCCGTGTAGTTGTCCTTTTCTTCGCAGAGGTTCGTAACGGATAAGTCCGGCAGCAGGTTCACAAAGCTGCGCTTTGCTTGCGTAACAAGGCTGTTGCGGTCCGCCAGAAACAGGATGTTTTTTACCCAGCCATGTTGCAGCAGCACATCGCACAGGGCAATCACCGTGCGTGTTTTGCCGGAGCCGGTAGCCATGACCAGAAGCGCCTTGCGGCGGTTGCGGGTAAAGGCATCACAGGTCGCTTTGATAGCGCCCTCTTGGTAATAACGTCCGGCAATACTGCGGTCTACCATCACATTCCGCAGGCTGGTGCGCATGGATTGCAGGTTGAACAGCTTTTCCAAATCGCGTTTGGAATAAATGGCAGCGCACTTGCGTTCTGGGTAAATCGTGTCGGTAATGCGCGTTTCAAAACCGTTTGTCAAAAAGATGACCGGGCGGCGGTGATACTTCTTTTCCAGCAAATCGGCATACAATTTTGCCTGTTGGCGACCTTTTGCCACATCCACACAGGTGCGCTTGGCTTCTACCACAGCCAAAGGACGACTATCATCGCCGTAAAGCACATAATCGGCATAGCCTACCTCGGATTTGTTGGGCATACCGGGCAGTTCCACCTCATTCTGCCAGTCCTTGCCCTCGGTCCAGCCTGCATCGGCGAGCATGGTATCAATGTACAGCTTGCGGGTCTTATACTCGGACAAATCAAGCGGTTTGGGGACATAGGTCTGCTGCTGCTCGGCACGGCGGGCGGTGAGTTCCTCCTTCAGTGCAGCGTTTTCTGCCATAAGGGCAGCAAGGTCAATGTCCTTTTCTTCGTCAGGCTGCGCTGCGGGGGCTTCGGCGGGCTGCTCCAGCAGGGCGCGGTCAAAGTGTCCGGCAGTATAGTTTTCCCCATAGCAATACGCCACAAAATCAAGGAAAATGTACAGGTTTTCAAGGCATAGTCCGGCCTGTTCCTCGGTGACTTTTTTGCCGCTGTGAGCGGCATTGTTCCCCATACGGCGGATAAAATCCATGCGCCGCCAGATGTCCGTGCCGACAATATCCCGGAAATCCTCGGCGTTCATCAGGCTGACCAGCGTGTCCTGATACGGCATGACCAACGCCTTATCCACCGAGTACATCCATTTTACGGCAAATTCCATCGCCCTGCGGCAGTTGAGGACGCAGGCGGATGGGTCGATATGTAGGATGTGCTCGGCGGAGATGGCAACCGAGGCAAAACTCTCAAATTGTGGGGTAGCGGTAAAAATATCGAAGTTGGTCATAGAACTCCCTGCTTTTATCAAATTCCACAGAATATATTTGTGAAATTATGTTATTGGATGCAAAGATTCATAAATTCTTTTCCGAAATCTGTTGTCTGTATTACATAACCATCTACTTTTAACTTCAAATCCAGATTCTTGTTTAATCTTTTATATTCCTCAAATCTGGCAACTACATACGGCATAGATTTAAAATTTTCATAATCATATGTCGTGACTGTTCCCTCAAATATATTTATGAGTTGCAACCTTCCTAAATTTTCAATGCTTTTCGAAATTTTAAATTCATCTCCCAAACCGTCAAAATAGGGACTATAAAATCGTGGCATTCCATCTAGTAGATACTTTGAATCAAAATTAAAAGTCACTCTAGCTACAGGAATGCTATTATTTATTTCGTGTATTTTTTTCATAATGAATGCATCAAATTCATTCATTTCGTCAATGATTTTAATATATGCTGGATGTATGTTTTCGTATGTTTCTTTGTCCATTGCTCTTGCAAGCATCTTTGCATACAGTTGGCGAATGTCAACTTCTTCTGCGATACTTGCGGCTTGCAAAGTAGGAATAGCTATTCTTGGAGATGGAGACACAATGTTTTCTGATTTGATCTTGCTTAGTTCAGCTTGTACTAGTTCATGCAAATCATCTAATGCATCCTTCCGTAATTGCGGATAATATTTATTGAACATTTGAAAAGCTATATCTGTTGCATCTTTTGCAGATAGTCCGTAGTTGTTTTGCTGAGCAACGAAAGTGTTATCATGCGCACCTAATGTGGCTTCCTGTGAAATAGTTGGATTACTGTCCATCTTTTTTTCCTTTCATATTGTTTTGGATACCAATTACTGTGTTTCCATTACCTTTTACAGTTTGATTTATAGTCGGAGCAACTTTATCGGAAACTTTTTCTTTTTTCTTGAACAAAGGGATAATAACGTTAATAAGAGCAACTATGATAGCTCCTACGGCTCCTATTAGTGCTACCCAAATTGATGGGTCTAAATTTATTAACCACTCCATAATGCCATCCTTATTCGAAATATTGCTGCATCAAGCTGTCAAACAAAAGCTGCACTTCGTCCAAGGACTTCTGTACGGCAACTTTTGATTTGTCGGTCTGATTGACGAAGGCTGCGAATTGCTCCTGTAGCTTCAACGGAGGTACCAACACGGGTAATGCACGCAGTTGCTTCATGTTTATGCTTGCAATTCCAGTTGTCTGTTTTGCACATCCGAGAAAATATCGTTTAGCCTTCTGATGTTGCAAATACTCCGAAAAGTATACGGGAAGAATTCTCTCTGTCTGTAACCGCACACGGAAAATATGATTCTGGTGAATAGAATTCTTCAGCGGCTTGGTAATTACAGATCCACGCCCCAGCTTATCCGGATCTCCACCTTCAGTCATCAACACATCATAAGGCAGCAGACGATACTGTTCAATTTCCTGCTTTGTTGCCATTATTGTCTTTACCGTAGTCCAATCAATGTATCCGCCTTTTACATTTGAGACAGCCATATAAGGCACTTCAATCAGCTCTGCCTCACGAATTTTCCGACCTTTTGTTATTCCTGATACAACATCCGCCAGTGTATCCAATGTAGATTCTTGCCATGCCATATCATTCAAGAGCATATCACCAAAGAATTCGACAAATCGAGCTTTGACAAGCTCATCCAGCTTTTGGAGCTCCTGCTGACGGTGCTCAATAACCGATAAAATTCCATCTAGGAGCGAGACGATTTTGGACTGTTCTTCCGAATTCGGATAATAGATTTTTGCTTCCTTCAACCACTTGAAATGTCGATTGTATCCTGTGTTTGGAATCTTCACGCTCTTGAGTGCATAGTACAAATAGCGATAATTTGCGTCTTTAAACCGACTGCGCAGTACCTTCACGCCATCTGCACCAAGAAAAAACGGCTGATCCACATATTTGACAATACGTGTGTGATCTCCAAATACAATAGCAGGCACATTTTCAAATACACCGTCTTCTAGATCACTATATCCGGCAACTGCCTCTTGCCCTTGGTCTATTATCTGATATTTTCCTATCGGATGGTACTCATCTGTTTTCATCTTTACCCCAAGTTTGGTAACATCCTCGAACACCTCATCGAAACTCTTAATCATCCATTCATCCCCACAAATCCGAAGTTGTATCCGCCATCACAGCAGAGTTATTCCTTATCATCTTCATCTTTCACAACGCCCTCAATCATCCCGGCAACAGCCTGCCCCAGCAGCATTGTGCTTGCGTTTTCTGCCGTAACCACCGGGCGACCGGTCTGCGCTTCAATTTCTCTGCCGGCTACCGTGCCGCCCTGCTTTGCCACAGTGCGGTTTTCCTCCAGCCCTTGCGGATTCTGAGCCTTGGTGAGTTCTGTTGTGGTGGCTTCCGCCAACATATTCAGCGCCAGCTCCAACGTACTCATATTGTCGCGCAGATTTTCCTTTTTCAGCCCTTTCAGGTTCTTGTACTGCCGTGTGTTCAGCCCGGACCACGCCTTTGTGACTTCATCCGTCAAAATGGCGTACTCCTGCCCCTTTTGCACCCCGTGTGCGCTCCACGCATCGGTCAACTCCTTGCGGGCGCGGATGGTTTGCAGGCGCTGGTTGATCCACTCCGGCGGGTAGCCTTTCTGTGCGTAGGTGTCCAGCGCGCGTTCAATGGTAAGCTCCGGGTCGATGATTTCCTCAATGCGCTCACGCCCGACCATAGCCAGCCACATTTTGAACGGCTCGGCTTTTTTGGACGGGATGGACTGGATGATGCGCAGCAACTGCTCGGTATTCGCTACATCCGTAAGGCGGCGCTTGCCATCGGCGGCTTTCATTTTCAACTGGTGACAATTCGTCACCAGTTCACTGCCTTCTTCTTTCAGCCGCTGTTTCAGCTTGTTCCAGTATTTTCTGCCGGTCTTGTAGTCGGGGCTTTCTGTCAATGCAACCACGACATCCACCACCGAAAAATACCATTCTTCCTTTTCCTCATTCCAAGCGGTGCGGATGGTCTGATCTTCAAATACTTGCAGCTTGTCGTTTTCCGTCATGGTGCGCTCCTTATTTCAGCATCTGCTCCAGTTCGTCCATTGCCGTGTTGACCTCTTTCTCCAAGCGGCGCAGCTCTGCCATGATCTCACTCGTCGGCGGGTACTCCACAGGCTTGTACTCGGTCTTTTTGTATTTGTTGATGGACAGGTCGTAGCCGTTATCCACAATTTCCTGCTTGGGAACAAAGAATGATTTTTCCGTGCGGGCGCGGTCTTTCTCGGCGTCCAGATTTTTGAAGCGCGCAATAATGTCGGGAATGTCGTTCTCCTGCACAGGGCTGCGCTTGTCGTCCAGCGAAAGACCATCGGCCTGCATATCGTAGAACCACACGTTATCCGTGCCGCCATGCCCGGTCTTGGTGAAAATCAAAATGGCGGTGGAAACACCGGCATAGGGCTTGAACACACCGGACGGCATCGAGATAACTGCCTCCAGACGGTTGCCGTCTACCAGTTCTTTACGGATTGCCTTGTGCGCGGTGGACGAACCGAACAGCACACCATCTGGAACAATGCAGGCGCAGCGCCCGCCGATTTTCAGCATGCGCAGGAACAGCGCAAGGAAAAGCAGTTCTGTTTTCTTGGTCTTGCAGACCTTCAGCAGGTCGGCGGATACGGTGTCCGCGTCCAGGCTGCCCTTGAATGGCGGATTGGCAAGAATCAGCGAGTATTTTTCTTTGTCCAGGTTCTGGTCGCTCAGGCTGTCGCGGTACTCAATGTAGGGGTTATCGATGCCGTGGGTCATCATGTTCATGGCGCCGATGCGCAGCATGGTGCGGTCCATATCGTAGCCGAAGAACATATGGTTCATGTAGTGGTCTTTTTTCTGACGGTCAAAGAAGATTTCTTCTTTGCGGTGCTCTTTCAGGTACTCGCCCGCTGCGACGAGAAAGCCGGAAGTGCCGCAGGCGGGGTCGCAGATAATTTCGTCCGCCTTGGGATCCATCAGCTCGACCATCATTTTGATGATATGGCGCGGTGTGCGGAACTGACCGTTCAAGCCGGACTGTGCGATTTTGGAGAGCAGATATTCATAGGTGTCACCGCGCACATCCACCGCCTGCGACTCATTCATCAGGCGGTAAATTTCATCCAGCGCGTCCACCACTTTGGAAAGCAGCAGCGGCGTGGGCAGCTTGAAAATGGCGTCGTCCATGTATTTGGAGTAGGCACTGTTCTTGTCGCCGTGCAGATTTTTGATGAACGGGAACACCCATTCCTGCATGGTGGCGTACATTTTCTGCGCCGGAAAGTCGTGGAACACGCTCCATTTGAGCTGCTGACCGTCGATGGTGCGCTCGCCGAGCTGCACCTCGTCCGCAAAAATGCTCTGGTACGGCAACCCCAGCATGGCGGCTTCCTTGGCGCGCAGATTGTCGGAATCGTCCAAGTCGTGAATGAACATTAAATAAGTGATTTGTTCAATGACATCCAGCGGATTTACAAGACCGCCCGCTGCAAAAATATCCCAAAGGCTGTCGATTTTGTTTTTGAGTTCTCCGGTAATCATGTTAGTTCTCCCCATTCCAAATATAAGAAGTGTATCGACCACCGCCGATTTTTGTGATGTGCTTGTTATTTAGCAGGTCTGCCAGTGCCCGCTGGACAGTGATTTGGCTGATGTCCGGGCACTGCTTTAGGATTTCGCTTTTGGTGATTTCACCTTGGTGCAATTTGATGATGTCCCGCACGCGGTCAGCCTTTGACAGACCCTTGGCGGTTAGCTGTGTGGCAATCTCGTCAAAGCTTTTGTATGCCGTAACAAGAGTGTTCAGCAGGTAGGCGGTAAAAGGTACGTAGTCATTTGTGTCGGCAGCCCAGTTATGGGAACTGCGTTGCAGCGATGTATCGTAGGACACTTTTGTGTTAAGAAGAATCGCGTCTATGCTGCTGTATTGCTCCACTCCATAGCCGGAACGGTACAGGAGCAGTGCCAGCAGCAGGCGGCTCATTCGCTCGGTGCCGTTATCGAAGGGGGCGATGTTCAAGAAGTCTACCGTGAACATCGAAATCAGCAGCAGCGGGTCAAGGACTGGGTCTTGCAGGGCTTGTTCAAAGGCATTGCATAGGGAAGCAAGGCTTTCGGCGCATGGTTCACCGGCGGTATCTTTATAATTGCCGCCCACAGCTTTACCGCTGAATTTGTATAAATCTCGGTGTAACTGCAAAATAGTGGGTGGTACTGGTGGCAAAAAGTCGTAATTTGCACTTATTGAGGCCAGCACATCCCGATAACCCGCCACTTTTTTCTCATCATCGGTTTGCGGATTGGTTTTATTCAGGATGAGCTTTTTCAGCCGATCCTCGGCAACGGTGATGCCTTCCATGCGATTCGATGCGGCGACAGTCTGCAGCGCCGCGGTCTCTTTGATTTCGGATAAGGCGGCGGCATCTGTTTCAAGGAGTCTGTTCAGCCGACCTTTGTATTCATGGAGTTGCGTCAGACGGAACACGATCTCTGGTGTCAGCAGCTGAGAATATACTGCTTTGAAGTTAAATGTTTTCATTGTAGAACCTTTATTTTTATTTACATCAAATTTATTAAAATGATGTAAATATATTGTATTCTGTTATTGCAAAAAAGTCAATAGAAAGTACATCTTTTTGTAAAATATGATGAAGTTAAATATTCGATTTGGTATATATGACAAAAGCCGGTTCGACGGCAGATACGACAGAAC